>QWCT01000197.1_pt1 | contig 42987 bp, 42 predicted proteins | sample 1972681 | NCBI WGS metagenome assembly QWCT01 (sample SAMN09866701, study PRJNA288562) | Human oral metagenome isolate pre3_saliva, whole genome shotgun sequencing... | isolation source: mouth | host: Homo sapiens | place: USA: California | reverse complement strand
CGGGTTGCACGCCCAGATGGCCATCCAAGCAATCGAGACTGGTCATCACGTCGTCATCGAAAAGCCAATGGCACTCACCACAGCTGATGCAGAAAAGGTGGTTTACGCCGGGTTAAAGTTTCGCAAGCAGATCTTCTGCGTGATGCAGAATCGTTACTCACCGCCTTCTGTGTGGATCAAAGATCTGATTGAGTCTGGTCGGTTGGGACATATATATATGGTGCAGCTCAATTGTTATTGGAATCGCGACGCACGTTACTACCGTCCTGGCGGTTGGCATGGCACAGCTGATTTAGATGGAGGAACGCTCTTCACCCAGTTCTCTCACTTTATCGACATCCTTTATTGGCTTTTTGGCGACATCACCGATATACAAGCGCGTTTCGCTGACTTCAATCACGAGCACCTCACAGACTTTGAGGATTCAGGCGTTGTCAGTTTTCGGTTCACAAATGGAGGGCTCGGTTCGCTCAACTATTCGACGTCGGTATGGGATAAGAACCAAGAGAGCAGCTTGACGATCATCGCTGAAAACGGTAGTGTCAAGATCGGCGGACAGTACATGGATAAGGTTGAATATTGTCACATCAAAGACTACACGATGCCAGATCTTCCTCCCACTAATCCCGGCAATGATTATGGGGCATACAAAGGTTCGGCTCAGAATCATCACTATGTTATCCGCAATGTTGTCAATGTCCTCTCTGAGAATACAACCGATACGATCACGACAAACGTTCTCGAAGGAATGAAAGTCGTGGATATTATCGGGCGGATTTATGCAGAGAAGAAGATGGGAAATAACCCTATATGGAGATAAATCTTTTCTAAAGGATTGCCCTATCAATTTTGCATTTGGTTACACGGTGTGAGAAATTTGATTTCGATTATAGTTAATAGACTTAGAGATGTTCTGCTAAGAAGGAAATGGTGGAAATTAAATGCTCACAACGATATTCATCTAAAGGTGGGAGCTTCATCTTATAGACAGGTGTATGCCGGAAGATATTCTTATGGAAGAATTTCTGTAGTCATATTTAACACAGTAGATCGCTTATTTATAGGTAATTTTGTGTCAATTGCGAATGGAGTGCTCTTTGTAATAGGTGGAGAGCATTGCATGCAAAATCTCACAACATTTCCCGTAGATAATTTAATCACCAAGAGTTTTAGATACAAGGATGGTGTATCTAAGGGAGGGATAACGATTGGTGATGATGTATGGATTGGCACCAATGCTATAATTTTAGGAGGGGTGAAGGTGGGACAAGGTGCTATTATTGGTGCTGGCGCTGTTGTAACAAAAGATATTCCACCATATGCGGTAGTTGTAGGCAATCCTGCTATAGTTGTGAAATATCGATTTTCTGAGGACTTGATACAGAAGATGTTGAAGATAGACTTTTCAAGAATAAACAAATCATTTCTTTCATCCAATCTATCATTGTTATACAGCAAGGATATGAATGCATCTGTCGATCAGATCCTAAAAATACTTAACAGGGAGACTTCTGTGTATTGAGTGAGCCTAAAACACTAAAACAGAAAACGGCCAAAGGAATCTTTTTTGGGGGGGGAAGTAACATTATCCAACAAGCTGTTGGGATGGTTTTTGGCATCGTTATTGCCCGTATTCTTTCCCCCGACGACTACGGATTGGTGGCTATGCTTTCCATCTTCACTTCCGTAGCAACTATCCTTATGGATAGCGGGTTCTCATCAGCTTTGATTAATCGACCAGAGATCGAGCATCGTGACTATAATGCCGTATTTTGGTTCAGCCTTCTAGTCGGTGCTAGTTTGTATGTTGTGTTTTTCTTCGCAGCCCCACTCATCGCCCATTTTTATCGTCAGCCAGTATTGGTAGACCTCTCAAGGGTGCTCTTCCTTAGTTTTGTATTCTCTTCCGCAGGTATAGCTCACAACACACTACTGGTAAAGAACATTATGGCCAAGCAGCGTGGCGTCATCGACATAATAGCCGTAGGCGCTTCGGGTCTTATCGGGATGGCTTTGGCTCTACGAGGATTTGCCTATTGGGGGCTGGTTGTGATGCAGCTCGTGCAAACGCTGACTGGCACGTTGCTCCGCTGGTATTTTGTACGATGGAGGCCAACGTTTCGGATTGATTTTACTCCCTTGAAGGAGATGTTTAGCTATGGTGTTAAGGTGACGGTGACGACCATATCAGCCCAAGTAACGAACAACCTGATGTCCATCTTTCTAGGGCGTATCTACGGAAAAACCGACGTGGGTTACTATGCCCAAGGTAGCAAATGGGCTATACAAGGCAGTTCAGTACTTGTGGTCGCGCTTAATAGCGTAGCACACCCGATTTTAGCAGAAACGCGTGACGATCGTGAACGTCAGCTCAATGTATTTCGCAAGATGGTTCGGTTCGGCTCTTTCATTGCTTTCCCCTCGCTCTTTTGGCTGATGTTAACGGGTTATGAATTTATTGTCATTACACTTGGTAATAAGTGGCTATATAGTGTGCCATTTCTGCAGCTCTTTTGTCTTTGGGGGATATTCTACTACTTGATTGCGCTCTACACCTCGTTGGCTTTGTCGCATGGTAAATCGTCCATTTACATGAATATCATGACGGCAACATTTGGAGTGCAGCTCATCACGTTAGCCCTCTGTTACTACTTTGCAGTTGGAATTTTGATAATGACAGCCATTTATATCCTCGTTCTCAGTAGTAGTATATTCTTTTGGCATCATTGCACGGCTAGACTGATAGGGCTTCGTTTTCGTGATATTGCTATGGATATTGCACCTTATTTTTTGGCCGCCTCTGTGGCAATCTTCGCGGCATGGTTGGCCGCTGATTCGTTCGCGAACGTCTACTTGCGCTTTGCTATCAAGGTAGTTGTCACTGCCAGCGTTTATGCTGTGATCTTAAAAATCACCCGATCGGTCATCTTTAATGAGGTCATGACTTACCTAAAGAGAGCAAACCATTAGTGAGAATTATGTATTTTCCTATAGTAGAGAGCGTGATAGTTAATGATCGCTTTACAGAAGCGGAATCACTCTAATAATAGATTTAAAATGAATATATATCTCCAGACGATTCATTGGAACTTGATTCTCTACAAAGAGTGCCTGAAAAACTTCTTTCGAGAGCTGGCGAATTATCCAACCTTTTTCGTGAGGCTCATACGCTTCGTCGCCAGTTAGTTGCCTACGGGTCTCCGTGGCTCATACGCAAAGCCATGCCCCTACTGCTTGAAAAACCTTCGGCAGGAGGTGTGAACAGTGGGCGTGGGCATTACTTCTTTCAGGATCTTTGGGCAGCTCGACACATCTACCGAGCGAATCCTAAGCGGCATATTGATGTCGGATCGCGTGTAGATGGATTTATTGCCCATGTGGCGGTCTTTCGAGAGATTGAGATTATTGACATACGACCAGTGGATAACATTGCGAATGTTAAATCACTTGTGGCTGATTTTATGGAGCCTAATATGCCATACGAGGCTATTTGCGACTCAGCTTCGAGTTTGAGTGTTATAGAGCATTTCGGACTAGGGCGTTATGGTGACCCTATAGACATTAATGGTGCAATGAAAGGCATGGTTAATCTGCATCGACTCTTAAAGCTAGGCGGCACCCTCTATTTCTCTGTGCCGATAGGGCCTTTATCGATCGTCTTTAATGCTCATCGGGTTTTCAGTCTCGACTATTTGCTAAGGGAGATGTTTCGAGGGAGATTTACATTAGATGAATTTTCATTTGTTGATGATGCTGGTTTTTTACACGAAAACATTCTGTTGACCGATGAGGTGATTCGAACAAATGCTGGATGTTCTTTTGGATGCGGTTTGTTTAAACTGATCAAAATCTAATATTGCATGGATTTTTCACGTGGATTATCGATTTTCTAAAATTAGAATGGAGCCAAGCTTTGACTGTATAGAGACGACAAGATGTGTTATTTCGTGGTTGCAAATCATTACTAATGACGAACACTAAGATTGTCTCTACCGCCACTTTGACGGATAGTGGGAGGTCGTTTATCATTCTAATGGAAAGGGCATCTTCTATTTTTTTTGAGTAAGACAGACGGCATCACAGTAAAGACCGACAGCTACTACCTGATCTTTCTCGAGATTTTCTGTATCTGTAACCGTGTCTACATAATTTTCTTATGTGGAAGCAACTGATTTTGTCCGTATTCGATGGATTCTAAAATCGAAGTGCAGTTAGACGTAGAGCTATTCGTGATTATTTTGGTAACTTCTAATTACTTACTAAAGGAGAAATACTTATGATTTTAGAATCTCTCTTATTGCCGACTTTAGGCAAAAAACAATTCCAATGGCTTTACACTCGTCTGTACAAAGTGTCGTTGTTGGGGATGAATGCTTCTGGAGGTGGAGACTTCAGAATGAGTGGCGAATTGCATGTATGTCGCTACATTGAACAGAAATTGCAAAAGAATATCCTTCCCCACATTCGGTGGCTGATCTTTGATGTTGGCGCTAATAAGGGATTCTACGTCAAGGAACTTTCTAAGTGCTTTCCTCAAGCTGAGATTCATAGTTTCGAACCTTCGGAAAAGACGTATCAATTATTTGTAGAGAATACGAGGGATTGTTCCAATGTTCATCCACATAACTTCGGGTTTGGTTCTGAGAAGGCTCAAATGACTCTCTACTCTGATTCTGAAGGCTCCGGCCTATCTAGTGTATACCATCGGGAACTTTCGCATTACAACATAACAATGGATCGTCATGAGCCTGTAGAGTTGACAACAATTGATGATTTCTGCCGCGAGAATGGCTTTGAGCGGATTCATTTCTTGAAAATTGATGTCGAAGGGCATGAACTCGCCGTTCTCCATGGTGCAGAGTCGATGCTTAGAGATGGAAGGATCGATTTTATCCAGTTTGAATTCGGTGGCACTTGTATTGATTCGAAGGTTTTCTTTCGGGACTATTGGATTTTGTTGCATGAGCGATATCGAATTTATCGCATACTAAAAAATGGGATAGCCGAGATTAAGCGATATACTGAACATGAGGAGATCTTTTGTACAATGAACTTTTTAGCGGAGAAAAAGTAAGGAAAGAAACAAGATGATTATTGTCCCATTCTCCGGTGGGCTTGGCAACCAGTTGTTCCAGTACGCATTCAGTTGCGGTTTATCTCGACAGAACCCATCACATAAAATATACTATACAGACTATTTAATCCGGAGAAATCCCGCACATAACGGTTACGAGTTGGCTTACCTATTTGGTATAACACTCTCTTCAACTCCGTATGTCGAGTGTTTGGCCCGTCTCAGTAGAAAGGTTCTGTTGTTTCCCCGGGTTAAACCCATAGTTTCTTTTCTTCTCTCGCTTGCACGGATTTATGTGCGTGAAGAAAGCCGTTATTGTTCATTCGACGTTTCTTTCATGACGGCTCGTAAAGGCGTGAATATCTACATAGGCTATTGGCAAACGGCATTGTACTTCCAGTCTATAACAGATGAGATCGTTCGCAAGTTTACATTCGATATGGGGGCATTGTCCCAGCGTTCGAGGGAAATGATGTATTTAATAGAGCGCAGTCAGAGTGTCTCAGTTCATATCCGGCGGGGAGACTATCTATCGCCTAGTAATGTCGCTAATGTTGGTACTATTTGTGATCTCTCTTATTACCGTTTAGCTATGGAATATATGAGAGAACGTTTGGGCGATGTGTGTTTCTTCATCTTTTCCGATGATGTAGCGTGGGCTGTAGAGCATATAAGAGATGAGAAAATAATCGTCATTTCAGGCAATGATGGTAAAGCTGCATGGCAGGATATGTGTTTGATGTCGAAGTGTCGCCATCACATTATTGCCAATAGCACGTTTAGCTGGTGGGGAGCCTGGCTGGGTCGGAGCGAAGACAAACTCGTAGTAGCTCCCTCACGTTTTTCAAAGGATATTGTCGGCGAGGATCTGATCCCCTCCTCTTGGATTAGGATCTGAATAAACGCGAACAAGAAGATAAAACACAGTGATAATTTCAACTATTTACAGAAGGTTATTCCCTGTTCGTTTGCGAAAATCTATATATGATTTATTTTTAGGGGATACACTGAAATTCTGTCGAACTTTTAAGGGTCGTTTCTTGAGTTTTTGGGTCTACCGACTGAAATTTCTACTTAAGAAAACGGAGAAAAATCAACTCTACATTTTCTTGGGTAAATATGGAATACACCCCTTGCCGTATGAATTTAGATTGAAATATGAGCAGTTGCCGGTGGATGTGCGACGTGATTCCAAATACGATTTGCCGTACGTTGTTTTTCCGGATGGCAAAAGACTTTTTTTTCCGCGCTCGTATAGTGATTCAGAGGTGAAAAGAATCTACAGAGGACTGTATGCAGAACAGGATACAGAATCACCTCATTATTATTTGCATCGTGGAATAGAGGAACTTAAGGGACGGATATTTTTAGATATTGGCGCAGCTGAAGGGTTCTCTTCATTGCAGTTTGTCGATTGGGTTGACCGTATATATCTATTCGAATACGAAGATGAGTGGATTGAAGCGTTGACAGCTACATTTCTTCCGTATCAAGACAAATGTGAAATTGTAAAAAAATACGTATGTGATTCGGATACGGAATCGACGATCACCTTGGACACGTTTCTTTCAGACAAGAGCAGCTCAAATTTATTTGTAAAGATGGACATAGAGGGGGCTGAAATATCGGCGCTACGTGGTGCAGATCTCACATTGTCGAATGGAAAGAATATCATGCTGTCGGTGTGCACTTACCATAATAAAGAAGATGCAACTTGCATCGCTAAGATCTTCGATGCAAAAAAGATAAATTACACATTCTCTCCCGGATATATGTTTATAAATAATAGCCTGAGAAAGGCATTGATTAAAGGAGAAAGATTGTGAAGCAGCTCGATGTGTCGATTATATATGTAAACTACAAGACAGCCTCGTTGATTATCAACAGCATAGCCTCCGTCCGACAACGATCTGAAGGTTTTAGCTATGAGATTATCATTGTAGACAATCATTCGGGCGACGACTCGATTGTACGACTAAGAGATAAATGTCCTGATTGTAGGATTATTGAATCACTCTCGAATATTGGATTTGGGCGAGCCAACAATTTGGCTATATCCGAGGCTAAAGGGCAATGCCTTTTTTTTCTCAATCCAGACACCATATTGCTGAATAATGCAATAAAAGTACTATTTGAGCATCTCCAGACAAATCCTCGTTGTGCCGCTTGTGGTGGTAATCTGTACGATGAGAAATTAAAGCCGACGTATTCCTTAGTACGAAGGATCCCTAATCTTTTCGATGAATTACTTCTGACATTTTATATTGCCCGTCTCTCATTTCCATCGCCTAGATCGTCTTATTTTAATCGAACAAATCACCCCTTGCGAGTAGCTTCAATAAGTGGTGCTGATTTGATGGTTCGTAGATCTGTCTTAGACGTGGTCGGAGGCGGCTTCGATCCGGTTTTTTTTATGAATGGTGAAGAAACTGATCTATGCCGAAGGATGATAGACGCCGGCTATTTAATCTATTCAGTTCCCCAAGCACAGATCATGCACTTTGAGGGACGATCGTCATACATCTCAATCTCTAGGCAGGAATTCCTTTTTGATTCTCAATTCATCACAGCGAATAAAGTTGGGGGAGGGCGGCGCGTACGTCTGCTCTACCTCATTCTCTTGTTTAGAACGAACTTCAGGTGGCTGTTACTATTTCTTTTTCCGAATAAGCGCAAATATTGGGCGCAAAAGAAACGATTGCTAAAAAAAGTCTATTATGCGCGCTGGAAATAGAAAAAAAACATTTGTTACACTCTTCCCTGCTGCAGAGAATGTACATCTTACTAAGGATGTGGGCATGATACCCTATATCATGGGGCGTGATTATGGTTATGAGGCTTCATTAGTATGCTTTACTAATGGGGAATATCCTACATATAAATATCTAAGGCCTTTTCTGAATCTTACGCTGCTTGGGAGGAATCGCAAATACATCATAACAAGGCCTTCGTTCCGAATGATTAGGTATCTCTACCGTAATGCGAAGAAAATAGATGTGCTCAATTTGTATCATCTTACTTACGAAACAATTCTGTATGGAATCATCTATCGTCTATTCCATAAGAAAGGTCGAGTTTATCTGAAGTTGGACATGGATTCCGATGCTTTTATGCGGCGTAAGCGGAAATACAGTATATCACGCTTATTCTTATTTGACTTTTTATTGGGAAAGATGACGAATCTTGTCTCTTATGAAGTCTCTAAGGCTGAAAGAGTTTTACAGACTGAACTCCCAGCTCTAAGGAAGAAGATTATACATATCCCGAACGGAATAGATGATGGTTGTGAGTTTGTTAAGAACATCCCACGCATTCCGTTTGCTAGGAAAGAGGACTTAATCATATCGGTTGGACGGATCGGATCTTATCAGAAAAATAATCAAATGCTGCTCGAAGCTTTACTTCGTGTCAATTTAAAACTATGGAAAGTAGTCTTTATTGGTCCCATTGCAGAGAGTTTTCAGCAATATATTTCAGATTTTTTTGAGAAAAATTCAGCGTATAAAGAGTCGATATTCTTCACAGGATCGATTGAGAATCGAACAGCATTGTACGATTGGTACAATCGAGCAAAAGTTTTTTGCTTAACCTCTCGAAGTGAAAGTTTTGGAATCGTGTTTCCTGAGGCTTTGTTCTATGGTGATTTTATTATTACAACGGATGTCTATTCATCCAAAGAGATTGTTCCTTCCGATGAAGTAGGATGGATAGTAGATTCTGACACAGATTTATCCAATAGAATTCAGCAAATCATAGACGGAAAGATAGATATAGGTTCCACCTATGAAGACAGGATAACTCATTCACTTACGTTTAGGTGGACGCACATTTTATCTCATTTACATGAGAGGATAGAGCTCCTTGATTTGTAACTATTCAGTGGACGCAGGCGAATATGTGTATAGAGGTTAGGGGGCGAATAAAACGATATCTCTTATAAGTTACTTTGAAGTAACTCGCCAAGGAAGGGGAATCACAAAAAAACGGGCAGAAGATTTGGCCATACTTTTTGCTGGATATCCATTTGATCCCACGGTGGAAGCAATCGATCGGACGCGATTGGTTGAGGCGCGCCCTGAAGCTGCACGTCTCTACCGAAAGGTTTCTTTTGATGAAAACATATGCAGTACTGTCAGCAATACGCAAATTGTGCGGCGGTAATGTTGCCCCCTAACGAATTTAACCGCAAGATGGCGGCGACTTTCGTTATAATAACGAAGGTGCTTACATAGATGTCTCCACTATCATTATTGTAATGAAGCGTTGCGCATAAAGGAAACGACCTTTGTTACGGTAATGATCACTTCTATATGACTGAAACACTCATTGTCATCATAACGAACAAAATAACAGCTTGGAAAAAATGGGAAAGAAAAAGTCAATGAAGTATTTACACACGGCAAGTCGAACCACTGAGGTGGACGCCGTTTCTGATCAGATTGTTGCAATGTATGAAGCCCGAACGGCTCTGAAGACGGAACCATATCTTGCGGCTACGATGGCGACGTTAAAGAGCCAATCTGAGCAGATTACGGAGGCGATTAAGCGGCTTAAGGTTCTGAGTGAGTTAGAAGATCTTGATGCTGTTCGAGATAGTGCGATCAGTGCATTAGGTCATGTGCTTAATGGGTATGCGAATATGCCGACAGACGATGCACGTCAACACACGCCGCCTCTGAAAAAAGTGTTTGATAATTATACGTTCTCTATTACTCGCGAGAATTATGAGAGTGAATCGTCTTTGATCGAATCGTTGCTTGCTGATTTGAGCGCAACGGCATTGCAAGTGCATATTACAGCGCTTCCGGGTGTGAGTGAGGCAATTGCCGCTGTACGCACGGCGCAGACAGCGTTTACTACCAAGCAGGTAGCCTATTTGGAGGCGTTAGCCAAAGACAAGACTTTGCAGAGTGCCAGTGTGCTTAAACTCGCATTGTTGACAACGATTAACACTAAACTTATTCGCTATCTTGATGTGATGAAGGATGTCGATGCGGCAAAATATGCTGATTTCGCAGCAGCCGTTGCACAGGCAGTCGATGAGCAGAATGCCGTTATCGCAATGCGCCACACCCTCGATGAGAAAAAGAAGAAAGAGGGAAACGGTGATGGCACTAAGAAGAAAAAGGGTAAAGAAAAAGACAAAGAGAAGGACAGGAAAAAGGAGAAAGATGACGAAGGCGATGATATTACGTTGCCTACTGAGTAGTGGCTTTTTTATCGGAAGAGGAATAATAAGATGAAAATAGCAATTATAGGATTGGGATATGTGGGATTACCGTTGGCGGTAGCGTTTGCAGAGCATTATCCAACTGTTGGCTTTGATATCAATCGTAAACGGATTGTCGAATTGCAGAATGGGCTTGATCACACCCAAGAAATGGATCGTGACAGGCTGCAGGGAGCCCTATCCAGTACAGAAGAAAAAGGCTTGACACTGACTGACAACAATGAGCAGTTAAGTGATTGTACGGTATTTATTGTGACCGTCCCAACGCCGATCACAAAATTTAAGACGCCTGATTTGGGTCCGCTATTGGCTGCGTCGGCTACAGTAGGTCGGGCATTAAAGTCTGGGGATATTGTCATTTACGAATCGACGGTTTACCCCGGATGTACGGAGGAGGACTGTGTGCCTGTCTTAGAAAAAGCCTCAGGGTTAAAGTATAATGTTGATTTCTTTTGTGGTTATTCTCCTGAGCGAATCAATCCCGGAGACCGAAAGAACACATTAGAAACGATTCAAAAGGTTGTTTCCGGTTCGACTGAAGAGGTTGCCGAGAAGGTTGAAATACTTTATCGATCAATCGTTCCTGCCGGTACGTTTCGTGCGTCGTCGATTAAGGTTGCAGAAGCATGCAAGGCGATCGAAAATGCACAACGCGATGTAAACATCTCATTTGTCAATGAATTGTCGCTAATTTTTGATCGTATGGGAATAGATACGCAGGAGGTGCTTGAAGCAGCTGCCACAAAATGGAACTTCCTGAAGTTCACTCCCGGCTTGGTCGGCGGACATTGCATCGGCGTTGACCCTTATTATTTGATGCATAAGTCGCAGTGTTTAGGCTATAATCCCCAGGTTATCCTTTCTGGCCGCTCTATCAACGATGGAATGGGGCGTTTTGTGGCTTCAAAGACGGTTAAATTGATGATTCGTCACGGCATTCGGATAGTCGGGAGTCGTGTATTGGTACTTGGATTTACATTTAAGGAGAATTGTCCGGACACACGGAATACGAAAGTGGTTGATGTGATCGATGAGTTGGAGGATTTCGGCATTCATGTGGATGTGTATGATCCTCATGCATTGCGTGATGAGGTAAAAGCAGAATATGCCATTGATTTACTCGCTCAGCAGCCTGATCCCAAACAATATGACGGTATCATTTTGACGGTTGCTCACGACGAATTTCGTTCGATCGACTTCAGCTTTGTTCGCAACCAACCTACTGTCTTATTTGACGTAAAAGGGATCCTCGATAAATCGCTTATCCACGGGCGACTTTAATTGATTTGTTTTTCATTATGATGCAGTTAGCACCTATAGTGCTCTTCACATACAATCGTCCGGTGCATACTCGCCAGACGGTAGAGGCATTGTTGAAAAATGAATATGCCTCGGAAAGCGATTTGATTATTTTCTCGGATGCTCCGAAAAACGATGCAGCCGAAGATGGGGTACGCCAAACAAGAGCATACTTAAGAGGGATCACCGGTTTTCGTTCAATCAAGTTAATCGAGCGTGCAGAAAATATGGGACTGGCAGCAAACATCATTGACGGAGTAACTCAAGTTGTGAATGAGTACGGCCGAATCATTGTCTTGGAAGATGATCTGTTGACTTCTCCCTATTTCCTCAAATTCATGAATGAAGCACTGACGATGTACGAGCATGTTGAGGAGGTAATCAGCGTGCATGGGTATGTGTTTCCGATAAAAAGGAGGTTACCGGAGTCATTTTTTATTCGTGGAGCTGATTGCTTAGGATGGGGAACATGGAAAAGAGGCTGGGATTTATTTACTCCCAATGGTGCCGAATTGTTGAATGAAATAAAAGCTCGCAAGCTGGAATGGATATTTGACTTCTCGGGCAGTTATCCTTTTACAAAGATGTTAGAGAAACAAGCAAAAGGATCCGTAAGCTCATGGGCTGTACGGTGGTATGCTTCTGCATTATTGAAAGATAAACTGACTCTCTACCCGGGACGCTCTCTTATTTTTCACAACGGCAGTGATGGGAGCGGCACTAACTACAGTGGAGATAATGCGCTTGATGTGAAACTATCTGATCGTCCGATCGTACTTGAACCTCTTTTACCTGCAGAAAATATGAATGCAAGAAAAGCGTTTATTGATTATTTCCGTTATACGATGCTATGGCATAAGATCCGGTACCAGATAAAATCTGTGATTCGAGATATAATGAGATAAAGCTTAATGTAGCTAGATATAGCTCTTCATCACCGAAGAGGATGAAGGGTTATCTTAAGGCGTAAGAGTTCTGGACTCTTTGATGGATTATTTACAAAACCAATACCCCTGTCGATGTGCATAAACTTACACTCAGATTCTGTATGGGGGTGATATTGCGGGATAGTAAGCAAATCTGCGGGTGAATGAAAACAGAAATTATACAGGCGATTCCAGATTGGATGTTTGTTGCACTGAAGAAATGGGGATGGAAGGGAGCTTTTGATTCTTGGGAGGCAGCACAGTTATGGTCAAATGGATATAATGCCGATAATAATATTACAGAAAGTTTTGGCCGCCTCATTGAGAGTAAAGGAGGGAGACGCTCTTTTTGAGCGAGATTCCGTTTTATTTTATAAGAAAAAATATTGCTGGGAGTTATTGGCTGCGTTAATGTGGATCGCCGCTCAACACGATGGCTCTCTGAATATCATTGATTTTGGAGGCTCCTTAGGAAGTACGTATTATCAGAATAGATTATTCCTAGATTCTTTAAAATATCTTCAATGGAATATTGTAGAACAGCCTTCCTTTGTTCAGAAGGGGCAACAGTTTTTCGAGAACGAGTCGTTGAGATTTTATCGATCAATAGATGAATGTTTGCAATCTTCTCAAAAAGAGCTACAGGCAATCTTACTCTCTAGCGTTTTACAATATTTAGAACAGCCATATTCTTTATTGATGGAGATAATAGAAAGAAAGATTCGCTATATTGTTGTTGATAGGACTGGTTTTACTCTCCATAATAGGAAGGATCGTTTGACTGTACAGATAGTACATCCACAAATATATAGAGGGTCTTACCCTTGCTGGTTTTTCAACGAAGCGAAATTTCTTCGTTTTTTCTCAGAGAGTGGATATGTATTACGTGGTGATTTTTTCACTTCTGATGTAGCTAATATTCCCTCTGTTTTTAAAGGGTTTATTTTCGAATTACGCTCTGATGCTTAATTTCTGCACTCTCTTTGACTCTGTCTATCTTTCGCGAGGCTTAGCGATGTATGAATCGCTTTGTCGCCATTGCCAAGAATTTCATTTGTATGTTTTTGCATTTGATGATGCTTGCTACATGACATTGAGCTCGTTACGTCTGAATAAGGTGACGGTGATCTCATTGAGTGAGTTTGAGGATGATGAATTACTGCGTGTTAAGCCGGTTCGTACACGAGGCGAATATTGTTGGACATGTACTTCGTCTACCATACTGTATGTATTAGATCGGTTTAATGTAGAGAGCTGTACATATTTAGATTCTGATCTCTATTTTTTCTCATCCCCACAGTCCTTATTTGATGAGATGGGGGATGATGCAGTGATGATTACCCCTCATAATTATACACCTCAATACGATCAAAGTACAAGAACCGGAATTTATTGTGTACAGTTCGTTGCTTTCAAAAATAACGAGCAAGGACGGGATGTTTTGAATTGGTGGCGGAAAGCGTGTATAGATTGGTGCTATAATCGTTTTGAGAACAATCGCTTCGGCGATCAGAAATATTTAGACGATTGGCCAAGACGGTTTGATGGAGTACATGTTTGCAGGAATTTAGGTGCAGGTGTTGCGCCGTGGAATATGCAGCGGTTTTCTTTTCAAGAGGATAGAGGGTATATTGTGGCTACAGAAAAAGAGATAGGAACTTCTTTTGAGGTCGTGTTTTTCCATTTTCACTCTCTTACGTTTGTCACCCCCTCTTATTTTTCCCCTCGACCTTACTATCGGAGAAGTAAAAGTGCAATTCAACTAATGTTTAACCCATACGTAAAAAAAATCGAGGAGATCAGAAACAAATATCCAGAAGTTGCTGCTTCGGAAAGATATCTCTCAGGATTCGATAGAGCAAAGTATTTTCTCGAACTTTTTGCGCGTCGAGGGTGGAGTGAAATTTCTTCGATAAGAGCGTTGCACCAATAGAATGGCAGAATTAATAGATCTCAAAACATATACTGATCGACGCGGAAATTTGACCGTGATTGAGAAGGTTATTCCGTTTGATATTAAGCGAATCTTCTACATTTATGGTGTAGATGACTCCGTGAGAGGTGGGCACCGTCATCATAAAACTGTACAGGCCGCCATTTGTCTTCAAGGCCACTGCATCATATCCAATCATACAAAGAATGGACATAAGGATTTTATCTTAGACTCTCCTCATAAGTGTCTTATCATTAATCCAGAGGATTGGCATACAATGCATCATTTCAGCAAGGATGCAATCTTAATGGTGTTGGCTTCGGAATATTTCGACCCTCATGATTACATTTATGAACCCTATAAATGACAGACAGCATATTGAAAGAGATGCTTGACCTATTTCATACATACTACCTAAGGCAGCGATTTTTTCCCAATTGGTTTAGCGTTTTCATCAACCCATTTTATTTTATCCGCAAGCGGTTGATAGAGAAAGTGCGGCGACTTGCACCACAATTAGAAGGTGAATTGCTTGATTTTGGATGTGGAGCTAAACCATATCAGGAGTTGTTTCCGCATTTAAGGTCCTATCTTGGAGTAGATATAGAGAACGAAGGTCATAATCATAAAACGGAAGCAATAGATGTCTACTATGATGGAGTACGCCTTCCATTCAACGATGATTCGTTTGACGCGATATTGACAAGTGAAGTGTTGGAGCATGTGCCTAATGTAGACGGATGTCTTACAGATCTTGTTCGTGTATTGAGACCGGGTGGAAAGATGCTGGTTACCGTACCTTTTATTTGGGCAGAGCATGAGTTACCGTATGATTTTAGACGATTCTCTCTTATCGGTATTCGAAAACACATAACAGATCAGGGATTGACAATCCTCGCCGAAGAACGTAGCGGACATTTTGCGGAAGTCGTTTTGCAATTGTGGATGGCATATTTACGAAGCCTGTTTTACGTCAAGAATAAATATGTCAACCTTCTTATGAATGCCATATTCATTGCACCGGTTTGTATTTTGGGCGGTGCGATTGTTTGGTTATTGCCCCGAAAACCTGAACTGTATTTTAATACGATAATACTGGCTCAAAAGAAGATCTAGATGCCCCTCCTCTTCTCCATCATCACGGTCACATACAATGCTCGGAAGGCGCTCGAGCGGACGTTGCAGAGTGTCGGGGTGCAGACGTATGGCGAGATGGAGTACCTCGTGATTGACGGGGGATCGACTGACGGGACGATGGAGCTGATCGCACGTTGGGAGGCGGAGATGGCGGACGAACGCACGCGGCGTGGCATCGAGCCGATGCGGTGCGTAACCATTTCGGAGCCGGATCGTGGACTGTACGACGCGATGAACAAGGGCCTGCAACGGGCGACGGGCGACTATGTCTGGTTTCTCAACGCAGGCGACACATTTTGGTCGCCGGAGACTGTGGCGCAATTGGCTGATGTGGCCGAACGAAACGATCGGCCGGATATTCTTTACGGTGAGACGGACGTGACCGACAGCGAGGGGCGATTTATCGCCGAGCGTCGACTGAAAGCGCCCGAGGTGCTGACTTGGCGCGGCTTTCGGACGGGGATGCGTGTCAGCCATCAGGCGTTTGTCGTCAAGCGGAGCGTGGCGCCGACGTACGATTTGCAATACCGGTTCTCGGCCGACTTCGATTGGTGCATCCGGTGCATGAAACAATCGCAGCGGATTGTCAACTCACGAATGCGGTTAGTGAATTATGAAGCCGAAGGGATGACGACGCGCAACCGTAAGGCGTCGCTCGCGGAGCGCTACCGCATCATGTGTCGCTACTACGGGGCGTTGCCCACGCAGATGCGTCACCTTTGGTTTGCCACCCGATTCCTCTGGGCGAAGGTGAGCGGAAATAAGGCGTAGCGCGAGAGATCGTCCGAGAAGGGCCTCGGACACTCATCCCGCAAAACAATAACACAACGCTACGGGCCGACGCCCCGCGGAAAAGAGAATCGAGCATGATCGAACGCGATCATAACGAATGGAATAAGCGACCTCTATCGAGGCCGCTTTTTTTGTGGATTGTCAGAACCCTTTGCGAGGTCTGCTACCCGCTCCAGTACTTGTCTTTCGTCTTGCTGGTTCCTGCCATTGCGGGGCTTGTGTGCAACCGAGGGCGACGGTCGGCACCGCGCGAGCTGCGGCTCGAGACACCCTACATTTGGGGCGCGATCTTGACTTTCGTGATCCTCTTTCTGGCCATACAGCGGACCGCGCTGGCTGAGCGGCACCTCGACGATCCGAGGCCTGCGCCGACGGCATGGCGACAGGCGGCGCACGCTGTGCAAGGACACATCGTGGAACGCCTCGGGCAGCTGCGCCTTTCGCCCGATGAGCACGCTGTACTGGCCTCGATCACTGTCAATGACCGTAGCGGCATGACGCGTGACTTGCGCCGCCGATTCTCCACCGCTGGCGTGGCACACCTCTTAGCCGTCAGCGGCTTTCACGTGGGACTGGTCAGCGGCGCGCTTGCCCTGCTACTCGGTTTTCTGCCGCCGACTACGCCCTGCCGACTCTTTCGTTGCGGACTGATGATCCTCGTCGCCTGGGCCTACGCCGCCGTGTCGGGCCTTTCTGCACCGGCCGTCCGGGCGGCCACGATGCTCACCATCTACCTCGTTGGCGTGGCCCTTCGCCGCACCCCCGAGCCATACAACACGCTGTCCGCCTCTGCTTTGCTGATGCTTTTCGTCGATCCCTTCAGTCTCTTCGACGTCGGGTTCCAGCTCACCTTCGCGGCCGTCTTATTCATCCTTCTGCTCACGCCCCGCATAGCTTGCCTCATCGATGTGCGCCGCCGGTGGATCGCCCTCCCTTGGCGACTCGTGGCCGTCAGCCTGGCTGCTCAGGTCGGCACCTTCCCGCTCTGTTGCTACTATTTCGGCCGCATCTCCCTCGTTTTTCTCTTCGCAAATCTCTTCCTCATGCTGTCCGCCACGCTGCTTATCCCCCTGGCCCTCGTGTGGGTCGCGCTGCCCGTTGGTACGCCCGGGAGCTTCGGATTGCAGAGCGCGGTGGAGCGCTTGACGCACACGCTCGTCGCCGTCGTCGATCGGTTCAGCCTCCTCCCTGCGGCCGGTATCCCGATGCGCTTCGACCTCGTCCTGCTCATCGGTTCCTACGCCGTCCTTCTCTTGGGCATCCACGCTGCGACCCGCGGCAGTCGACGGACGCTTTTTGCCTCCTTAGGGGGGACGCTTTCCCTCATCGTTTACACCCTTGCGCAGCATCAGTTTGGAGGGTGACAGACACTCGTTTCCCGGATAAAAACAGGGCGGAGGCGCTGTCGGATTGGGTTCCGGCAGTGCCTTTTTTGTTTTTAGCCTCCATCGGATGCGTTTCGGCCTACTCGCTCCGTTTTTTTGCCCCTTTGATCGTTCCAGCCCCCTTCATTGTTAACGCGAGTTCGGCGTGGGCAATCCTATCGCTTACGATTTCCTGAGAAAATGAGCCGAAAAAGTTTGTGGCGGCCGATTTCCTGAGGAAATGAGCTGAAAAAGTTTTGTGGCGGGCGATTTCCTCAAGGAAATGAGCCGAAAAAGTTTCTGGCGGGCACAAACGGAGAGCAGGCCGCGCGTATGGGGACTTTTTGCGTTACTGGCTTAGTTTTTAGATCCCTCTATCTTTGCCCGCCGTTAAAAAGAAAGGAATAATTGTGGCAAATACGAAGTACATTTTTGTGACAGGCGGCGTCGTTTCGTCCCTTGGTAAGGGCATCGTCTCGGCGTCGCTGGGCAAGCTGCTGCAGGCGCGCGGCTACCGGGTGACGATCCAAAAGTTCGACCCTTATATCAACGTAGATCCGGGGACGCTCAACCCCTATGAGCACGGCGAGTGCTTCGTCACCGTCGATGGGCACGAGACGGACCTCGACCTCGGGCACTATGAGCGCTTCCTCAACCTCCCCACCACCCGCGCCAACAGCATCACCACGGGCCGCATCTACCAGAGCGTCATCGACAAGGAGCGCCGCGGAGACTATCTGGGCAAGACGGTGCAGGTGATCCCCCACATTACGGACGAGATCAAGCGCAACGTCAAGCTGCTCGGCGCCAAGAATCAGTTCGACTTCGTCATCACCGAGATCGGTGGCACGGTGGGCGACATCGAGTCGCTGCCCTTCATCGAGAGCGTCCGCCAGCTGCGTTGGGAGCTGGGACGCGACTGCCTCTGCGTGCACCTGACCTACGTGCCTTTCATCGCTGCCGCGAAGGAGTACAAGACGAAGCCCACGCAACACTCCGTCAAGCAGCTGCAAGAGCTGGGCGTGCAGCCCGATATGCTCGTCTTGCGCACGGAGCATGAGCTCAATGCCGAGATCCTGCGTAAGGTGGCCCTCTTCTGCAACGTCTCGAAGGAGGCCGTCATCCAGTCCGTCGATGTGCCCACCATCTATGAGGTGCCCCTCATGCTGCAACGCCAACGGATGGACTCCATCGCGCTGGAGAAGCTCGGCCTCGAAGTCGGCCCCACGCCGGAGCTGAACCCGTGGAAGGACTTCCTCGACCGGAAGAAGCGCGCCACCGACGTGGTCCGTATCGGGCTCGTGGGCAAGTACGTCGAACTGCAAGACGCCTACAAGTCGATCGACGAATCGCTGCTCATCGCTTCCATATATAACGACCGCAAGCTCGACCTGCGGCTCATCCATTCGGAGAAGATCAACGACGCGAATGCGGCCGAACTGTTGGCCGATATGGACGGCGTCGTCATCGCTCCGGGCTTCGGACAACGGGGCGTGGAGGGCAAATTTGCCGCCATCCGTTACCTCCGTGAGCACGACATCCCCACGCTCGGCATCTGTCTGGGTATGCAGTGTATGGTCATCGAATTTGCCCGCGATGTGCTCGGCCTTGAGGGAGCCAACTCCACGGAGATGGATCCACAGACGCTTCATCCGGTCATCGACCTTATGGAGGATCAGAAAAACGTCGTCAACATGGGCGGCACCATGCGCCTCGGCACGTACGACTGCACCCTGCGCCCCGGCTCACACATCTGTGCGGCCTATGGCAAGGAGCACATCCAGGAGCGCCATCGCCACCGCTTCGAGTTCAACAACGAATACAAGGACCGCTTCGAGGCTGCCGGCATGCAGTGCGTGGGCGAGAACCCCGACACGGGTCTCGTCGAGGCCGTCGAAGTGAGTGGTCTGCGCTGGTTCATCGGCGTGCAGTATCACCCGGAATATACCAGCACCGTGCTCAGTCCTAACCCGCTGTTCATGGGATTCATCAAAGCCGCAATCAATAAATAGAGGGTAGAGATAAGAGGGTAGAGGGTAGCCTCTTCTTCTAACTACTACTAACTACCGCGGCGCAGCCGCATAACTACCGGAGGCGTAGCCTCCATAACTACTCGAATAAAGAATATGTCAATGGATAAGAATACAGTGATCGGTTTCATACTGATCGGGGTGGTGCTGGTGCTTTTCGTCTGGTTCAACCGCCCGAGTGAGGAACAGATCAAGGCGCAACAGCGTTACAACGACTCGGTGGCCCGAGTGGAACAGGCCGCCTTGGCTCAGATAGACCAAGCGAAGGCCGCAGCCGCTCTCGCTCCGACAACGGCCGCGGATACCGTCGGCCTGCCTGACTCCGTGCGTGAGGAGCGCCTGCGCGGCACATACGGTGCCTTCGCACGTGCGGCCGTCGGTACGGAGGAGTTTGTCACCCTCGAGAACGACAAAGTGGAGGTGCGCATCAGCACCAAGGGCGGCCGCCTCTGCTACGCCCGACTGAAGGAATACACCACCTACGACAAGCAGCCGCTCGTGCTCTTCGACGGCGCGGACGAGTCGGCCCTCAACCTGACGATGATCACGGCCAATCAGCGCGTCATCAACACGGCCGACCTCTACTTCACGCCGATCAAGGGCGCTGACGGTCGCTCGGTCACCATGCGTCTCGAGGCGGGCGACGGTGCGCACATGGACTTCACCTACTCGCTCGCTCCGGACGATTACATGTTGCGCTACACGATCCTTTCGGCCGGCATGAATGGTATCCTCGCTCCCTCTACCCGCTCGCTCGACCTGACTTGGACGCAGCACGCGCGCCAGCTGGAGCACGGTCGGAAGTACGAGAACCAGTACACGGCCCTCTACTATAAATACGTGGCCGACGACGTGGACAAGCTGAGCGAGACGAAAGATGCGGACAAGCAGATCTCCAACCGCCTGAAGTGGATCGGCTACAAGAACAAGTACTTCGCCACGGTGCTCATTGCCGACGATGCCTTCACGGCTTCCAAACTCGAGTCGCGCCTGACACCGGAGACGGACACGGCGCACCTGAAGACCTTCACGGCCATGACGAGCGTCGACTTCGACCCGTCTAAGTCCGACACGATCGGCTTCAGCTACTTCATCGGCCCGAACAAGTACAAACTCCTCGGCGCCTACGATAAGGGTCGCGAGAAGGCCGACCGTCTCTCGCTCGACGAACTCGTGCCGCTGGGCTACAAATGGGTGCGCCCCATCAACCGCTACTTCATCGTGCCCATCTTCGACTACCTCGGCCGCTTCCTCACCAACTACGGTGTGATCATCCTCATCCTTACGCTCATCGTCAAGCTGGTGCTCTTCCCTCTGACGTACAAGTCGTACATGTCCACGGCCAAGATGCGTGTGCTTCGCCCGCAGGTGGAGGCGATCAACGCCCGCTACCCCAAGCAGGAGCAGGCGATGGATCGGCAGAAGGCCACCATGGAGCTGTACAGTCGCGCCGGAGCCAGCCCCATGAGCGGCTGTCTGCCGATGCTGCTCCAGATGCCTATCCTGATCGCGCTCTACTGGCTCTTCCCGACGGCCATCGAGCTGCGTCAGCAGTCGTTCCTCTGGGCCAAAGACCTCTCGACGTTCGACGCCGTCATCTCGTGGGATGCCAACATCCCGCTCATCAGCTCCTTCATGGGTAACCACATCAGCCTCTTCTGTCTGCTGATGACGATCGTCAACGTGGTCTACTCCAAGATCAACATGAGCATGAGCAACACCGGTCAGCAGCAGATGCCCGGCATGGCCATGATGACGTACATGATGCCCGTGATGTTCTTCTTCATCTTCAACCAGAACGCTGCGGGTCTGAGCTACTACTTCCTTGTCTCCACGCTTATCACCATCCTGCAGACGGCCTCGTTCCGCTACTTCATCAACGAAGACAAGCTCTTGGCCAAGCTCGAGGCGAACAAGAAGAAGCCCCGCAAGCGCGGCAGCTTCATGGAGCGCATGGCCGAGATGCAGAAGAAGCAACAAGCCGAGCTGGAGCGTCAGCAAAAGCAGCGCAACACCCAGCGGCAAGCGCAGAACACGAAGCGGCAAGAGCGCAAGCGATAATTCTTTATGTAGGGGCGTATCGAATACGCCCCCCCAAACATTCCGCAAGGGATGAATGCACAACATGCGTTCGCCCCCTTTCGGGGCGTTGGGGGGCGTCGCGCGATACGCCTCTACTTGTAACTCCCCCTGACTACCGCGGCAAAGGCCGCATAACTACTCTCCCTATGAAATTCCTTGGCATTATCCCCGCGCGTTATGCATCGACGCGCTTCCCCGGCAAACCGCTGGCCGACCTGGGCGGTAAACCCATGATTCAGCGCGTCTACGAACGCGTACGCCCCACCGTGGACGAGCTCTGGGTGGCCACCGACGACGAACGTATCCGTCAGGCTGTCGAGGCTTTCGGCGGCGACGTCGTCATGACCTCCGACACGCACCGCAGCGGCACTGACCGCTGTCGCGAAGCCTGCGACAAGGTGGGCGCCACGGCCGACGTGGTGATCAACATCCAGGGCGACGAGCCCTTCATCCGCCCTGAGCAGATCGAACAGCTCAAGCGCTGCTTCGACGCCCCCGACGTGCGCATCGCCACGCTGGCCAAAGCCTTCGACCCCGACGGCGACTTCGAGCAGACGCTCTTCAACCCGAACACGCCCAAGGTGGCCTTCGACGTCCACGGCGACGCGCTCTACTTCAGCCGCTCCATCATCCCCTACATCCGCGGCGCCGTGCACACCGAGTGGCTCCGACGCCACACCTTCTACAAGCACATTGGCCTCTACGCCTACCGCGCCGAGACACTCCGCGCCATCACCCTGCTGCCGCAATCGTCGTTAGAGAAGGCCGAGAGCCTCGAGCAACTGCGCTGGCTCGAAAACGGCTACCGCATCCGCGTGGCCGTCACCCCCTACGACACCGTCGGCATCGATACCCCGGACGACCTCGTCCGCGCCGTCGCCCTGCTCGGCTGAAGACGGGTTGTCATGCATCAATGATTATGAGACAGAAATTCACTTTGATCACATTAGGAGTAAGAGACTTCCTAAAGGCGTTGGCTTTCTATGAAGGCTTAGGCTGGAAACGCTCAGAACAGAGTCAGGAGGATTATGCCCTGTTCCCTTTGGGGGGAATCGTTTTGGGGCTGTATCCGATTGAAGAGTTGGAAAAAGACACCACGCTCAGCCGACAGCTCACTGATTTTTCTGGTATGACGATCAGTTATAATGCCACATCAGAAGAAGAGGTGGACGAGGTGATGCGAGAAGCCGGCCGTTTGGGAGCAACCATCGTGAAGCCAGCTCAAAAGGTATTTTGGGGAGGATACAGCGGCTACTTCAAAGACATGGACGGCTATGTGTTTGAGGTGGCTTACAATCCGTTTTGGCAGATGGACGACGAAGGGAATCTTGTCTTGTAGCTCATCGATATACGACCTCGTCCGCGCCGTCGCCCTGCTCCGCTGAAGACGGGTTGTTGACCGCTCACCTCATGGTTTGGAGTGAAACCGATCCCCGATTTGTGTCCAACCAATGGTTTGAAGCAAAACCGGCCCCCGATTTGAGTCAAACCAATGGTTTGAAGCGAAACCGGCCCCCGATTTGGGTCAAACCAATGGTTTGGAGTGAAACCGGCCCCGGATTTGGGTCAAACCAATGGTTTGGAGTGAAACCGATCCCCGATTTGAGCCGAGACACGCCGCTGAACCCATTCGCACCCGCAGCTACCCGTTTTCCGTTTTTAGTTGAAATGAACATGCACCCCCTCGAAGCCCTGATCGCAGAAGGCGAACACCAGAGGCAAGACTTCAAGTTCGAAATCAGTGACAGTAAGAAGATCGCCCGCACCCTCAGCGCCTTCGCCAACACCGACGGCGGACGGCTGCTCATCGGCGTAAAGGACAACGGACGCATCGCCGGCGTACGCAGCGAGGAGGAGTATTACATGATCGAGGCCGCCTCCGAGCGCTACACCCGCCCCGCGGTGCCCTTCACCGCCCGACGGTGGGACGTCGGCGGACGCACGGTGCTGGAGATCGACATCGAGCGTGGCCCCGACCGCCCCTATCTGGCGCCCGATAAGGACGACCAATACGTGGCTTACCTGCGCGTGGCCGACGAGAACCGTCCGGCTGACCCGACCCTGGTGCTGGCCTGGAAGAAGCTGCGCCGCCCCGACGGCCGACTCTTCCGCCTGACTCGTCCCGTCGAGGCGCTGTTTCGCCACCTCGAGACGCACCCCAGCGTCTCGCTCTCCGAGTTCTGTCGCCTGGCGCACATCCGCCGCCCGGTTGCCCGCCACATCCTCAGCGACCTTCTGGCCATCGGCACCCTCCGCTACACCTTCCTCCCGGACGACGGCCGCCTCGTCTACAGTCGCGCCGAGGCGGAGGAGTAGGATCACTCCCGGCGCATCAGTTGCTCCGCGAGGAGGAGATCCATCGGCGTGGTGAGCTTGATGTTCTCGCGGTTGCCGGGGACGAGGCGGACAGCCACGCCGGAGGCTTCCACCACGGAGGCGTCGTCGGTGAAACGCGGATCGTAGGGGAGGCAATAGGCGGCGCGCAGCACGTCGGCGCGGAAGACTTGCGGTGTCTGCACCACGCGCAACCGTGTGCGGTCGACGGGCCGACTGCCGCCGTCGGCGTCCACCTCGCGCACTGATTCGACCACGGGCACGACGGGCACGGCCGCGCCACCGTCAGCCGCCGCAGCAAAGCAAGCAGCGATGACCGACGGCGCCACGAGCGGACGGACGCCGTCGTGCACCGCGATCAGTCCGTCCGACGCAACGGCGTCGAGTCCGTTCCGCACGGAATGGAAACGTGTCTCGCCACCGGCCACCACGTGGTGAATCCGGCCGAAGGCATACGCCTCACATAGCCGCTTCCACATTTCGATTTGGTCTTCGGGCAGCACCACGATGAGGCGCGCCGACGCGTCCCAGCGGTCGAATGCCTCGAGGGTGTGCATCAGCACGGGCCGGCCGGCCAGCTGGAGGAACTGCTTCGGCTGCGGGCCGCCCATGCGTGTGCCGCGTCCGCCGGCCACGATGAGGATGGTGTGCTTACTGGTCGAGCTCATCGAGGATCTTCTTTACCTCCTCGTCGGCCTTGAGGAGCTTGTCTTTGCATAGTTGGATGAGCCGCCCGGCCTCCCGGACTTTGGCGGAAAGGACGTCGACGTCCAGCTCTCCGCGCTCGATCTCTTCAATGATCTGCCGCAGACGGGCCACGGCGCTGTTGTAGGTTGCTTTTTCTTCTGACATGGGTTGTGAAACTAAATGTGAAATCATTGCTTAGACAATCCGCCCTTCTCGCTCGCCGTCGGCAAAGCGGATGGTGACGGTGTCGCCGGGGGAGAGCATAGCGGCGCGTTTGACGATGACGCCGTTGCGTAGGGTCATCGTATAGCCGCGCTTGAGGAGCACGTCGGGCGAGGCCAGTCGGATGTGCTGCTCGCTCAGCTCGAGGTCGTGCCGGCGACGCATTAGCAGACTGTCTGCAGCGCTGCGAAGGCGCGCAGGCAGGGCGTCGATGCGTTCGCGATGACGTGCGATGCGTTGCGGAACGGCCGCAAGGCGCGCCGAGAGCCGATGCCACTCCGTGCGCCGTCGCTCGATGAGTTGGGGGACGGTCGCCAGACGTGCAGAGAGTCGGAGCCACTCCGCGCGCCGTCGCTCTACGTGACCCGAAACCAAGAGCGGAAAGCGTGCGACGACACTGCGGAACGTCTGCTGCTCCCGCTCGATGCGGACCGTGGCCGCCCGATAGAGTCGGTCGCGCAGATCATTGATATCTGCCAGCTGAGTCGCCATACAATCGATGAGAAACGCGGCCACGGCCGTCGGTGTCTTGAGTCGTGTATGGGCCACGAGGTCGACCACCGTGTCGTCGCGTTCGTGTCCGATGCCGGTGATGATAGGCAGGGGGAACTGCGCACAGTTGGCGGCCAAGGCGTAGGAGTCGAAGCTGCTGAGGTCGGCCGTGGAGCCACCGCCGCGGATGATGACGACGACGTCGAAGGCCTCGCGGACGGCATAGATGCGATCCAGCGCGGCGATGATGCTCGCCTCCGTTCGCTCGCCCTGCATGAGGGCGGGGTAGAGCCGGACGTAGAACGGGAAGCCATACTCGTTGCCGAGCAGCTGGTTGGTGAAGTCTTCGTAGCCCGCGGCCGTGGCGGACGAGATGACGGCGATGCGCTGTGGCCGTGGTGAGAACGGCAGGGAGCGGTTGAGGTCGAAGACACCGTCGGCTTGCAGCTGCCGGATGATCTCCTTGCGCCGCCGCACCAGGTCGCCCACCGTGAACGAGGGATCGATGTCGTGGACGGTCAGAGAGAGGCCGTACAGCTCGTGGAAGTCCACAGCCACGCGCACGAGCACCTTCAGCCCCGACGTGAAGGGACGGCCCGTCTCCTCCTCGAAATAGGGGCGGATGACGGCGTACTGCTGGGCCCAGATCGTGCCGCGTGCTCGGGCGGCCACCTGCCCGGTGCGTTCGTCCTTTTCGATAAACTCCAGATAGCAGTGGCCCGAATAGCTATTCACGCGCACCTCGCTCGTCTCGGCTCGCACCCAATACGTCTCGGGCAGGGCATCGCGGAGGGCCTGCTTGATGTTGCGGTTCAGCTCCGTGAGCGAGAGGACGCTGGCCGGATCAACGGTGACGAAGAGATCAGTCATGCGTGCTCCAACGTCTTACCGAGGTTGAGGAATGTCCGCCGATCCTCGGCCGGGAAGCGCTCGATGGCATAGCGGAGGGTGGTGCGGGGAAGGCTGTGGATGTGTGTGCGGAGGAAGTCGCAGAGAGCGACGATGTCGCGTTTGCCGGCCTCACGGAGCAGCCAGCCATTGGCTTTGTGCATGAGGTCGTGCGGGTGGGTGAGGTTGCGGAGGGCCAGCTCGAAGCTCAGATCCGTGTGCCCCTGCCTGAGCCAGTACATGGTGGCGACGATGGCAATGCGTTTGTCCCACATCCGCTCGGAGTCAGAAAGGCTGCGGAGGAGGTCGGCGTTGTTCGTGTCGAACGTCTCGCGGCCGAGGATCTTGTACGCCGTCAAGTCCACCAAATCCCAGTTGTCGATGTGCGCGCGATGACGGAGGTAGAAGTCGGCCGTGGCCGCGCGTACCGCCCGCATTCGGGTCCGCTCATATCGTTCCACAAGCATCAACAGACCGCAGAGGCGCACCTCGTGAAAGTCGCTCTCAAGCAGCCGACACAGATCCTCGTCGCCCGCCTTGGCATAATGCCTACGCGCCACGCTGCGCACCCCTGGCACGGGCACCCCGAGGAAGCGATCGCCCTCGCCATACTCCCCCGGGCCGGTCTTGAAGAAGCGCGCCAAGTCGGCCGCCTTTCCGATGGATCCGAGGGCTTGCAGTTCGCGCAGTATATCGTCCGTGATCATAGCTCCTCCTTCCAGATCAGCTCCTCGACGGCGCGCTTCGGCACATGGTGCACGCCAGCGGCATCGCGCCAATAGCGGTAATCGCCGTCGGGCGACATCGGCTCGATAACGACCGTCTCTCGTGGCCGTCCCAAGGCTAACACGGTGCGCACCTCGAGAAAGTCAGGCAGGCGGAAGTCGGCCTGAATCTGTTTGGCATTAAAGGCCTTGATGATGCACCCGCCCAGGCCGCGCTCGGCGAGCGAGAGCAGGATGGCGAGAGCCTGGATGCCGTCGTCGCAGTAGGGATCGCGGACGATGCGTGTGTCGAGGAGTTGGATGAGGTATGCTGCGGGTCGTTCGCCCTCGGCCGGTCCACCCCAGTCTTTGAGGTAGGCCGCCCAGCGGAGCGTGGGAAAGAGCCGATCGCACTCGTCGCGCTCGGTGACGAGGCGGTACTTCAGCGGTTGAGCGTTGCGCGCCGAGGGACAGAGTCGTGCGGCATCAATGGCCGCGGTGAGCACGTCGGCGTCGAGGCGTTCGTCCTCGTAAAAGCGCCGGAAGCTCCGGGTTTGTAGCAGTAAATCTTTCAGCATGATGGGTGTGACAAAAAATGAGGTGGCAAAGCTAAGCGCCGGATCTGGATCCATCTCGTTCGGAGTCGAGTGATCGATTTGGGGCACTTGCTTAGTGCGTTTTGCTACCCGCACGGCGTGCAAGCCCCAAAAGGCGCCAGGGGCGCCGGCCAAGTTTGCAGGCGACATAGGATAACTCACCCGAGTTTGCTACTCGCACGGCGTGCAAGCCCCGAAACCCGCCGGGTTTTGCTACTCGCACAGCGTGCAAGCCCCGAAACCCGCCGAGTTTTGCTACTCGCACGGCGTGCAAGCCCCGAAACCCGCCGGGTTTTGCTATTCGCACGGCGTGCAAGCCCCAAAACCCACCGAGTTTTGCTACTTGCACAGCGTGCAAGCCCTAAAAGCGCCAGGGGCGCCGGCCAAGTTTGCAGGCGACATAGAATAACTCACCCGAGTTTGTTACTTGCACAGCGTGCAAAGACAAAAAAATCCCCGCCGGAAGGGATCCGACGGGGATTCATGCCTCCTCTTCTTTCTTCTTTGGAAGCAGGATTATCTCATGCTTTTGCGTATGCTCAGGATGGCTTACAGTTTATCGTAATTCATACTGAACTCACCAGGTACTACCTCACCGAGGCTCTTGAGGCGGCCGTAGTCAAAGTGCTTTTGGCGCGTTTCGGACTTCTTCGTGCGGTCTTCGTAGGTGATCTTCTTGGTAGAGAAGTTCACGCTCGTGACCTCGCGCGGCCATTTACTTCCCTTTTTACATACCTCTCGATCCCAGCCGATGAGCTCGAAGCGGCCCTTTTGGAAGCGGAATTTGAAGTGCTCGTAATACTCGAAACCTTGTTTGCCGGGCAGGAGGAAGTCGATGCGGAGCACATTGTTGTGCTTCTTATCTTCAGACCTATCAATGCTCAGCTCTTTAAAGGCTGTTTTATTGCCTTTGGGCCAGATGAAGCGGCCGTCGTCTTGCCTGTGCAGAACGTATTTGCGCCCCTTCTTCTGGCCGAAGGCGATGACGAGGACACGCTTTTTAGACTTTTTGTTTCGCAAGACGAAGACTAAGTCTTTGATCTGGTCACCATTCAGGTCTTCCTTCGTGGCGTTGAAGTACACACGCCAGCCTTCAGGGGCAAAGTCGCTTGCGGAGTTGGCCTCTTTGGGCAGCTTCAGGTCCTGTGCAGCCATTGTTCCAGCGAACAACAGCATAGCTAATGCAATCAGTCGATTCATAGATGTGTAGTTTGTTAAGAGTGAGTGTGTGGATGGTTAGAAGAGAGGAGGCGGAGCGAATTACAGCTTGTTGTAACTGAGGCTGAACTTGCCGGGCACAACGTTTCCGAGGGTCTTCAGGCGGCCATAGTCAAAGCATTTTTGGCGCGTTTCGGACTTCTTCGTGCGGTCTTCGTAGATGACTGTCTGGGTGGAGAAGTTCACGCTGGTGACCTCATTTACCCGGTCGTTTTTCTTGTTGCGCAGCTTACGCTCCCAGCCGATCAGCTCGAAGCGTTTGTTCTGGAAGCGGAAGATGAAGCTGTCGTCGTTGTCGTAGGCATGTGAGCCAGGCAGGAGGAACTTGAAGCGGAGTGTACCGTCCTGGATACTCATGTCGACAAAGGCGTCCGTGTTGCCTTTGGGAGCGATGAAGCGGCCGCCGTCTTGCTCTTGAAGCACGTATCCGCGCTTCTTCTTTCCAAAGGCGATGCCCAGGACGCGGCTGCCCGAATCGTTGTTTTGCAAGATGAAAGCGATGTCGTCGACATGGTCCTTGTTGAGGTCGCCATTCTCGATGAAGAACACATGCCACCCCTCGGGAGCAAAGTCCTCTGCAGAAGCCGCGCTTTTGGGCAGCTTCGGGGTCTGTGCGGCTATTGTTCCAGCGAACAACAGCATCGCGAATACAATCAGTCGATTCATAGATGTATAGTTTGTTAAGGGTGAGTGTGTGGGTGATTTGAAGAGAAGGTCAGGAGAAATAGGGGGAAATCTGAAAGTCGGCCGGGGACCAGTAGAGGTGCACCCGGCCGTTTTTAGTCGTTCATTTCACGAGATGTGCTCAAATCCGGTGTAAGGCACGAGGACTTTGGGGATGATGATGCCTTCGGGCGTCTGGTTGTTCTCGAGCAGTGCGGCTACGATACGGGGCAGGGCCAGGGCGCTACCGTTGAGCGTATGGCAGAGCTGCACCTTCTTATCGGCGTCACGGTAACGACATTTCAGGCGGTTGGCCTGGTAACTCTCGAAGTTCGACACGGAGCTGACCTCCAGCCAACGCTTCTGCACGGCGGAGAAGACTTCGAAGTCGAACGTCAGGGCGGACGTGAAGCTCAGATCACCGCCGCAGAGTCGCAGGATGCGCCACGGCAGCTCGAGCGCCTCAACAAGCGAGCGGACGTACGCGACCATCTCCTCGAGCGATGTGTAGGAGTGCTCCGGCCGATCGATGCGGACGATCTCCACCTTGTCGAACTGGTGCAGACGGTTGAGCCCGCGCACATCCTTGCCGTACGAACCGGCTTCGCGGCGGAAGCAGGCGGAGTAGGCCGTGTTGCGGATGGGTAGGTCTGCCTCGTTGAGGATCACGTCGCGGTAGATGTTTGTGACGGGCACCTCGGCGGTGGGGATGAGGTAGAGGTCGTCGAGGTTGGCGTGATACATCTGCCCCTCTTTGTCGGGCAACTGTCCGGTGCCGTAGCCCGATTCGGCGTTGACGACGTAGGGCGGTTCGATCTCGACATAGCCGGCGTCGCGGGCACAGTCGAGGAAGAAGTTCACGAGCGCGCGTTGCAGTCGTGCCCCCTTGCCTTTATATACAGGGAAGCCGGCACCGGTGATCTTGACGCCCAGTTCGAAGTCGATGATGTCGTATTTGCGAGCCAGCTCCCAGTGTGGCAGTGCGTCGTCGGGCAGTTCGGGGATGGTGCCGCCCGTCTCTTCACAGTGGTTGTCGTCGGCGCCCGTGCCTTCGGGCACGGAGGCGTGGGGTAGGTTGGGGATAAGCACAAGCTGTTCGTGCATCTCCGTTTCGGCCTGCGTCTTTTCGGCTTCTAACGTACGATTGGCCTCCTTCAAGCGGGATACTTCCGCTTTGGTCTCCTCGGCTTCGGCACGTTTACCCTCCTTCATCAGTCCGCCAATCTGTTTGGAGAGGCGATTCACCTCCGTGAGGTTGGCGTCGAGGGCGGCTTGTGTGGTGCGTCGGGTTTTATCGAGTGCAATGATTCGGTCGATGATCTCGGTTGCGTCAAAGTGTTTGATGGCCAGTCGGCGGATCACTTCGTCGCGTTGTTCGGTGATGACTTTGATGGTAAGCATAGTTCTGTATGGAGTAAGAAGTAGTTCTACGTATTACGGGTGACAAAAATATACGCTTTGAGACTTTGCAGAGCAGCACATCAGCTGTGTTGCCTTTGACAGACTCTGGGTCGGTTATGTGCTTGCGGACATTTCTTTCGCCTTTACTGCACGGTGCCGCCGGCCATCCAGTGTCGGCTGTAATACTCCTCGTCGAGGCTGCTAATGACCACGCCGCGCGAGGTGCTGGTGTGGGCGAAGAGTCCGTCCTTGAGGTAGATGCCCACGTGCGAGACACGTCGGCGTTTGCCTCGTCGTGCGCCGTTGTGGAAGAAGACGAGGTCGCCCTCACGTAGCCGATGGCGGCTGATGCGTCGGCAGTTCTTTGCCAGTATGTCGGCCGAGGAGCGTTCGAGTGCCTTGCCGTATATCTCACGATAGACGGTGGTGACGAAGCCCGAGCAGTCTGTGCCCACGCCGCAGACACTGCGACCCATGCGGTGCGGTGTGCCGAGCCATTGCGCTACGATGCGATAGAGTGCGGCGTTGTCTGCACCTGTCACTTCGATGCCGAGTGTGGGGGCGGGGTGCTCCACACGCATCGGTGCGGGGGTATGTCGGTGTGCGGCGCAGGAGAAGAACATGAGGCACGCGAGAAAGCACAGTGCGACCAGACGAAGGGCCGATGGAGGTATGGTGGGATTGTTCATTCGCTATAGATGGATACAAACAAGAGGGGCTGCCCTCATGTGATGATAGGACAGCCCCTCTCTCTTTGTTTCGTGTTACTCTCTCCGGGGGAGCGGGCGGCGGTTATGCTTCAGCCGGTTGCTCCACCTGCGGCGCCGGGGCGGCTTCGAAGCCCTCGACGGAGATGTATGAACGATTCTCGCGGCCGCGCTTGAAGACTACGACGCCGTCGATGAGTGCATACAGCGTGTGGTCGCGACCCATGCCCACGTTCTTGCCCGGATGGAACTCCGTGCCACGCTGACGGGCGATGATGTTACCGGCCTTGGCCTTCTGGCCACCGAATAATTTAATGCCTAAGCGTTTGCTTTCTGATTCGCGGCCGTTCTTGGAACTGCCGACTCCTTTTTTGTGTGCCATTTCTCTGTCTTGTTGTGGTTAAATGGTTAAGCGATGATTTGTTTGATGCTCACTTCGGTAAACTGCTGGCGGTGTCCGTTCAGCTTGCGGTAGCCCTTTCTTCTCTTCTTGTGGAAGACGAGCACCTTATCGCCCTTAACCAGCGGCGAAAGCACTTCGCAAATCACCTTGGCACCTTCCACCGTGGGCGCGCCCACCTGCACACTGCCATCGGCATCGACCAACAACACCTTGTCGAACTCCACCGTTGCGCCGCTCTCGACGTCACGGAGGTGATGGACAAACAACTTCTTCCCTTGCTCGGCCTTAAACTGCTGGCCGTTGATTTCTACAATTACGTACATTGATTATTAGTATTAATCGTGACTCCCGGGGGCGGACACGTCGGGGGTCCGACGGATCTCTTTTTCATGCCCTCTGCGGATTTTGAGGCGCAAAAGTAGACCAATTAACACGTTGCGCAAATGGCGAGGCATGTCGGAAGTGGTGAATGGCAGGGTGTTCTGTGTGCGACGGGGGGCGCCTCAGAGGTCTTCCGGCTGCATTTCGGTGAGGTGGGGCCAGAAGCGGACGGGCATGTCTTGGCGTTGCTTGCGGGGGTTGAGGCGCTCGCGGATGGTGAGGGAGCGGAAGTAGGTGCGCCAGAGGGCTTGGAAACGCTGCTCGTCGGTGGCCAGGAGGTCGGGGTCGAGGCGGGAGCGGAGGGCGGCGTCGTCGGCGAGGGTGACTTCACGCGTGGTGTGGAGGTCGTAATGGTAGCCGTAGCGACGGCAGAGGTCGTAGATCACCCAGGGCTGGTCGGCGAAGCGGTCGGTGAAGTGGGGGACGGCCAGCGGGAGGGCGTTGTAGACGGGGCGGATGGGGGCGACGTATAGCCCGTCGGCCGTCTTGCTGAAGCGGACGAATTGCTTGAGCTTGTGGGCTTCGCGACTGACCTTGAGGGCGAGGTTGCGCACCTCGAGGACGTCCGGGTCGGCGAAGTTTGTGGCAATCGATTCGGGCGCGTCGAGGGCTTTGCGGATGTAGCGGAAGAGGAGTTCGTCGACGGCGGGCTGCTCCGAGAGCCAAGCGCGGAGGATCAAGGTGGTGGCTTCGGCGGGGAGCTTGCGCATGAGTCCGAGGCGGACGCGTTCGGCCCGGGCCGTGTCGGTGACGACGGTGTATGTCTCGTCGGCAAAGAGCGGCGCGGGTTCGCCCACACGCAGCAGACGGTCGGGGAAGGTGCGGTGGGTGTAGGCGTCGAAGATGGCCGTGAGGAGGCCCTCGAAGGTTTTATCGTAGAAGAAAATGTGCACGGGGAGGAACTAAAGACAGAAAAGGAAAAGCGGCTCCGGGTGGGGGTGGCCTTCGGGTAGCCGGTTGATAGGGTGAAACGACTCGGGAATGCTCCAGAAACCGTGTTTTTACGCTGAAACCGCTCGGGAATGCTTCAGAAACCATGTTTCTCGGCTGAAACCACTCGGGAATGCTCCGGAATCAACGTTTCTACGCTGAAACCGCTCGGGAATACTCCGGAATCAACGTTTCTGCGCTGAAACCGTTCGGGAACACGCGAGAAATCATTCCCAGACTAAGCTCAGCTGCCGGGGATCGACCTTCTTGCTGCGCGATGGGGTGGGAACGAGGGCGCGGCGCACTTGCTCGGGGGTGACTTCGTGGATGGTGCCGCCGATGGGGAGCTCGCGGCAGGTGATGAAATACTGCGCCTTCTTCATCACCACGCCGATGCGCCGAAGGCTGTCGGAGGTGAGGCTGCCGTAGCGGCGGGAGGCGACGATCATGCGGGCAGACTTGACGCCGATGCCGGGCACGCGGAGGATGAGGGCGTAGTCGGCGCGGTTGATGTCGACCGGGAAACACTCCGGGTGACGCAGCGCCCAGGCGAGCTTCGGGTCGATCTCGAGGTCGAGGTTAGGGGTGGCGCTGTCGACGATCTCGTCGGCGCCGAAGCCGTAGAAGCGCATCAGCCAGTCGGCCTGGTAGAGGCGATTCTCGCGGATGAGGGGTACGCGTCCGACGGCCGCGGGCAGGCGCGTGTCGTAGGTGTTGACGGGAACGTAGCCCGAATAATAGACGCGCTTCATGCTCGGGCGACGGTAGAGGGCGGAGGAGACGCGGAGGATGTCGTGGTCCGTCTCGGGCGTGGCGCCGACGATGATCTGCGTGCTCTGTCCGGCGGGCACGAAGCGTGGTGCGTGGCGAAACTTGCGGCGGTCTTCTTGGCTTTGCAGCATGCCCTGGCGGATGTAACGCATCGGGGCGAAGACGCTCTCGAAGTTTTTGTCCGGGGCCACGCGGCGGAGGCTCTCTTCGGTGGGCAGCTCGAGGTTGACGCTCATGCGATCGGCGTAGAGCCCGCCCTCCTCGACCAGCTCGCGGCTGCATCCGGGGATGCTCTTGAGGTGGATGTAACCGTTGAAGCGGTGCGTGGTGCGGAGGTCTTTGACCACGCGCACCATGCGCTCCATCGTGTAGTCCGGGTTACGGATGATGCCGGAGCTGAGGAAGAGGCCCTCGATGTAGTTGCGGCGGTAGAACTCGATGGTGAGGTCTACGAGCTCGCGAACGGAGAGTGTGGCGCGTGGGCGGTCGTTGCTGCGGCGGTTCACGCAGTAGGCGCAGTCGAAGATGCAATGGTTGGTGAGCATGATCTTCAGCAGCGAGACGCAGCGGCCGTCGGCGGTGAAGCTGTGGCAGATGCCGACGCCGCCGACGGTGTTGCCGATCCCTCCCGCCGTGTTTCGCCGCACCGTGCCGCTCGAGGAGCACGAGACGTCGTACTTGGCGGATTCGGCCAGGATCTTGAGCTTTTCGAGGACGGTGTCGGTCATTGCTTGTTGGGGTGTTGGGCGTTTAATCGCTTGTTGAGGTGTTGGGTGTTTAATTGTTTGGGGATACAGACGTGTACCCGGCAGGGTTGGCTGGGATCCTCTTCCTTTTCTGGCCTTGATGCAAGAAAAGGAAGCGAAAAGAAGATCAAGGCCTCACCGAGGCCGGGGAAGTTTGGCCTGTTACCTGCAAGTACCAGGCAAAATTGGCCGGGGTCCCTGACCCCGCCGGGGGCCCTGCCCCCCTAGTTCTGATCTTTGAGGATTACGTCGTGCGCACCACCCTCTACGATGCTGGTGGAGGAGACGAGCGTGATCTTGGCGCGTTGTTGCAGCTCCTCGAGCGTGATGGCGCCGCAGCTGCACATCGTGGCGCGGATCTTACCGAGGGTGATGTCGAGGTTGTCCTTCATCTTACCGGCATAGGGCACGTAGCTGTCGACGCCCTCCTCAAACTTCAACGCCTCGGAGCCGCCCATGTCGTAGCGCTGCCAGTTCTTGGCGCGGTTCGAGCCTTCGCCCCAATACTCCTTCACGTAGTTATTGCCGATGCGGAGCGTCTGCGTGGGCGACTCGTCGAAGCGGGCGAAGTAGCGACCCATCATCAGGAAGTCGGCTCCCATCGCTAAGGCCAGCGTCATGTGATAGTCGTGCACGATGCCGCCGTCGCTGCAGATGGGCACATAGATCCCCGTCTCCTCGCAATAGGCGTCGCGGGCACGCGCCACATCGATCAGCGCCGTAGCCTGTCCACGTCCGATGCCCTTCTGCTCGCGGGTGATGCAGATCGATCCGCCGCCGATGCCCACCTTGATGAAGTCAGCCCCGGCGTCGACCAAGTAGCGGAAGCCCTCGCTGTCTACGATGTTGCCTGCGCCCACGGGGATGTTGTAGTTCGCCTTGACCCATTCGAGGGTCTCCTGCTGCCATTCGGAATAGCCGTCGGAGGAGTCGATGCAGAGCGCATCTACGCCGGCCTCGATGAGCGCCGGGACGCGTGCCTTGTAGTCGCGTGTGTTGATGCCCGCACCGACGAGCAGCTTCTTCGTGGCGTCGGAGAGTTCGTCGGGGTTCTTGCGGTGGCTGTCGTAGTCTTTGCGGAAGACGAAGTAGGCCAGACGGTCGTCGGCGTCGATGATAGGCAGCGAGTTCAGCTTGTGCTCCCAAAGGATGCGGTTGGCCTCGCTCAGCGAGATGCCCGATCGACCGTAGATGAGCTTGGAGAAGGGCGTCATGAAGGTGCCGATCTTCATGGCCGGATCGTCCTTCTCGGCGCGATAGTCACGGCTGGTGACGATGCCTAAGAGTCGGCCGTTAGGCGTGCCGTCGTCGGTGATGCCGATGGTGGAGTGGCCCGTCTGGCGTACCAGCTTAACCACGTCGGCCAGGGTTTGCTCGGGCGTGAGGTTGGAGTCACTGACTACGAAGCCGGCCTTGAACTTCTTCACCTTACGCACCATTTCGGCCTGACTCTCGATGGGCTGTGAGCCGAAGATGAACGAGAGGCCACCGTTACGCGCCAGCTCGATGGCCAGCTCGGGGCCGGACACGGCCTGCATGATCGCCGAAACGAAGGGGATATTCAGCCGGATAGGCGAGGGCTCGCCCACGGCGTGCTTTACGAGCGGCGTTTTGAGCGACACGTTGGTCGGGATGCACGCCTTGGTCGTCAGACCAGGGATCAACAGGTATTCTCCGAAGGTTCTGGAGACGTCTTCTAAGTAAACAGCCATATCTAATCTCTTGAGTAGTTAAAGTAGTCAGGGGTAGTTATTGAGTAGGGGAGGGGGGCAGGCCCCCGGCCGAAAAAAAGTGGGGCAAAAGTAGCACGCCCCCCCTCTCTTCCAAATGCCGAACGGGAGGCTGGCCGCGCTGGTCAACCTCCCGCTCAAAACGGCTTCTCACTTACATATCCCCACCTTCAGCCCCCGATAAATCTCCTCGTACGTCGGCACGGGGATGCCGAGCCGCTCGGCCTCACGGACGATGTATCCGCAGAGGCTGTCGACCTCCGTGGGCCGGCCTGCGCGGAAGTCGCGGTGCATGGAGGTGGTGGACTTGTCGTCGCTGCCCCACGTCCGCAGCAGCTCCTGCCAACAATACTCCTCCGTCAGGTCGAAGCCCCGAGCTTGGGCCACGCTGGTGGCCTCTTGGAGCAGTTGGCGACACTTGGCCGCGTGGCGCTCCAGGGCCAGCAGCACGGGCAGGTCGAAGTAGGACGTGGCTGCGGCCGAGACGGAGATGATGATGAACTTCTTCCACACCTGCAGCTGGATGTCGTCGTGCCACTCGGCCTGTATGCCGGCCTCGCGCAGCAGGTCTTCCAGCTCTTGGCCGCGCTCGCATCGCGGCTGACCCGAGCCGAAGAGCAGTTTGCCGCGCCCGTGCACATTGCGGATCGTGCCCAGAGCCGTCTTCATGGCCACGACGTACGTCAGGCCGTACCACACCTGCCCACGGTCTTTGAGCTGCTCGACGACGCGGTCGCGGATGTCGGCGCCGTTGAGCAGCGGCACGATGACGGTCTCCGGCCCGATGATGGGTCGCAGCTTCTGTACGGCCGCCTCCAGGTCGTAACTCTTCGTGCAGCAGAGGATGTAATCGGCCGTGACGCCGAGCTTCTCCGGCTGCTCTACGACGCCCTCCGGACGCACGCGAAACGAGCCCTTCGGGGTCTCCACCTGCAGCCCGTGCCGAGCAATCTCCAGCCCGTGCTCTCCTCTGGCGACGAAATACACCTCAACGTCTCTGTTGGTTGCATATGTGCGCGCCAGCATGCCGCCAAAATATCCGCCGACGCCTCCTATACCTGTGATTACAATTCGCTTCATAACAAATAAGATTTAACGATCGCTTGTTGTTTCTGCAAAGATGGTTCAAAAATCGGGGGTGGATCGAATGGATTACGCCAATCGATGCCTCGAAAGGCACTGCCCGGGGGCTGAAACCTCCGCCAAACATGAAAAATGCATGCGGACAATCGGGGATCCTCCGGGCTAACGTTGCGAGGCCGCTGCGCAGGTGACGAAAGGCGGATCTTGTACTGTTTTTATGGGTAAAGCAACTTGTTTGAAAATAAAAAAGTGACTTTTTGTGGGTGTTCAGATCATGTCAGAAATAAAAAAGTGACTCTTTGTTTCTGTGCGATATCTATGAAGATATAACAGGTCACTTTTTATTCGTGTAAATTCTCGTTGGGTTATATCGGGTGACTTTTTGTTACTGGAAGAAGATTCTCAATTAGAAAAATCGGCTGTTTGTTTCTGTACAAATAAGGACAGAAATAAAAAGTGGCTTTTTAATGCTGTAAATAGATTCTCGTCTACAAAAAGTGACCTGATATAACCTGAGATTTATTTTCAGATCAGGTGGGTAAACAGCTATAAGCCGAAAGATTTTATCAGAATCAGGAAGCCACGGTTTATAACCTGAGTAAATTTTTCAGGAAGGGAAAGTGGCTATTTATAATCTGGCAAAGTCGTATTTTTGCGAGAACTAATACGAAAGGGATAAGCAAGATGAGCGAAACGACGTTGAAGATACCGCATGCGGTAAAGATCGAAGAGAGCAACTGTGTGAGCTTCAAAGTGGGGCTGCATGCCAGTTTACACCGCAGTCAATACGACCTTTTGCAGAATGTCAGTCCGGAGCTGGTGCAATTTCCGAAGGGGATGATGGAGCGCTGGGAGGAACTGATAATGATGGAGTGCCAGTCGCCGTCGAAGGGGCGGACGTACTCGCGTTTTACGCCTTTGATGAACGAGAAAGACGCGGAGCGACGCCGATTGCTGGCCTCTTTTTTCGGCATAATCCGCGGGAATATCTATCTGCCGGATGGGCCGAAGCGCGAGGCGGCACTGAAGCTCGATGCTAAGCTGCACCGCTTTCGGGGCATGCAGCACGGCGGGTCGAAGATGGCGCGTAGCGCGCGCATTGCGGCCTTGGAGAAGGATCTGGAGGAGCTCAAGAGCGAGGTGGAGACGCTGGGCCTGACCGCAACGGTGCAGCAGCTGCATGAGGTGACGACGGCGTACGAGTCGCTCAGCATGGAGCGCGTGAAACAGCACGTGGATGAGAAACGGCCGACGATGCTCGAGACGCGTCGGGAGGCGGATGTGTATTACGAGCGGGCCTGTCGGCTGGTCGAGGCGGCACACTTCATGGCCACGACCGACGAGGCGCGCAAGGCCATCGAGCGGTTGGTGGATCTGATGAATCGGGCGGTGCAGGAGTCCAAACGGACGTATCACGAGATGCTCGGTCAGCGTCGCCGCTACAAAAAGAAGGAGGCGCCGATCGACGGGAGTGTCGACGACGCCTCTGGGGGTGTATCGTAAATGGCCAGGTATCTTCCGGGGCGATACTTCCTTTTCTTGCCTTGATGCGGGGAAAAGGAAGGCATCAGGGATGCCGGCCAAATTTCCCTGCCCCGGAAGGGGCCCTCACCGAGGCCGGGGAAGTTTGGCTGCCCCGGAAGGGCCGTTAGGGGCGCCGGCCATTGATCAATGTGAGCCGATTACATGTGGAAGATGGCCGAGACGGTGATGTTGCGGCCTGGCTCGGGGAGCCACTGGATGGTGTTTTCGGCGGCTTTGGCGTAACGCTTATCGAAGAGGTTATCGGCGTTTAGCTGTAGCGTCCAAAACTTGTTGTAGCGGTAGCTCACCATGGCGTTGGCTACGAAGGCGGGGTCGAAACGCATCTCGTTGGCCAGATCGGCGTACGACTCGCTGGCGTAGTCGAAACCGAGGCCGAGGCGGAAGAGGTGACGCTCCGAGTTGTTGTTCAGGAAGAGCCAACCGAAGGCCGTGTGGACGGGTGAGTAGGGCAGATAGTTGCCCTTGAAGGCCGCCTTGGCAAACTCGGTGCTGGAGTATTCGCCCACCTTGGCCAGCGTCAGGGTGTAGCCTGCGCGCAGGTCGATGTAGGGCGAGGGCGTGAGGGTGGCGTCGATCTCGAAGCCGTCGGAATGGACGGTGCCCACCTGCCCGATGACGTTCTTGCCATCGGCATTCTTACCAAACTTCTGCACGATGTTGCTCTTCTCGATGTGGAATCCGGCCAGCTCCAGGGCCAAGAGGCTACCGAAGCGGGAGTGGATACCGGCCTCGTACTGCATGCCGCGTTCGGGGGCGTAGACCTTGCCGGTGGAGTTGGGCGTGATGGTGCGGCCCTTATTGTCGAGGTAGACGTAGTTGTTGTCGCCTACGGTGCGGACGGGGCGGAAGGAGTTGGAGACGGAGGCGTAGATGCGACTTCCGGGGGTGAGTTCGTAGACGAGGCCCACCTTGAAGGTCGGGGCGTTGTCGATAAGAATAGCGGGCTCACCCTTTTTGGTCACGACGCGGTCGTCCGACTTGCTGGTTGTGATGTTGCGGCGGAACATGTTGTAGCGCAAGGCGAGCATGGCCGCGAGGCGGTCGGTGACGTTGATCTGATCGAAGGCCGCCAGCGAGTGGTAATACTCGATGAAGTCGACAATCTGCGAGAACTTTTCGTCTAAGTAGCCCGGGTTACTGATCGGATTACGGATAGACATGACGGTGCTGATGGCGGGTCCGGAGAACACCTGCCCCTGCCAGCGCTTGAGGCTCATGTAGGAGAAGTCGTAGCCGAAAGAGGCGAGGTGACGCATGCCGAGGGCCTCGAACTGGCCTTGCACGGAGAGCTGATTGCCGGCGTAATAGTTGTCGTAATCGAAGTGGAAGGGCTCGCGCAGGATGGAGTCGACGCTGATATAGACCTTCTCGTCGCCGTTCATGTAGTAGTGTTTGTAGCGGCCGGGCGTCTTGGACGTCAAGTGCGAGAATTCCTCCGACTGGAGGTAACTGAGCGTGTTGTACGAGAAGCCCAGCACGTCACGCAGCAGCCAATTCTCCGATAGGTTGTGCTCCCAGATGTTGGTCGAGGAGATGTGCTTGTCGTTGAGGTGATCGTTGACGTACGTGAGGCTCGTCTTGGCCAGGTCGATGCCCGTGGGGATGTCGCCCTTGCTGTAGACCTTGTTGCCGTTCTCGTCGAAGATGTCGTTCTGGAAGCGGGGGATACCTGGATCGGTGTGCACGCGGTTGTCGTAAGCCAGGGCCGAGAAGGAGAACTTGTTGCGGTCGTTGGGCCGGAAGTCAAGCGCCGCGTAGACGTTGTTCGATCGGCGGGTGTTGTCCCTCCAGCCGTCACTTTGAATGCCGGTGTAATCGAGGCGGAAGTTGACCGTGGGCGAGAGGGCTCCGGTAACTCCCACTTGTGCCGTGTACGTGTTCCAGCTGCCCACAGCGATGCGTGCATCGACCGATGTGCGGGCCGAAGGCTGGCTGTAAAGCACGTTGATAATGCCGCCGATGGCCGAGTGTCCGATCAGTGCGGACGACGGACCCTTGATCACTTCCACGCGGTCTACACCGACGAACGATGAAGTCGGTGCGCAGGAATAGATCTCTGCGCGCTCGTCACGGATACCGTTCGAGAGCAGTACGAGGCCATCCATGCCACGTGCGCGGAACATGTGGAAGCCGCCGTAGTTGTTCATGATGCGAATACCGGCCGTTGTCTTGTTGATCTGCAAGAGGTCGGTGATGTTCAGATCGCGCAGCGCCTTAGAGTCGACGATAGCCATCGTCAGCGGCGTCTCGGAAAGGGTTACGGGCAGTCGGAAGAGGCTCAGCCGTTTCATGCGGTGCCCAACGACGACCTGCTCGTCGAGATAGAGGGTGGTGTCGACGTCAGAAGGGTCGACAGTCTCGTTCGGTACGGCCTGCTGCGCCTGTACGGCGCCCGCCATCCCCGAACACAAAAGCAAACTCAGGATGAAGTTCCTTTTCATTTCGGTTGATTTTTAGTGTGTGTAATGTTTATGTATGGAGAAAAATTCTTCTGATCTCCGTGTGTGGTGTGTGTAGTAATGAAGGCTCCACGAAGCCTCAGCCGTCGGGGCTGATGAGGCCGCATCGGATGGCGTACTGGAGCATTTCGTGGGTGTTGTTGATGCCGAGCTTTTGGAAGATGTGCGTTTTGTGCGTCTCGACGGTGCGACGGCTGATGTAGAGCCTTTCGCCGATCTCGCGTGCGGTCAGTCCTTCGTGCGATAGGCGGATGATTTCGGCTTCGCGGTCGGAGAAGAGCACGGGCCCCTCTTTGCCCATTTTCCGCTTCATGGCCACGATCTCGTACATCAGCGACGAGATGTCGCGTCCGTAATAATTCTCGCCCTCCATGATCACCCTGACGGCCTTAGCCAGCTCTATGGAGTTACAGCGCCGCTTGCTGATGAAGCCATCGATACCGATGCGGAGCAGGTCGCTAACGGTCTCCATCGTGTTCTCAGCCGAGAGGATGAGGATCTTGATTTCCGGAAAGGAGTCCCGTAGCCGTCGGGCGATGTCGATGCCGGTTGTGTCGGGCAGGATGATGTCGAGAAAGATGAGGTCGGGCTTTAACGTCTTGAGCAGGGTGAAGAGTTGCTTGCCGCTTTCGGCCTCGCCCAAGATGCAGACGTCTGCCCGCTTGAGCGATCCGCGTATGCCGAGCCGGAAGAGCTCGTGGTCGTCCACTAATATCACGTTGGTCATAATCGGCCGGTTCTCGTTGTCTTACATTACAATCGGGTCGCAAAAATATAGCTTTTCCTTGCTGAGAAAAGTGCCGATACACAGGACGTTTGCCGCGCTTCAATTGCGGGATGTAGGGATAAAAAACGGGTCGGGCACGGGACTCACGTCCAATGCCCGACCTCCAACAACTAACAATTAAACAATTAAACAAATTAACAGTACAGACAACACCGTGTCAATACCGGTAAATCTCGGATTTGAATGGCCCGTCGACAGGGACACCGATATAGTCGGCTTGCTTCTGGGTCAGTTTCGAGAGCTTGACGCCGATGCGAGCCAAGTGCAGGCGGGCCACTTCCTCGTCGAGGTACTTGGGCAGGCAGTAGACGCCCGGCTTGTAGTCCTTCTGCCAGAGATCAAGCTGGGCGAGCGTCTGGTTGGTGAAGGAGTT
>QWCT01000517.1_pt1 | contig 43080 bp, 49 predicted proteins | sample 1972681 | NCBI WGS metagenome assembly QWCT01 (sample SAMN09866701, study PRJNA288562) | Human oral metagenome isolate pre3_saliva, whole genome shotgun sequencing... | isolation source: mouth | host: Homo sapiens | place: USA: California | reverse complement strand
TAATTGGCTGAAAGCAACTCGTTTTCCACAAGATGAGACTTACGAAAAACGCATGAAAAAAGAATTTGCGTTCATGGATGACACTGCCTTACGGTTGGGTGTGTTTGATCAACGATCATTCTATCGCGCCTTTACGGAATTTGAGCAGCAATGTATCGAAGCGAGCCTCAAGAGCGAAAACTTGCTCGTACGCATATTCGCCGTATTGGATCGGCGTGTTGGGAAAAGGAGGCTGCTTGCGATGAAAGAATCCATCACAGAAGAGCCAGCAGTGTTTCAGGAGTTTTATGCCATCCGTGCGAAGGCAGAAGAATTGGAGTAGAGAGGAATAAATCCATTTTTTGTGCATGTATCTTCGCGTGGCATATTTCAAATCGGACAGGATGAAAAATATGATGCAAAATGACAATATAATCGACATTCCCAGTCTCCAGTGGTACCCTGGGCGAATCTAAAAATAGGGGAGCAACCCCTTATTTTTCAAGGGATTGCGATTTTTCCTGTCTCCCGTTTTACTAAAATGTCTCCCGTCTGTCTCCCAAATTTTGGAGGGAGACAAATGGGAGACATATATTTTACAGCACATTCTTCACCTTGTCGGAGATGATCTGCACGGGAACCTCCTGCATCTCGGGGCGGTTTTCGATGTAGCGGAGCGTCGTATCATAGTCGGAGTGGCCGGCACGCGCCATGATGTCATTGGGCGCTGCCTGTGATTCGCCGAGCATGGTGAGATTCGTATGCCGCATACAGTGGAAATCGAAGTCATGAACACCGAGCTCGCGGATCCGCTTGCACTGGTAGCCCAATGTGGTCGGCTTGATGTATTTCCCGTTTGGCTGTGTGCAGATAATTTCGATGCGCGGGCCTGGAGCGGGATACCCCTTTTCAATGGAGACAATCTTTCGGATATCACGTCCCTGATAATCCTTCGCCGGGACAATGTAGTTGTAGAAATAATCCTCTCCATAATAGAGTTCGTTCTTCGCCTGTTGACGTTTCCAACGTTGGAGGAGGGGGAGAATGACCTGCGCATCAAAGGAAAGCGTCCGACGACTGCTATCGGTCTTTAGATCGCAGACATAATGCAGACCGACCTTTCCACGCATGGCAAGCCGTTGTATCTGCTGCGTGATGGAAAGCGTCATGCGCTGCATATCGCAGTTATCCCATGAGAGACAGAGTGCCTCGCCGATGCGCGTGCCGAAATAGAGACCAATGACAAGCGGCATGTGGAATGTCGAGCCGAACGGATGCCGCTGAAAGATCAATGCAAGCTCATTGTCCTCGATGCGCCGACGCGGCTGCCGATGACTGAGCGGGGCAAACTCCTTGCCCGGCACCTTGATAAGGCGTGCAGGATTCTCCCGCAGCAGCTCCATCGGATAGATCGCATAGTCGAGTGCCGTGGAGATGTTGCTGAGGATCCGAGCGACAGTCTCATAGGCATAGCCGTCCTTGCGCTTCTGCTGGACAAATCGGTCAATGATGGCGGGGGAGAGGGAGGAGAGACGATACTCGCCGAGCGCAGGTTTTATATGCAGGCGAATGTTCTTCTCTCGTAGTTCCAATGTGTTATTTCGTGCATACAATCGCGTGCGTTCGTACCAAATATCGAGATAGTCGGCAAAACTGATGCTGGCATCGTTCTTCTTTGCACCGCCGCCGATGTAGGCGTTGTATGCTTCGACTCCGGCCATCAGTGCATCCTGCTCTGTGGCATACCCGCCGCCTTCGCCGCGACGGCGTTTGCCGTCAACCTTCGCTTTCTCGAAATAGTATGCCCACGATGCTCCGCGTTGCTTTACGCGGACATGATCGAGTGGGTTATTTGATTTTTTTGACATAATAAAAGCCTCCCTTGAAAATTGGAGGCTAATCCCATATAATAGGTGTTGGCGTAGATGTGATTAGCCTCACATTTATTCTTTGCCGTCCGGAGGTGGTGCTCCGGGCGGCTTTATCTTAATCTATAACTATCTATCATTATTTATATAAATCTGGTATAATATGGGTAATCAGAGGAGGTGGACACAATGCGAGATTTTCAAAAATTCATTGAGAAGAATCGCCGTGAGATGTATGCAGTAGCATATAGCAACTGCAAGCACGATGAGGAAGGGCATTGTATCTTCCCGAAGGATGACCCTTGGATGAATGATACGGTGTGGGACACGGACCAGCACGAGGACAATCATCAGGGGGCTCGATACATTGCAGCGGCAAATTAAAGAGCGAGAAGTATGGTCTGCGTGGGTTCGGTACGAAGATCGCCCAGACGAAGGGAAGTATCGCCCCGTCTTGGTTATTGATGTTGATGACGACAAAGCTGTTGTGATGTCCGTTCCATTTACATCAACAGAACCACGAGACGAATACGACATTGAGGTGTTTGATTGGACAGAGATCCCCTTAGATCATATTTCGACTGCGCGGATCAGCAAGACGATCGTCATTCCCGTATCTGATTTTCTGAAGAAACTCGGAAAAGTATCAGATGATGATTGGGATAACATCACTGATCTGCTCATGCAGTACATGGAACATTACGGAATCGAATAAGTTTGTTTATACCTTCGAACGCTCAGAGGCAACTCTGGGCGGTTTTTTATTTTACGAAAATGCTTCAATACGTCTGCGTTCCTCCGCCTGCAGTTCCTCGGCGAATGTTGCGAATCCTTGCAAATCCTCTGTATTGAGATAGTTGATGTACTCCTTGCGCTGCTCCACGGGAATCACGATCGGTGTCATGTCGAAGAGGAAACAACTATACACCATCAACGCACGTCCAACACGTCCATTGCCGTCCGGGAATGGATGAATATGCTCGAATGCGATATGCTGGCGACAGATAGCGAGTACCTTGTCCGAATCAGATGTAGCGCCGTCCATCTGTGCAGCAAGATTGTCGATCCAGTCCGTCAGTGCGGAAGGGACAAGGTAAGGTGGTGTCGGTGTGAAGTCTGCCCCGATGATCATATTCGGGCGCTGCTTGAACTGCCCAGGAACACTTTCGATTGCATCCCTGCAGAGGATCGCGTGTACCTCGCGGATCAGAGAGAGGGAGAGCGGTGTGCCAGATGTCGACTGCTCGACAAGAAACGTCATGAATGCCTTATAGTTCAGCACCTCGCTCAGCTCACGCATATCCATTGCTCGTGGGACATAGCCATCAACGAGGACGCTCTTTGTCTCGCCCTGCGTCAGCGTATTGCCTTCGATCGCGGTGGAGTGATGCGCCATCCGAACCATGAGATCACTGAGATATTCGGGTGAGTATGTCATCGTGAGACTCCTTTCTTAGAGAATACTTGTTTCGCCGTTCATCGTGTAAGGCACGGTGGGCGGTTTTTATTTGTGCAGACTGTACGTCAATCCCAGTCGATATCTTCCATCCGTACTGTGCGCCCCTCCTTCAGATCGCGCTCGGATTCCTCCAAGTCGGTGCGTTCCGATGGGGTGAGTTTTGTAAAATCGGGATCCCAGGCAAGAACGAGACGGCGCAAAAGCTCGTAGGCAAGTCCCTGCTCTGTTTCGGGCAGGGTATTATACATCATCAAAATTTCCTGTTCCTGTGCGGTCATGATAATCACCTTCCTTATTTGTAAATTCCGCCGCGTGCACCAATATCTCTGATGTAGAGATAAGTGTCACCGCTTTCTCTTTGCAGATAACTGTAGACGATCCGATACTTCCCAATACGCAGCCGGTACGAGGGAGGCTTCCATCCCTGCAATACCTTTATATCTCCGATGGGCGGCTGCTGAATTAAGCCGAGGATCCCTGCCTTGATGCGCTCGCGCGTGGGACGGTCGGCGGATTGTAGAAACTTCGCCGCAGACCGTGAAAACTCTATATCCATACAGTCTCCTTCCTACATGACTAGTCCAGCCCTAGTTTTCGCTCCAAAAGCGTTCTCATATTTCTTGCGGGATGCGCATTGAGAACGTAAAGTACCTGAAAGGTAGAAGTGTTGTTATAAATTTCCTCGGCAATTATACGCGCTACGGTACCTACATCCGCAGCACAAGGATTTTCTTCCTCAAACTTGCGTAGTGCCTTATTGAGGTGCTTGACAAAGTCAGGATTGAATATAATAGCAAGTGCTGCGTTTGTATTTTTGTATGAAGGTGCATCCACCTCTTTGTTCAAATACTCTGCCAGAGCAATCAGAACTTGATACGCATTCCCTTCAGCCCTGAGATTAGAATTTAGTGCCTTGGCTAAAAGATTCGCGACAGGCTTCGGCAGGTTCTCTAGGTAGTCTGCGAAAGCGTTCGTAACGGGATCTTCGGCAGGTGCTGAGGTCGGTGTTGTAGTTTTTGGTGGCGCTGCCGATACCTCGCTCTCAAAGAACAACTTCACGACATCGGTGCCGAAGTATGCGGCGATACGCTCCGCCTCCTCGGGGGTAGTCCATACAGTTTCGCCCTGCATAAGCTTGCCGACACGGGGAAAATCCAGACCTGTCTTTTGCATGAAGCCGTTGACATCACCAGAATCCATCAATAACTTGCTGACGTTTTTCGAGAATGTCACATCCAGCCGATCAAGGCGAACGAGGATCTCGTCCTGCACGGCTTTCGGATGGCGAAGATATGCCTGCGTCAGATCGTGCATGGGAGAGTCGCCATCAAACGTCATGGTGGTTTTTACCTTCACGGGCGGCCCCGCCCACCCCATAAGTTCAGCAGGAGTAGTATCTAGCGCTGCTGCAAGCTTCTCTATGTTGTCTGAAGGGATGTTGCTTATTACCCCGGATTCATAGCGCTGAATGGTCTGACGGCTTACGCCGACCTTTGAGGCAACTTCGTCAAGGGTAAGGCCTTTAGATGTGCGAGCGGCTCTTAATCTGTCGTTTAATGCCATTCAATGCACCCTCCTTCTAAATTTATTTCTCCGCAGTTTTATTATAACAGAAATTACCCAATGTGCAACAAAAAAATCACTGTATACGTAAAAATCTGATTGACTTGTTACGTAATAAGTGCTATCCTTATTCCGTAGGACGTAACAGATGAATCGTATGGTTCATCTGGTGTAGCAGGGAGGTGGTATTAAGAATGGTAAATACAGGTGCGCTCAGAGGGGTCATAGCAGAGAGAGGTCTGAGTCAAGCCGATGTGGCTAAACGACTAGGTATGACGCCTAAGACTTTCTATACAAAAATGAGTAAGAGAGTTTTCGACTCTGACGAAATCGAGGCTATGATTAATCTGCTAGAAATTCCATCGGAAAACTTTGTAAGAATTTTTTTGCCCAAAATGTCTCTTAGTGAGTGACAAAAAAGGAGGAAACCAAAAATTGAGCAACAAACTTCAAATTTTCGAGAGCACCGACTTCGGCACTGTCCGAACGGTACTCATCGACAAAGAGCCGTACTTCGTTGGCAAGGATGTTGCAGAGATTCTTGGATATACGAACCCGCAAAAAGCGATTCGTGACCATGTGGACGATGAGGACAGGACGGTGAACGAATCGTTCACCGTCAACGGGACAAAGGGGCTTCTTATCAACGAGTCAGGGCTTTACGCGCTGATTGTCGCCTCAAAGCTCCCTGCTGCGAAGAAATTCAAACGCTGGGTCACGTCCGAAGTCCTCCCCGCAATCCGTAAGACAGGCAGCTACACCGTGCCGAAACTCGAAAAGAACCCGAAGTACCGCACCCGCATGATCGGGACAGCAGTACGGGATGTCCGCAGCACGGCGGCAGAACTGCAGAAACTCTTCGGCGTGAAGAGTGGCATCGCGCTCGCGAAGGCAACGAACATGATTGAGCGGGCGTACGGCGTGGACATGGAGGAGGTCAAGGAGCTCATCCCTCCGGCAGAGCATGAGACGGGCTTTCTTAATCCTACTGCGATCGGTGCAAAGCTCGGCATCAGCGCAAAGGATACCAACCTACTCCTCAAGAATGCGGGGCTCCAGATGAAGATCGGCAAGGAGTGGCGCATCACGAACAAGGGCAAGAATTACGGTGAGGAAATGCCGTATGAGCGCAACGGGCACAGCGGCTATCAGATTCGCTGGAATGAATCGGTGGTCGAGATGCTGCGGTGAGTACCGGCAACAACCGCGAGGAGGTGAGGGGATGGCAAAAGAAAAGCCCCTGCACGAGCAGGGGGCTAAGCGATCATTAGATCAGGGATGTAGTCATTCCGTTTCGACCAGTGCACGGGGGTCGCCTCGTAATTGGCGAAAGCTTCGATGGCATCCTCCGCAATGTTCTTTTCATCATTGAGCATGGCAAACATCTTGTTTTTGACGGCACGATTTTTTTGAATATCCTCCCACATAAAGAGTACAGCGGTGACATTGCTTTTTCTAGGGGCGTTGATGGCGTAGACGAAGCGCTCAGGGTTCTTTTTCCCTTTTGGGATGATGAAGTCTACCTTGTGAATGTAGCCGCTTTTTCCTTGGAACTGTGCGTCGGGCGTATAAAAAATATCGTTCTTCTCAAAAAAGTGAACGACCTCATCCAGAAAGATCATGCCCTTCTTTTGGGTCGATGGGACGAACATATCGCTTGCGGACATCATCGCTTGCAGTAGCAAGTGTTGTTTTACAGGATATGACTGCATCGTTGTCTTGATCTGAAGCTCTTTATCGTCCGTAACCGTGACGCCATATCCGCGAAAGAAGTTTTGAATTGCCTTCATCCTTCTGCCAGCGGACATGTCATACAGCTCCATGTCTCTGATGATATATCCATCATCAGACAACGTGACTTCTCCCCGATCTTCCTTTGCGAAGATAACCAATCCGTCATTGTGGCGATCCATGAACGGCGTTGCAATTTCTGTCCAGCCATTTGAAAGGTGGGTTTCAACAGTGTTTGTCTTTACCCAGTTCAAATAGCTATCGGTGAATGTCCTCATTGAAATCCAACCCTCCTTGCCTTGGAATGCGTAACTTATCTACGTCTATTACTTTAGCATAGGTCAAAAAGTCAAGCAATGTCTGGAAAAAATCGAGGGGGTCGATGAAGGCATCTGGGAGCAAATAGGCGTTGTGATCTCTTTCATGTTCATCATATATGTGAATGTGCGGCGTATGTGGAGGAATGGTCGTACCGTCAGCATTTGTGTGAAGCCCCTGACCGTCGGTGTCCAGTCGCAGGAGCGGAGTATTCTCGTAGAGGAGAAGATAGGATGCGTTCCGTCGATCCTCATTCTTGCTGCGGGCAACCTGCATCGCAAAGATAAATTCCCGCAGATTTTCAAGATCGGATGCGGGGTAACGCTCCTTTTCTCCTCGTGACGGCACTCGTAATGTTTGCTCGCGCATCATCTTTTGAAGGTTACTGAGAAATTCTGCTTCATCATTGGTGAGATTCATTTCTCTCTATCCTTTCATTGGATTAGCGGCTTATGGTTGGATTATCGCTTCTGCCGACGAGGTAGTCAAGCGATACGTCGAAGTAGTCCGCGAGGGCGATGAGGGTGTCGAATGTTGGTTTCGTTTTTCCGTATTCCCAATCTTGATAGTTTCGTTCTGTAACTCCTGCCGCCGCTGCTGCTTCCTTCTGTGTATGTTTTCGTTCTTTGCGGATGGCGCGTAAATGATCTTTGAAAATAACCATGTCAATCCCTCCAAAAAAGATTGACACGAAGAAATCTACGTGTTACTATAACAACATAACACGAAGAAAACAACGTGTTAAATATAGAAAGGGGAGAGGGTGAAGTGAGAGAGACGAAAAAGAAAACGAATCTGCTTGTGGCAAGAGTTGCATCCGGCAAGACGCAGCGGCAAGTAGCACAGGAGGCACAGATAAACGAGAGGGTTTATCAAAACTACGAATACGACGAGAACGAGCCCCGCATACGGACGGCAATCCGCATCGCAGACGCGCTCGGCGTGAAGGATGTTCGGTCACTCTGGGGCGGCAACCCAATGAGGGTATAATCTGCTAGCAAAATTATAGCATAAAGCTAGCAGGAGGGCTACATGAGAGAATCAATTTTCTTACGAGTTCCACCGGAACTAAAGCGATGGTTGGAGCAGGAAGCAAAGCGGCGCGGACTGACACTCACAGGGCTTATCGTTGCTCTATTGAGTGAGTATCGCGAGCAGAAGGACAAGACGGTGTGAGGCATACAACAACCGCGAGAGGAGGAATGCCGCAGCAGTGAATTCGTCGGACGGCAAGAATGATGTGAGGCTAAACAAATAGAACGGAGGTGCAATGATGGACAGTGCAGCGATGGAGTCCATCATCGCCAGTGCGATTGAGCGTGCAAGCAGGTCGGTCGCAGTCGTGCGGGAGTGTCAAACACCAGACGAACTCCTGACGGTGGTCGAGGTTGCCGCAGTGCTCGGCGTTGGCAAGAACTACGCGAATATGCTGGTGCAGTCCGGCATTATTCGGGGGATCAAGCTGAATGGCATGAAGGTGCGCCGGCGTGAGCTGGAACGCTGGATGGCTGCAATGGACGGGATGGACTTGGAGGATCCTCGGAATCCCGTCCCGATCGAGAGAAAGGAGGCAGTCGCATGAGCGGCAAGAAAATCATCGCGGGATGCTGCATCGCAGGGGCGGCGATCCTGCTCGCGGGAGCCTGCAGTCAACAGCCCGATGGACGGAACGCCGTCCTCGTCGAGGAGATATATGTCGTCAAGTCGGGCGATACGCTCTGGGATATCGCAGAGACGTATGTCCGCAAGAATACCGGCACACGCCGGTATATCCTCGAGTACAAGAGCGGCATCGAGGAAAACAATCCTTGGCTGCTCGATCGACACGGGATGATCTATCCCGGCGATCAGCTGACGCTGACGTACTGGGTGAAAGGAGACGACGCTGAGTGAAAGAGTATATGGATTGCCGCGGATGGCGGTATCGGGTGATGCAGGGGCTCGATGGCAGCTGGAAGGCACGCTATCGCAAGCCGGATGCACCGGGGAAGAAACGCCCTAACGACGCGGGATGGCACGGAGTGTCCGCGCTCTCTTGGCGCAAGACGGCAGAGGAGGCCGATCAAGACCTCGCGGCATACGCAAATAAGAAGGCAATGCGTATCTATGAAAAGGACACGCCATGAACCGCCCGGGGCGCGGGTGTCTCACCTGCAAACTGGCGGAATGTACAGGTTGCGGCAGCATCCAATGTACACCCGAGGAATCAGCGATGACGCGCTGCGCAGGTCTGCCGCGTAAAAATGCAGGCACAAAAAGTCGCCCAGTCCGGTGACTGCCAGACTGAGCGAATACGGTGAAAGAATCTTTCATGCTCATTGTAGCATGAGTATAGGAGACAATGCAATATGACACATTGTGAAAAGCTCTATAACTACTTCCTTGAGCATCCAAAAGCGACGGCCGACGAGGTTATGTCGGCGCTTGATTGGGAGCGTCGGCAGGTGAGCCGCTACAAGCATCGGCTCAAGCGAGGCGGATTCATCGATGTGGATCCGCGCGACGGGGTGCAGATGCTGCGCCCCTACCGTGAGGAGGACGACAACAATCCGATCCACGAGTACAAGCAGGACGCCTACCGTCAGGCGGCGGATGCGTGCCTCGACCGCATCCATGACCCCGAGACGACAATCCCTCAGATGATCGAGCTGATCCGCGAGCTGCGGATGATCCTCAAGGCAATTATCCCCGCATAAGGAGGCACATGATGGCAATGAGAACACTGTATGATCTCGGCGACGCCTTTAACGGCGTCATGGATATGGCACTGGATGAGACGATGGATCTCAAGGTGCTCGAAGAGTGCCTGCAGACGATTGAGGCGGACATCGCCGTCAAATGTGAGAGAGGGATCGGGCTGATCCGCAATCTTGATACGCTGCGTGAAGGAATGGAGAAGGAGTCAAAGCGGCTCTCCGAACAGGCGCGCATCCTGAAGAACCGCATTGAGTCCATCAAGGTATGGTATCAGCGCAATCTTGACGCGATGGGTAAAACCAAGGTCACCACGACACTCGGCACGATGGCCGTGCAGAATAATCCGCCGGCACTCAAGGTCACAGATGCGTACAAGATTCCAGCCAAATATTTCGATGTGATCCCGGAGCACTGCGAGCTCAACAAGGACGCAGTCAAGACGGCGCTCAAAGCAGGTGAGGCGGTGCCGGGGGCGCATCTCGAGCAGGGAAGGAGCCTTCGCATCCGATGAACATTTTCGAGAAAATCCAAACGATACGCGTGAAACTTGCCGAGGACGGTCTTAAGAAAGGCAAGAAGAACGAGTACGCGGGCTATACCTACTACGAGCTCGGCGACTTCCTTCCGCGCATCATGCAGCTGTGCAAGGAGCAGAAGATTTTCCCCGTCGTTTCCTTCACTGCGGAGACGGCAACGCTGACGGTCTACGACTGTGAGAAGCCGGACGCGAAGGTGGAGATCACGACGCCGATGTCAACGGCACAGCTCAAGGCGTGCCATCCCGTACAAAACCTAGGAGCCGTACAGACATATCTCAGACGTTATCTCTACATCGCCATGTTTGAGATCGTGGAGTCGGATAAGATCGAAGCGGCGGCAGGGAAGGATCCCGTCGTGTCGCCCGAATCTGCCGCGGCATCCTCGGGCATCGCACCCGAGGGGCGTGCGTTCCGCTGTGACATTGATAAGCCCCCACGCGACGAGCTCGTCCGCCTCTGGAAATTCATGGGGTGGGATGTAGGAGGTAATCTTGACAACTACCTCACAACACGTGCCAAAAATATGAACACTGAAATGACAACAGAGTTCTATCGTCAGGTGCTGCAGGAGCAGATTGAGTTCTGCATTACGGAGGCACGCAAGGGGACGGCGGGCTATGCTGGCAGGTTGTTTGACAATGGATATCCGTTTTAAGAGAGGAGCATCATGATGAACGTATCATTTTTTGGCAGACTGACAAAGGCACCCGAGGTCAAGACGAACCAGACGGGGACAAGCTACACGGCGTTCACGGTCGCGACGCAGGTGCAGTCAAAGGGGCAGGACGGCAAGGCGAAGACGCTCTTTATCGATGTGTCGGCATTCGGCAAGCAGGGCGATACGATCGTAAAGTATTTCGGCAAGGGTAGCCGCATTGTGATCCACGGTGACATCTTCGATGCAAATGCGTGGGTCGGCAAGAATGACGGTCAGCCGCATATCGGCGTGAATGTAACGATGAGCGGCTTTGACTTCGTGGACACGCAGGCAGAGTCGGCAGCACGTCAGCAGAGTGCACCGGCGCAGGTGCAGCCGCCACAGCAGGCACCGCAGACGGGATATGCGCCGCAGGTTCCGCCGCCGATGCAGACGGGGGCGGCACCGTGGGCACCGCCCGCGTATGGTGCGCCGCAGCAGGGGATGGCGCCAATGCCCCCGCAGCAGGCACCGCAGGGCTACGCGGCGGCACCGTACTAATGCACGATGGATATCTGTCTTAGACCATATCAACAGCAGCTGATTGATGATGTCGGCTATGAGTATTCAGAGGGACGGCGGCGTGTGTGCGCCGTCGCGCCCTGCGGCGCGGGCAAGACGATTATGACGGCATGGATGGCGCGCGGCACGGCACTTTCGGGGCGGCGCGCTATTTTCATGGTGCATCGGCAGGAACTGATCGAGCAGACATCGGCGACATTCACGGCGATGGGCATCCGTCATGGGCTGATCGCTGTGGGCGCAGCGAAGGAATACGATCTGCCTGTGCAGATTGCCTCCGTCCAGACGCTCATCCACCGCCTATCGCAGGTGCAGGCGCCCGATCTCCTGATCTGCGATGAGTGTCATCACATCGTTGCCAATACCTACCGCAAGATCGTCGATCAGTTTTCCTCCTCCTATGTTCTCGGCGTGACGGCGACGCCGGAGCGGATCGGCGGGCAGGGACTCGGCGAGATATTCGAGTCTCTTGTCCTCGGCCCCTCTGCCGCGGATCTCATCGCGGCCGGCAATCTGACGCCGTATGACTACTACGCGCCACCGACGAAGTTTGACCCTGCTGCAGCGCATGTGCGTTTCGGCGAGTACGTCAAGAATGATCTCTTGAGTCAGATGGATGATGCCGACGTGATCGGCGACATCGTGACGAACTACAAGAATCTCGCGGATGGCAAGCGCGCTATATGTTATTGCATCAACAGGGCGCACAGCGAGCACGTCGCGGCATCGTTCCGCTCGGCTGACATTCCTGCCCTGCATATCGACGGAGAGACGCACAAGGCCGTCCGTGCGCGTGCCATCGAAGATTTCCGCACGGGGCGTCTGCAGATTCTATGCAACGCGGAGCTCCTCGGTGAGGGCTTCGACGTGCCCGCCATGGAGGCCGTGATTCTCGCACGGCCGACGGCATCGCTGACGCTCTACATCCAGCAGAGTATGCGCCCACTGCGGCCGGATCCCAACAATACCGAAAAGCGCGCGATCATCATTGACCATGTCGGCAATGTGTTTCGTCACGGGATGCCGGATGAGGAACGTGAATGGTCGCTTGAGACGAAGAAAAGGAAACCGCGCGCGACGGCGATCAAGGTGTGTCCCGCCTGCTATACGGCAGTACCGAGCACGGCGCGCACCTGTCCCTGTGGACATGTATTTGCCGCCGCACCCGAGGAGCGAAAGATCACAGAGACCGACGGGACGCTCAAGAAGATCGAGGCGATCCAGCGCAAAGAGCGGCGGCAGGAAGTCGGCCGGGCGCGCAGCGTCTCCGATCTCACGGCGATTGCCCTGCGGCGCGGCTACTCCCTGCGCTGGGTTTCGCGCATGGCAGACATCAAACGGCTGAGAGGATAGCGAATGAAACAATCAGAACATGAATTGCAGAATAAAATCCGTATTGCCGTCGGCAAGGAGCGGACGGCGACACTCTTTCGCGCCAATGTCGGAAAGGCATGGACTGGGAAAAAGACAATCTGCTGCGGCGATATGATTACGCTGCATGAGGCGCGTCCCTTTTCGACCGGATTGCCGATCGGCTTTCCCGATCTTTTCGGCTTTCGAACGGTAGAGATTACGCCGGAGATGGTCGGAAAGAAACTCGCCGTCTTTGCCTTTATCGAGGTGAAAACGAAGCAGGGGCGCACGAGCAGGGCGCAGGAGAAGATGCACGCGTTCCTGCGTGATGCGGGTGCACTCGGCGGCGTGGCGCGTTCTACCGAGGAGGCGCTGCATCTGCTGCATCCATCCACTGAGCCACCCGAAATGAGGTGAGTGTCATTGATACCGTAGAATTTTTCCAGGTGCTCTATCCGGCGGAAACGGAGGGCAATACATACATCTGGACGCTACCGGAGAAATACACGCGGGTATTTCCCTGCGCTAATGCCCTTGAGATCGCGCAGGCTGCACGACAGGAGACGGAGGCGTACAATGATGTGTATTACTCCATCGGCGTCTCTGAGCGGCCGTTTCGGGCGTATGAGCGGGCAAAGTCCTCCGACATCGTCAGTATCCCCGGGCTCTGGGTTGATATCGACATCGCAGGTGGCGGGCACGCGGCAAAAGCCCTGCCGCCCGACTATGCAGCGGCGCGGGCACTCCTGCCGGAGATGCTGGATCCGTCGGTGGTGGTGCACAGCGGACATGGGCTTCATGCGTATTATCTCTTTCGTGAGCTGCTCGATACGCGCACGGATGAGGAGCGGAGCACCGCCGAAGAACTATTGCGCCGCCTCCAGGGCGCAGTACGTACACGCGCCGCAGAGCAGGGCTGGCATGTAGACAGCGTGCCCGACCTCTGCCGCATCCTGCGCGTTCCTGGAACGTTGAACTGCAAGGGCGGTGAAGCCGTGCCCTGCATGGTTACGGAGTATTCTGAGGGGCTGCGTTACAATGCCGAGGACTTCGACGTGCTGCCGCCCGTGGAGGCAGTCAGCAAAACGGAGCGGACAGAGACCTTTGAGCGGCGGCCGACGGACGGCGATGCGAAGGTCATGCTCGCGAACTGTGCGTTCCTCCAGCACTTTCAGCAGAACTATAAAACACTGCCCGAGCCCGTCTGGAAGGCGGCGTGCACGAATCTCGTGCGCGGCGTCGGGGGCGAGGCGATCATTCTGCCGCTCGTGAAGGCGTGGCTCGGCGCGAAATACAGCGAGGAGGACACAAAGAAAAAGCTCGCGCACTATCTGAACGACTGCACGCCGCAGACCTGCACGCACATTCAAACGGATCTCGGGTTCAAGGGGTGCGCGGATTGCCCCGGCATCAAGTCGCCCTGTGCATGGTCGCTCGGCAAGGTGCCGCAGGCGATTGCGAAACTCCGGCAGATCGCGCTGCCGAACGCAGAGAATACGCTGAATGAGGAGACGCTCGGCGCACTGGCACTCGTCAAGAAAGAAAATAGCCTGGAATATACGCGCTTTAAGGAGCGCTGCAAGGGCAACGTGAACCTCAACGATCTGCAGCGTGAGGTGAAACGCGTGCAGGCATCACAGGCGGGGCTTTCGGTGGTTGAGGGCGGCGGCACATTGGCGCGTGGTCAGAAACTCGGCGAGGTGCGCACGTGCGCGCTTGTGCCGGATACGCCGCTCGATCTCGCTATCCCTGCGAATTTTTCCTATGGCGCGGATGGTGTCTACGAGGTGCGCATGACGGAGGTGGGTCAGGTGCAGCGGCTCGCTGCAGGAACGCCCGTTATCATCTCCGAGAAGCAGTACAACGTAGATACACAGACGGAGAAAATACAAATTTCATTCCGGTATTACGATCACTGGGTGCACGCTGTATGCAAACGGTCTGAGGCGTTTTCCGCGCGCAACATCATCGCGCTCACAGATCGCGGGCTGAATACATCGAGTGAGTCGGCAAAGTATCTGGTGAAATACCTCCAAGCCCTTGAGGCGGCCAATCCGAATATCCCTGTTGTTCATGCCGTGTCTAAAATCGGCTGGCGGCCGTACGGGCTGAGTGAGTTTGTGATCCCATCATCGAGCAAGTACCGCGTCGATATGGATGACGACGGCGAGCTTACCGCTGCGTTTACGCAGCGCGGAACGCTCAAAGAGTGGCAGGAGGCGGCGCAGGAGATACGCAAACACATCTTTGCGCGCTTTGTCCTTGCGGCATCGTTCGCGACACCATTGCTGTGCATCTGCAAGAACCGCAACTTTATGATTTATTTCTGGGGCACGTCGGGCGGCGGCAAGACGGCAGCGCAGCGTTTTGCGCTCACGGTCTGGGGCAATCCAACACGGCTGATGAAGTCGTTCTATGGGACGACCAACGGTCTAGAGCGTGCGGCCGAGTACAGCAACGACTTTCCGCTCGTCATCAATGAGCGGCAGGTCATGATGGGAAATAATAAGCAGGAGGCGCTTGAAAGTCTCGTCTATATGCTTGAGGGCGGGCACGGCAAGGTGCGTGCAAGTAAGTCCGGCATCCGAAAGACGGCGACGTGGCGCACGATCGCAATGGCGTCGGGGGAAGAACCGCTTTCGAAGGAGTCGAGCATTCAGGGCGTCAAGACACGTCTTATTGAGCTGAACACCTATCCGGTGCTGCCAGAGGAAACGGCGAAGCTGGTCTATACCATCGACGAGGAGCAGCACGGGACGGCGGGTAGGGCGTTCATCGAGCGTCTTCTCCAGGATGCAGGGACAGAGTACGCGGAGATTCTGGCGGCACGGCAGGCACTGATCAATCGCCTGCGCGTGGAGTGTCCCGATCATTTCGAGCCGCATATCGACAATGTGGCGACGGTCGCCATCGCGGATATGCTGGCGAGTATGTGGCTGTTCGGCGAGACGCCCGAGGCGGCGCAGCAGGGCGCCTATGATATGGCAATCGCCATTATGGGCGGACAGGCGACCAAGCAGGAGATCTCCGATACGCGGCGTGCGTGGGACTTTGTCGATGAGTGGATTGTCAGTAACTGGCAGCATTTCAGCAATGACAACGGCTATGAGTCACGCGCCAAGCTATCACCGGAATACGGGTTCATCCGCAGTGGATATGTCAATGTATATCCGATGTATCTGCGTGCGGCACTCGATGATGCGGGTTTTTCATCGAATAAGTTTCTCAAGGAGTTTGCCGAGAGCGGGCTGATCTGTTCGACACCGGAAAAGGGTAAACGCCGACTCACGAAGCGGGTCAGTTATGGAGGAACGAAGATCCATGTGGTACAAATACCGCAAAGCATTGAACAGCCGCTGTAATTCTGCGGGAACTATGGGAACTCTGTGGGAACCGCTGTGGGAACCGAAAAAATCCAGTAATTTCAAGGGTTTAGCTTATATATATAGGAGGGTTCCCATAGTTCCCACATATTATATATATACTATGCAACCACCCTTACCATGGTATATAGGGTATAGGGGGGTATAAAAAGTTTATATATATATGTCAAAATCCGTGGGAACTGTGGGAACTATTACCCCTAGAGCCTTGTGGCTCTAAGGAAAGTGCGGTACCCACAAGCCTAAAAAATCGCGGGTACCGTGTGGGTACCGCACATTTTCGCGGGAACGCTTTCGGATGCGGAGGTGATTTTATGAACTATTTCGAACATGTGAAGCCAAAAACAGAGGTGCAGCCGAATCCGTCAAAGGTGAGCCCGTATCTTTCCATGGTCGAACGTGTCGAGCAGCGTGCTTATGCGATGCTCGAACGCGAGGATCAGCAGGTGACGGCCTATGCTTCGGTGGATCCATTCGCTGATCTTTCGCCGGATGACTCTGATCTCTGGATCACGGCACTCACGAAGGCGCGCGAGATGGATAAGGAGTTCTACGCACGGCTGTATTATATGCGCGGCGGTGGGACGAAGCTGGTGCGCGACTATCGCTGGGGCTATGTGCTACAGCCAATTATCACCGGCGATAATGCGACGGGCTGGCTGAACTGGGAGCAGTACGAGGAGGAAAAGCACTGCCTTGATGGATATGCGCAGCAGCTGATTAGCATTCTGCGCTTGGTTGCGTATGATGGCGCTGCATAAGCGTAGCGGAATCTAACAGGGGTGCAGCGAAGTAGGAGGATGAATATGGCAGACACAACATATCCGCAGAGCGCGGAGCCGAATGAGTACCGGTATCTTAACTATCCGTGGTTGAATGAAATCGCCGCGGGACTGACGGCGGGCGCGGAGAAGCATCCGGGCGAGACGTGGCACGACATCCCGGCAAAAGAGCACGCAGCACGAGCTGTGCGGCATCTCTCGATGTGGCTTGCCGGCGATCGGAGCGACAAGCACATCATCAACGCAAGTATGCGCTGTATGATGGCGTGGGTGATGGAGCAGGAGGAGTCAAAGAAAATCGGAGGAGCGGAATGACAGCTAAAGAATATCTGAGACGTATCCGTGATACTGAGAGCGATCTACGGAGTGCAGAGCAGGATTACCAACGTGCAAGGGATGATGTGATGAATCTCAAGGCGATACAGTACGATAAGGACAAGGTCAGCAACTCGCACATCGGCGATCTCTCCGATGCGATTGCAGCACTTGAGAAGTACGCTGAGCGGGTCAATGCGAAATGGGATGAGCTGATTGCCATGCGTGAAGAAGCGAAGGCGCGGATTGAAGAGATCGCGGACGGGCGCTATCGCGAAGTGCTGCATCGCCGCTATTTGCAGGGCGAATCGTGGGAGTATATTGCAGTTGGCATGGGATACGCATTCCGAACCGTGACGTGGATGCACGGGAGAGCATTGAAACAATTCAAGGTACCGGAAAATGCAGAGGAGGCGGATGTGTGGACGATATTACCCTGCTTCATGGGGACTGTTTCGAGTGGATGAAGGAGATACCGGACGGGAGTGTCGATATGATTCTCGCCGATCCGCCGTATAACATCGGTGTTCAAACGAAAACAAAGGGGAAGAAGAAAACAAACACATGGGACAGGATCGACGATTATCCCGTCTTTATGCGCCGTTTCTTCGTTGAATCCGCCCGTGTGCTGAAGGAGAATGGCGTTCTCTATATGTGGCACAATGACATGACGAAGATCGCCGAGATTATTCATGATGTACATGAAAACGGATCGTTTCGGCTTATCAGTTTCTGCGTCTGGGACAAGGGGAAAAGCTATCGGGCGCGGTCGTGGCTGAACCGTAATCCAGGACAGTTGCGGCAGTGGTTCAACCGTTGCGAGTACTGTCTGCACTTCTTCAAAGTGGGGACGGGGGTATGGGCGCACTCTATAGGAGTAGATCGAATCAACAGCAACCCCGACTGTTACCGTTCGATAAAGGATTGGTACGTTACTGAGAAAAAACGCCTTGACCTCACAGATGATGACATCTCCGCCGCTTATAAGACTACGACGGGAAAAGAACCATATATGATTTCAAGACATTATTTCAAAGATTCCCAATTTGCAATTCCGACGCGTGCAGTGTGGGAGGCTGTCTATGAGCCGTTGGGCTTCGGCAAGAACTACGAGGAGCTGCGGAAGGAGTATGAGGGACTGCGACAGGAGCATGAAGCGCACGCAAACGATGCGGCGCACTGCAATGTGTGGGAGAGGGGAACGATTCCGATACAGAAGCGTTTCCATACCTGCGAAAAACCCGTTGATATTCTCTTGCGTATCATCCGTACAAGTTCGCGTACGGGCGATACCGTTCTTGACCCATTCATGGGCAGCGGTTCAACGGGCGTTGCCTGTGTGCAGGAGGGACGGCGGTTCATCGGCATCGAGCGCGAGGATAAGTATTTCGAGGTAGCAAAGCAGCGCATCGAGGATGTGCGGGGCTCTCTGTTTGGGTAAGAATGTGCAGAGGAGGTGGCATGATGCAGCGGTTACAGGAAAATTTTTGTGTGGAATTTGTACGGTGTGGAAATGCCACCGAAGCCTACAAGCGTGCGGGGTACAAGGTGCGTTCAGACAATACGGCTGCTGTTTGTGCTGCCAAATTGCTAAGAAATGCTAAGGTTCAGTCACGTATCGCAGAACTTCGCCGCGAAATGGATTCGCACAAGATCATGGACGCAGCAGAGCGACGCGAACTACTCACGCAATTCGCCCGTGATGAGGAGACAGGAAAGGCAGATCGTCTCAAAGCAATGGATCTCCTCAACAAGATGGACGGGGTATACATCAATAAGACGCAGGTGAGCGGCACAGATGGTGGCCCTTTGACGTTCCGATGGGAGGGCGGTACATGAGTGAGATTGTGATTCCATACACGCCGCGCCCGCTATGGCGTGACACGATACATCCTGCGCTGACGCGGTACAGATTCGCCGTGCTTGTCTGTCACAGACGTTTCGGAAAGACGGTCGGCACGGTAAATGAGATGCTAAAAAAGGCGATACTCAACGAGAAGAAGGCGCCTGTCTATGCCTACGTTGCGCCATACCGTAATCAGGCAAAGCGTGTGGCGTGGGAGTATCTGAAATACTATACGAATCCTATCCCCGGGCGCACGGTGAATGAGTCGGAGCTCTATGTAGAGCTGCCGACACGTCATAACGGCTCGCCTGGGGCACGTCTCTATATCATTGGTGCAGATCACCCCGATGCACTGCGCGGTATCTATCTTGACGGGGTTATTCTCGATGAGTACGCAGACATCAAGCCTGAGCTATGGGGTGGCGTTATCCGTCCTGCGCTTGCAGATCGGCAGGGCTGGGCGGTATTTATTGGCACACCGAAAGGGCAGAATCAGTTCTACGAGATGTACCGACACGCGGAGAAGTCGGCGGATTGGTACGCCTGCCTCTACCGTGCGGATGAGACTGATGTTATCCCTACTGACGAGCTCGCCGATATGAAAGCACAAATGACCGACATGGAGATTCGGCAGGAGCTTCTATGTGACTTCACGGCGTCGGCCTCTGACGTTGTTATCCCGATTGACCTTGTGAGTGCAGCGGCGGAAAGAGAGCTGACGGAAAGGGATGTAGAGGGGCAGCCCGTCATCCTCGGCGTGGATGTGGCGCGGTTTGGCGATGACCGTACTGTGCTGTGCATCCGTCAAGGGCTGTGGCTCAAAGATATTCGCACGTTCCAAGGGCTTTCCACGATGGAGGTTGCAAGCCGTGTGATTGACTGTATCAATCAGCATCATCCGCACGCGACGTTTGTTGATGCGGGGGCGATGGGTGCAGGTGTGATTGATCGTCTGCGTCAGCTACGCTATCAGGTGTCGGAGGTCAACTTCGGCGAGATGGCGATGGATGCGGCGCGTTATGCCAATATCCGCGCGGAGATGTATTTTAAGTGCCGCGCATGGCTTGAGGCGGGTGGTGCAATCCCGCAGAATGCGGAGCTCAAGACAGAGTTATCCACGGTAGAGTACAAATTCAACCCGACAGGGCGAATCATTCTGGAGCCAAAAGACAAGCTCAAGGAGCGGACAGGGAAAAGCCCTGACCTTGCCGATGGCTTTGTTCTGACGTTCGCTCGGCCGGTATATATAAATCCGTCTGCAGGGGGTGTTGAAGACAATGCCGCAGGAGCAGAATACGATCCGTTCGCGGACATGTAACAATCTGAAAGGAGGAATGGATATGCAGTTTGATTTGCAGCGATTCGGCGGTGGTGGGGGAGGTGGCTCTGCACCGCCTGTTAAGACGAGCGCACCTGGCTCTGCCGCTGCGGCAACGATTGACAGCGCGACGGCGGGTGAGCGGCAGTCGATTCATGACAAGCTTGCAAAGGCAAAGGGGCGCGCCTCGACAGATAAGACGAGCGGGGCGTCCGGAAATATGTCGGATATGATGGGGAGCATCAAAAAAGCTCTGCTGGGTGAGTGATCGCTATGGCGCAGATGCCAAAAGCAATACAGGAGATGTTGCGCGACGGTGATGCAATACGCCGCAAGAAAAATATCGTCGCACAGATGATGACGGAGCGCACGCAGTTTGAGGGCACATGGAAGCAGCTCAGCAGGTATATCAACCCGACGCGTGGACGATTTGACGAGGACAAGACGCAGGACGGCAGACGCCGCGATTACTGCCTGCTTGACCCATACCCGATGGAGGCGAGTGGCAAGTGTGCTGCGGGGCTGCACTCCGGGCTTACATCGCCGTCACGTCCGTGGTTTGCACTCGGGCTCCAAGACAAGGAACTCGCCGAATATCATACGGTCAAACTCTGGCTTGAGGAGTGTCAAGATGTGCTCATGGGCATTTATGCCAAGAGCAATATCTATAACATGCTGCTCAACATCGAGGCAGAGCTTACGCAGTTTGGTACAGGTGCAGCACTCCTTCTTGAGGACTTTAACACAGGCGTCTGGGCGCGTCCCTACACCTGCGGTGAGTATGCTGGCAACGTGGATGCACGCGGGCGCGTGGTGCAGTTTGCACGAAAGTTCAAGCTCAACGCGTGGCAGATGGTGGATGAGTTTGGGGAGGATGTTGTGAGCGATGCGGTGCGCAATGCGTATCGAGCGAAAAATCTCAAAGACTATTTCCCTGTGACAATGCTCATCGAGAAGAACGCCGACTATAACCCGGATTCAAATGCTCTGCTCAACTTCAAATACAAATCCTATTACTTTGAGGATTCACAGACAGATGTGTTTCTTAAGGTCAGCGGGTATCATGAAGTCCCTTTTCTGATGCCGCGTTGGACGGTGATCGCCAACGGGATTTACGGCGTTGGACCCGGGCACAATGCGCTCGGGAACTGTATGCAGCTGCAGAAGATCGAGAAGATCAACATGCGCCTTTTGGAGCATCGCTCTGACCCCGCGTTGATTGTTCCGTCCTCAGTTGGCAAGGTCAACCGTCTGCCGGGCAAAGAAACACTTGTGCCGGACAATATCATCAACGGAATTCGACCGCTCTATGAGGCGACAGGGGATCGCGGAGAGGTCATGCAGACAATCCAGTACAAACAGCAGCAGATCGGCGCGGCATTTTACAACGATCTCTTTGTGATGCTTGCACAGCAGGACAATCCGCAGATGACCGCCCGCGAAGTTGCGGAACGGCACGAGGAGAAACTTTTGATGCTCTCTCCTGTATTGGAGCAGATGCACAACGAGGTTCTTGCACCACTCACACGGCGAGCGTTTGAAATTTGTTACCGCAACGGGCTTTTGCCGCCGTTGCCGGAAGAGCTCAAAGGACAGGAGGGGAGTATCAAGGCGGAATTTATTTCGCTCCTCGCACAGGCACAGAAAGCGGTCGGAACAAACGCGATGGAGAAAACCCTTGCGATTGCAGGGAATCTTATGGGTGCGTCGCCTGAGATCATGGATAACCTTGATCTTGATGCGGCAATCCGCGAGCATGCGCAGATGTCCGGCACGCCTGAAACGATCATGCGTGATGAGCAGGATGTGCAGAAGATGCGACAGCAGCGTGCGCAGCAGATGCAGCAGGAACAGCAGATGCAGCAGGCGGCAGCAATGGCAAAGCCGCTGAGAGACAGCGTAGAAGCGGCAAGACTCCTTTCTGAAACGCCCGTCAATGAAAACACGATTGGCAGCATTCTGGGGGGAGGTTGATGTATGGATTTAGATACACTCGAAAACATTATGCGGCGGCCGGAAGGGCGTCGTTTTGTTTTGGAAGTGCTTGACCTCTGTTGCGTAAATCAACACTATACAACGGGGAACGGGCGTGAGGACATCTTCGCCAACGGGCGCCGTTCCGTTGGCGAAGAGATTCTGCGCTGCATCCGCCGCATTAAATCCGGCAACGAATCAACGGATGGTCTTGCGTTGGAATATGCCATGCGCCGCGAGCATCAAAGAAGAATGGAGGAATTAGAAGATGGACGAAACGATGACGACGACTGAACCGCAGGGGGGGGAGGGCACACCACCCACACCGCCGCAGGAGGTGTCTCCTGCATCGCCGAGCAATCCACCAGGTGGACAGCAAGAGTCGCCACCTACGACACCGCCGGAGAATCCGTTCGGCTTTCAGCAGCAGGAGCCTGTTATTCCTGATGTGTATGAGTTTAACCTTCCCGAAGGTTTGACGGTCTCGGATGAGCAGAAAGAAGCGTTTACGGCCGTCGCAAAGGAAGCAAGGATGACGCAGGAGCAGGCAAACAGCTTGCTCAAGATGCATGCGGACATTGTGATGGAGCAGCAGCGGCAGGCGGAAGAGATCAAGAACCAGTGGATGAATGAGTGCGCTAAGCAGGGACTCAATACGCCTGAAAACCTTGCGGCGGCAAAGATCGCTGTGGATACGTTCGGGGGCGGAGATGCCATGAACGCGCTCATTGAATCCGGTGCCGCATATCATCCGGCCGTGCAGGCGTTCCTGCAGCGCATCGGTCATCTCCTGAAAGAGGACAATGCGCCGGACGGAAAGGCCGCGGCACAGCAGACGGCGGCAGATTTGCTTTTTGGAAACAGTAAGTATTAAGAACTGGAGGAATAAAACATGAGTGATTGCGTAACTTTGCAGGATTGGGCAGCGCGTTTCGGTGCGCAGGGACAGCTCGCGCAGCAGAAGATTATCGAACTGCAGAGCAAGACGAACCGTATTCTTGACGTGATGCCGTTTAAGCAGTGCAACGAAAAGACGATGGAGACGGCGCTTGTCCGTGCGGAACTGCCGGATGTGGCATGGCGTATCATCAACAAGGGGACGAAGCCCGGCAAGTCCAAGAGCAAGACGGAGTCCTTTACCTGCGGCGGCATGGAGGCGCTTGCGGAGATCGACGAGAAGCTGATGCAGATCAACGGCAACAGCAACGCGTGGCGGCTCTCGGAGAATGTTGCCTATCAGGAGGCAATGAACCAGAAGATGGCGACGACCTTCTTCTATGGCGACGAGAAGGTCAACCCTGCGGGCTTTACGGGGCTCTCTGCGTACTACTATAGCAAAACGGCGCAGGATAAGATCTGGGCAGATCAGATCATCGATGCAGGCGGTACGGGCAATGCACTGACCTCTCTCTGGCTTGTCGGCTACGGGCAGGATACCGTCTATGGCATTTTTCCCGAAGGAACGAGTGCAGGCTTTAAGTACCGCGACAATGGCCGTGTCCAGATGGTCGACAAGGACGGCGGAAAGTATTGGGGCTATCAGTCGCAGTACAACTGGGATATGGGGCTTTGCGTGCGTGACCCGCGCTATGTTGTGCGCGTTGCCAACATTGACACGACGCAGTTTACGGGTGCTGCGGCAGATGCGTTTGTCGACAACCTTATCCGCGCATACAACCAGATTGAGAATCCCGACAAGTGCACGATGGCATTCTTTGGCAATCGTGCGGTGCAGACGTATCTTGACATTCTCGCCTCGAAAAAGACGAATGTGCGTCTCTCAGTTGACGAGTTCGGCGGGAAGAAGATTACGCACTTCTGGGGCGTCCCGATTCTGCGCTGCGATGCGATTCTCGGTACTGAGAGCAAGATTGCCTAAAGGAAGGAGTATAGGTTATGGCTTATATTGACAACGAACTGATTTTTTGCAATGACGTCGCAACGGCGGCGTCTGTTACGAGCGAGGTGCTCGACATTGGTCTTGGCGGCGCATTCGTGCATCCGCTCTTTATCGATGTCAAGCTGACTGCGCCTGTCACGTCTGGCAAAGTGGAGACGATCACCGTGCAGTCCTCGGCAACAGCTGCATTCGCCGCACCCGTGACGGAGATGAGCGTTACGGTTGGGGCATCGGTCAACCAGACCAAGAAGGCTGCGACGCTTGCACAGTTCTATGCGCCGATTCGTGCGGGCAATCGTTATGTTCGCCTTGTGATTGCTGGCAATGCACCGACGGGCGGTAAACTTACGGCGTACATGAGTTCCGGAACGGCGGTGAATCTCTGATGACGTATCGCGTTAATACAACCTGTCAGTTCCGAAACAGACTGTACGAGAAAGGCGAGATGGTCGATCTTCCTGTGGGGGTGGAAGTGCCTCCGTATTTTGATGCGCTGAAAGAGGCCGCGCCTGATGCAGACAATACGCAGCCTGAAACGGGTGAATCCGTTGATGAGCCTGTAACGAATGAGGCGGTCGCGGGAAAGAAAGGGTGTAAGAAATAAGGAGTGGGGCTGATGTATGCAGGTGTTTTCGTCATGCGTCAGCCCTTTTTCTCTTTAAGGAGGTGGAATAATGGATAAGATTGATGTCTGCAATATGGCTCTTTCGCGTATTGGGATTGACAACATTGAGGCACTCACAGAGCCGAGCGAGCCTGCGCGTGCATGCAGTCAATTTTATGACCACTGCCGCCGCGTTGTGCTTCGGAAATATCCGTGGACGTGGGCGACAAGGCGCGTGCAGCTTGCAGAGATCACGGATAAGCCACGGGGCTTTTCCTATGCCTATCGTTATCCTGCGTCTTGTCTTGCGCTGAGAAAACTCTATAACGAGCATTTTGACAATATCCCTGCGTATACGGGGTATCAGATTGTCAGCGATAAAGAGGGGCGTGCTATCTACACCGACGTGGCAAATGTATCGGCAGAGTATACGGCGGACATCGATGACACAGGACTCTTTGATGAGCAATTTATTGAGGCTTTGAGTTGGAAACTTGCGGGCTCTATCGCGTTTAAGCTGACGGGGAATGCACAACTTCCCGGATACTGTGATGAGCAGTATATGGCGCTCTTCTTGGATGCCGCAGCGAACAACGAGGATGAGCAAAACATGAGAGACAAAGAACCATATACACTCATTGCTGCGCGGTTTGGGGGTGACTTCTGATGGCAGGAGGGCAGATGTATCCACTCAAGCCTAGTTTTGCAGGAGGTGAACTGACCCCTGCGCTCTATGGACGCACAGATCTGCAGAAATATGATGTGGGCGCATCAAGGCTTGAGAACATGATTGTCCTGCGTTATGGAGGAGCAACGCGCCGCCCCGGCTTTCGTTATGTGGCAAAGACACAGGGCGGGCGAAAAGCGCGGCTGATTCCGTTTCAGTATTCAACGGAACAGAGTTATGTGCTTGAGTTTACGGAAGGATTCGTACGGATATTCACACAAGGCGGGATTGTCGTTAAAGACGGGAATCCGCTCACGATTCCGACGGAATACAAAGAGAACGATCTTCCGGATATCAAGTACACCCAGTCTGCAGATGTACTCTTTCTTGTGCATATTAATCATCCGCCGATGACACTTACGCGCTATGGCGTGACAGAATGGAAGCTTGAGCGGATGGATATTGCAGGAGGCCCGTTTGACGACCCTAACAAAAAAGAAGATGTAAAGATCGGCGCTTCTGCCGTGCGTGGAGATGTGACGCTTGTGGCAAGCGTCAATTATTTTACAGAGGATATGGTTGGCAGTCTCATTCGTCTTGGTCATACGATGGGCGGGCAATTAAAGCCAGGGAATCCGATAACGCCGCTTGTTGTCCGCTGCATTCCTGGTGGGACGGTTTATGTGGAGTCCTTTGGATTCTGGAACGGCCATTTTATCGTGGAGAAGCACGATAAGTCGACGGATAAGTGGATTGCACTCCAAGAACAGCACGCGAACCGCACGCAGAACTATACGCTGAACTACACGAACAAGAGTGATGATATTATCGAATATCGTGTGCGCAGCAATGAATTTGATACCTCTGTATGGGAAAACGAAAACGAGCGGCAGCGTGGCTATGTGACCATCCAGACATTTGCGCAGGACTATTATGGCGTTGCACGGATTACGGCAGTCAACTCCGCAACAAGCGCTACGGCAACAATAACGAGAGAACTTGCAGACACGGAGGCGACGAATGATTTCTCTCTCTCGGCGTGGAGTGCGAAAAAAGGCTATCCGCAGGCGGTGAGCTTTTTTGAAGATCGTCTTGTCTTTGCAGGGAGCAGAGCGAAGCCACAGACCTATTGGGCGTCGCAATCCGGGGATTATTACAATTTCTGGGTCAATACCCCGCAGCAGGACAGTGACGCAATCACAGGAACGCTTTCGGGTGGTCAGATGAACGGAATTCGTGCCATTATCCCGTTCGGCGAAATGCTCATGCTCACCTCGGGCGGCGAGTACAAGGTAGGTGGCGGAAACGAGACGTTTACGCCGACGAATCAGAAAGCAGAACCACAGGAGTATCGTGGCATCAACAATCTAACTCCGGTCGTCATCGGCGGGCGCATCGTCTATGTGCAGCATCAAGGCAGTGTCATCCGTGATCTCACATATAGTTATGACGTGGATAAGTACACAGGCGATGATGTGTCGCTTCTCGCCGCGCATCTATTTGAGGGGCATACGATTGTCGCACTCACATATCAGCAGACGCCGAACACGATTGTTTGGTGCGTGCGTGAAGATGGTGTGCTGCTTGGCATGACCTATATCAAGGAACAGGACGTGTACGCATGGCATAGGCACACGACGGCGGGAAAGTTCACGGACGTATGCACGATCTCGGGCGACCGTGAAGAAGAACTTTGGGCGATTGTAGAGCGGGACGGCGCATACTATGTTGAGCAGATGTCTTCTCAGATACGCAATACCGCGCCTGAGGATCAGTTTTATGTCGATGCGGGATTTCGCTATGACGGGAATCCAAAGATGGAGGTCAAGGGGCTTACATGGCTCGCCGGCAAAGAGGTTTCTGCACTTGTCGATGGGCATGTTCTGCCGGGGCTGCGTATCGATGCGAGCGGGGGGCTGCGCTTGCCGAAAGCATTCCGTAAAATCATTGTCGGACTGCCGTTTGATAGTGTTGTTCAGACCATGCCGATTGAGTTCAGTGCGCAGGACGGCTCCTACATGGGGCGCAAGAAACGCGTCTCACGCATGACAATACTTTTCCGTGATACGCGCGGCGGGCTTTATGGCGTTAGCGAAAATCGGCTTGACACGATCAAGTGGCGCTCTACGGAAAAATATGACAATCCGATTGAGCTTTACAGCGGCAAGCGTCGTGTCGTCATTCCGGGGGCAAGCTACGAAGATACGGTGTATCTGACGATCAAGCAGACTGACCCGCTGCCGCTGACGATTCTATCCATTGTTCCGGAGGTGGAGGCAGGTGGCTGAGTTTACATACCGCACCCCAACCGATGATGATCTCTCCTATCTTGCCGCACATCTGCGTCCCGAAGATCGGCGCGAGCTGATCGGCATGACGGGGCCGAACGTCGAAGCTGAGGTGATGCGTTGTTGGCGTAACAGCAAAGCGGCATATGCATGTTACTGCGACGGCGTTATTATTTCAGCGTTTGGCGTTATTGAGACGAATCCTATTCTCCGGCACGGTATCATCTGGATGCTTGCGACTGCGGAGACGGCGAAGCATAAAATCTATACGGGCAAGAAGACGCGCGAAGGAATCCGCGCGTTTTTGCATGACTGGGAATATCTCTATAACTATGTCGACAAGGGGAATGATGCGACGATTGCATGGCTCAGGTGGCTTGGCGCGGTTGTTCATGAGCCGCAGCCGATGGGCTTGTATGGGCTTCCCTATCATCTGTTTGAGTTTTTCAAAGAATTGGAGTGAGTAGCTATGGGCGTAGCGGCAATGGTGGTGGGAACGCTCTTTTCCTCGTGGATGCAGGGGAGGGCACAACAGGCGCAGGCAGAAGCGGCGGCGCGGCAGTCGGAACAGAATGCGCAGATCGCGCAGATGAACGCGGACAAGGCACAGGAGATCGCCGAACGGCAGGACGAGAATAACAAGATCAATGCAGAGAATGAGCGACGCAGGGCGCTCCTTCGGATGGGTCAGCAGCGTGCGGCAATCGGTGCGAGCGGTGTCACGGCATCCGGAAGTGCTGCGGCGGCCCTTGCAGATACGGGCTATGCAATCAATGAGCAGACAGGCATGAGTCTCTACAATGGGCGTCAGCAGGTCGATAATATGCTGCAGCAGTCGACGGATTTCCAGAATCAGTCGAACTTCCACAGTGCCAACGCAAGTGATTATCGCGCAGCGGGACGCCGTGCCATGATGAATAGTATGCTCACAGGTGCGTTTTCACTGGCGAGCAATCTCTATACGGGCGTCAGCTCTGCATCACAAAAGACCGTAGAGCCGACGGGAATGCAGGTCGGTTCGTTCGGCGGTCGGGATTGGAGCGTTGGACTGCACGGATGGGGCGGTAAAGGCACAAGTTTTGGCAGCCACATTGGAAATTATAATACGCGGGGATACGGGATGCCACGCCAAAGTACATTTTTCTCCATGAGATAAGAGGAGGTTTGCTTCATGGATTTTTCACCGTTTCAGAACAAAGAGGGCGTCGGCACTCCTGCGGCGCAGATCACCCGCGTACAATACAGCAATCAAGGCGCACAGGCACTTGCACAGGCACAGGGAGAAACCGGAAATGTGCTTGCTAAGGGTGCTATGACGTTGAAAGATCAGGTGGAGCAGACACAGGCGCTTGCGGCCAACAACATGTATAACAAGCTCATGAGTGAGGGCGCGTTTGAGCTTATGCAGAAGAAAGAGGAGGGCGCACTCAACATCACCGAGGACTATGACAAGCTCCAGAAAAAAACAATGGATGTCGTATCTGCAAAATACAAAGGCGTTCTGCGTTATGGGGCGGGCGCAAGAGCGTTCTATGAGTTCACGGAGCGCGACAATGTAACGCGGCGCACGAATGTCATGCGGTATCAGCAGGAGCAGCTTGAGGCATATAAGAACACGCAGTATAAGAATGCTGTGGATGTTTGCCTTGACAATGTGCTTGAATACGGCGGGAATGACGCAGCTATCGACATGGCGATTAATCGTGGCAATGCCCTTGCTCTTGGAATGTACGGCGCACATGGAGAAGAACGGGTCAAGTATGAAACGGAGTTGATTGCGCGGCAGGCTGTCGGGCAGGCAATGTCCCTTGCCATGCAGACGGCGGACTTTAAGCGCATGGATGAAATCAGCAATAAGTACGGGAAATACATGGACCCGAATCAGCGGACAGCGGCGCTCGGTGCGGTACGCAAACACGCACAGCAGGAGATGGAGTTTGCTGAATCTCAACAGGCCATGAATGAACTTGGTATTGAGGCGTCAAGAGATACAGTTAAGGCGTGGGTTCAGAAAAACATACACGGGAACACTCAGAGCACAGATGGACTGCATGCGTTCTATGAGCAGACAAAAGGTGCTGAATATCAACTTGGTGCTCCTCTCAATGGAGCAAACGGGAAATATGATTGCGGTTCATGGGTTCTGCAGGCCGCTGGACTTTACGGGCTGAATCTTTCCAGTCGATGCGCGGATGATCAATATGTTGAATTAAAGGGAATGGGGAGAGCATTCAGCGACCCGAAAGGTTTACGCGACGGCGATCTTGTCTTCTGGACGAAAACAGGTGGCGAGGAAGGCCAATATGGCATTTCGCACGTTGGCATCTACAACGCAAAGACAGGAAAGGTTATGCAGTCTGGCAATCATGGTGTCGCTGAGATTGATTTGAACCTTTATCCCGTAGTTGGTTTCGGGCGCGGTGTGATGGAGACTCCGCCCTCTGAAATGGAGATCGAGGAGCGAACAGATAAGATTTTCGGCACATTGCAGAAACAGCTTGCTGTGCGTGACCGAGAAGATAATCGTCTGCTTGAACAGGGGCAGATGGCAATTATGCAGCTCCAAAATGATGGACAGTATCATTCGGTAGCTGAATATCAGTCGGTCATTACAAGCATTGCCGGCGATAATCCGCGCGTCTCGGTAAAACTGATGAACAGTGCCATGAAAGCCGGACAGGCAGATCAAGCACGAGCAGAGGCAGCGGCAAATCGACGCGCAGCAGCAGAAGCGGCCGCCCTTAAAATATCGGGGCCGGAGTATAAATATCAGTTGATCAACGCCCTGCAAACAGGAAAGATCAGCATCAACGATGCTTATGATACGATCATCGGAAATCCGCATATGGAAAATAGTATGCGAAAAGAACTGCTGGATGTCATTGACGATTACAAGACCGGCAAAGGCGCATTCAAGTATGACTGGGGAAGCATCAAACAGGCAGTCAAGACGGGGCTTGGCGGATATGAAAACGGGATGTTTGATTCGAATTTTGCCGTTGCACAGGATTCGACAGGCTATCTTATTCGTGAGTATCAAAAAGATCATAACGGAGAAATGCCGCCTCAGCAGTGGATTATTGAGAAAATGGCGGGAGAGATGGCCCCTATGACAATCTCCGGAAGTGGCGGTTTTTTCGGTTTTGGTGGAAATAAGATCGATACGAATGAAGCACAGCTCTTTAACATCGGCATTGCAAGCGTTGTAGATGCAGGGAACGGTGAATCTGTTGTTACACTGATCAATGGCGGTGGTGCATATCGCATAAAGACAGATGATCTCATCAACGGGATGCAGAACGGGAAGAGCGGAAAAGAGATCGTATACGGAGGATAACGGGAGGTAACTATGGATCCGCAGAAAAGAACAGAAATTGAGCAGATGATGCGCCGCGATGTAGCAAGCGGGAATATCGGCGTCAAGATTAAGATGCCCGGCGAGAACAACAGCGACGAGCTGAACGATATCACGAACTATGCCCCGACAAGTGCCTACACGACCTATGACACGGGCAGACGTGACGAAGCGGGCAATCCGATCATGAGCAGTGACGTGATGGATTTGATGATGACAAAGTCCTATGAGCCGCAGAAAGAATCGGATTGGTCTGTCTCTAATATTGTGGATGCCGTCTATACAAAGCTGCGGGAAAACTTCTATGATGGCAGTGTTCATCCCGTCGATTTTGACAATCCGTATTACACACAGGGAATGACTGCACAGCCGGAACCGATCACAGGGAAAGACCTCATCAAGGGGGTTATGCCCGAGAGCTTTCAGGCATCCAAACTCTATGCGGATTATTTCTACGGCGAGGATGAGAAGCGTGAGCAGATCAAGAAAGCGCATGACCTCACAGGGATTCGCGCGGAGACGATTGCCAATGACCCAGAAGTCTGGGAAAAGGTCATGAAGATTGTCCAACGTGCGGAAAAGCTGAAGAAGGTGCCCGGTATGCTCGATGCGAATGGCGACCTCAATATGCGACGCGTCTATGAAGCGATGCCATACCTCAAAGAGATTGTCGAAAAGCGTGGCACGAATGAGGCCGTCATGATGCTCAACAATGCCGAGGGGCTGCAGACGGTCAATGATGCATACAGCAACGAGTTTATGCGCTTCGCGGGAAGTGTCGCAACAGGCGTAGAGCGCGGCTACTACAACATTCGCAAGCAGATGACCTATGCGAATGCAATGATTGGCAGACGCAAACTCACCGAAGATGAGCAGAATTGGATTACTGCACTCGACAAAAAGAAAGACGAACTGCCGGAATATTCCTATGGGGGCGTTGGGCAGACCGTTGGCGCAATGATCGGCGGTGCTGCAGAGAATATCCCGATGATTGCATCTGCACAGGGGATTGGAGCGGTTGCAGGAGGTATCACTCTTGCCGTGACAAAGAACCCTGGTGCGGCGGCAAATGTCGGAAGAGCTGCCGCTATTGCCGTTATGGGGCTTGAGATCGGCGGCAGTCAATACGAAGAGAATCTGAACAAGCTCGACGCAAAGGGGCGTGCGATGTATACGCCGACACAGGCGGCGGCGCTGTCGGCAACACAGGGGCTTGCCGAGGGTGTCATCGAGCAGCTTGCTTTGCAGAAGATTGCACGCACGATTTTTGGGCGCGGGGACGCAAAGACGTTGCGTGACCTCTATGTCGGTGCAGGGGCAAAGGATCTCACGCTGGCGGCGGAAGGTGTTGCAGCAAACGAGGCGGCGCGTACGCTCATCAAGGATCGTATTCTCGGCGCGGCAAAGGCGGGGGCAATCACGTTCAATACCGAGCTGCAGGAGGAGTTTGCCCAGCAGGCTTCGGACATAGTCATCGAGAATATGGCGCAGATGGCACTCAAGGGCGATGATGCTGAGATTTCATCTGTCCGGCAAATTCTGCAGAAATCCACGGCTGCGGCAATTGAGGCCGCTCCTTCTATCATGGGGTTTGGTCTCATCGGTTTCGGCGGTCATGTTGGCGCACATACGAATACAATGCTCGGGGCACGCGCTCATATGGAGAATCTGATCAAAGACCGCCTCTATCGGAGCGTCAACGAAAATCAGAATCTCATAAACACGGTTGAGGCAGTCGGGGATAACCTGAAGAACGTGCAAGAACTTCAAGGCAAAGCCCCCGATCTCGTGAATGAGATGCTGGACGCTCAGAACCGCCGCTATGGCATGGAGACCACCTCGGTGGATATCGTCTCACTCAATCAGGAGGAGGGCGGCGCGGAGCTTGTGCAAGAGATCGCCGCCGCAAATAATATCAGTGCGGAGGAACTGCAGACGTGCGCGGACGGGACGGGGATGCTGCCCGTCAAGACATCGACGCTCCAACAGATGACCACGAATCTGGACGAGGGCAAACGCAAGGCACTCTTTCAGAATATCACGAAGTCCTCTGATCTCTATACGGATAAGCAGGTGCAGCACGAGGCGAAGATCGTCAAGGAGGTTCTGGGCGCATTTCGCGAAAAGACAGAGGTGGAAGTCGGTGATTCCGTTGACCGCTATGTTGAAAGCGCGTTCGCAGAGCATGAGCACCGCGCCCTTGCACGGGATATTCTTCTTGCGGACGTAGATCACCCCGGTGCAGAAATCCGTCGGCGCATGAATCGTCTGGATGCTGATCTCGCAGAAGTGATGGGGACGCTACAGAATGACGGCAGTGCGGAATCGGTGGAGCATCTTTCCCATATCCAGCCCGAGATCGACAAGATCAACGCACAGAAAGAAGCACTCGAAGCGGTTGCAGGCACAATAAAAGGCCTCCAACCTGGGGATGTTGTCGCAACGGCGGAGTTGTCCCCTGAGGCAAGAGGTGTCTATCATGAGCTTGCAGGTCAGCTCGGCAAGGCAAAGAGCAAGAAAGCTCGTACGGCCGCGCGTGCATCTGCACTCCTTGCGGCGCGTTATGCAGACCGCATGGCGGCAATTTATAGCGAAGTGACGGGAGAACCGTATACCGCCGCCGATTATATGGGCGATCATCTCAGCGTGGATGCGCGTGTGACACAGATGGATGCGGAGGCGTTGCATCAGGAGGCGGCGAATTCCAAAGCCGTTGAGTTGGAACGTCTACGGAATACAGAGCCTATCGTTGTGCCTATTTCTGTCTCTGAAAAGGAGGATGGGGGAAAGGGGATACAGAATGCGTTAGATGCTTTCGCAGCACTCTATCCAAACGGCGTTGATGTGCAAACCCGCATTGGCGACGTGCGTGTGAATCGAAGGAGTATCAAGGACAGCCTGACGCATTTTATGTATCCGGCTAAGTTTGATACGGTTACGAGTTTGCCGGAAGGCTTAAAAATAGCGGCATATATCGACAGTATTCCGGATGTGGACGGGAAAGATATTATGAATCACTTCCTTGTCTACCCAATTATGTACGGTGGGGGAAAAAAATACGTCGTTTGTCGCGTGAGGGAGAAGTTCGATGTAAAAAAACTGTACGTTCATGGGGTCTTTTCGGAAGAGGACATTAAAAAAAGAGGCAACGCCCTTTCACAGACCCAACCTCCCGCAGAGCGGGTACAGTTGAGAGGCGCTGCCCTTTATGATTCTATTATAGCAGATTTTTTTAATGCTGACAACGGAAAAGAAACCTTAGAGCAATCCGCATGGCACGGTACGCCGCATGACTTCGACGGCTTTGACCTCGGTGCAATCGGCACAGGCGAGGGCGCACAGGTGCACGGATGGGGGCTGTATTTTGCAAAAGAGAGGAGCGTGTCGGAGGGGTATAAAAAACGGCTGTCAACAAAACGCACGATCATTCATCTTGGAGAAAATAGTTACGTTGAATACGGTAGTGGCTATAAAGAAATTTCAAGTGGAGAGCGTGTAGATGGACCGTCAGCCCTTGGTTTTGCCCTTGATGGCATATTGGCGGGTGAGGGAGACATATCCTCTGTCATTCAGACTTTTGAGAATGACATTAAGGAGAGCGACGCTGAGAACAGTGCGTTTTACAAAGAGGTTGTTCGTATCCTGCGTGAAAATGATTCCTCTGTTGAGGAGGGCGTTGACACGTCAAGGCTTTTCGAGGTGGAAATCCCCGACGACGACGTTCTTCTCGATGAACAGAAAACAATGAAGGAGCAACCTCCGAAAGTGCAAGTTGGGGTTCATGCTATATTGCGTGAAATGACGGGACAGGAAGTCTCGTTGACGGATGGGGCTGTGTCTGAATACACAGGGAAAACACTTGTCAACTATCTAGCCCGTACGTTGAAACATAAAGGCAGCGAGAATCCGCATAAGGACGCATCTCTGCTACTTAATGAGCATGGAGTCAAAGGCATTACCTACGATGGACGGCGCGATGGCCGCTGTTTTGTCATCTTCGACGATAAGGCAATCTCCATCATTGAGAAGTTCAATCAAGAGCACGCGCGCGAGGTAAAGGGCAATATCACCGCCACGCACGGCGGTATGCAACGCGTGATCTCTCTCATGCAGTTAGCCGATCAGTCGACATTCATGCACGAGATGGCGCATAACTTCCTGTTTGATCTGGAACACATCGCAGGGCTTGCACCTGAGAGCCGCTATGCCAAAGACCTTACCACAATCCAGAAATGGGCATCGTGGACGAAAGGCGCTGCGGACGAATACGCAGGGACTGCTTCTGCAGCAGAGTTCCGCAACCGTGAGGAGAAAATTCTTGCAGCAGAGAAGAAGGGAGACGCAGCAGAGACAGAACGCCTCAAGCGTGAATGGATGCAGGAGCGTTTTGCGCGTGGATTCGAGGAGTATTTGCGCAGCGGAGAAGCACCTGCACAGGGGCTTCGTTCTGTGTTCCGCCGTTTCAAAGCGTGGCTGACGCGGATTTACAAGGATGTGACAGGCGCGGGCGTGCGTGCCTCTGCGGAGGTTGAGGCAATCATGGCGCGGATGATTGCGACGGATGAGGAGATCGAGGCGGCGGCTGTTGTCAAACGTGCGCAGCGTCTCCAAAAGATTGACCCCGAACTGATGACAGCGGATTCTGCCGAAACTATGATTCAGTGGGAAACGGAGGCGAAGGAACGCGCAAAAGAAACGCTGCTCAAAGAGCTCATCCGTGAGATGCAGGGACGCGACGTTGACGCGCACATGAAGGACTACGAAGCGCAGCTGAAAGTCGAGATGCGGGAGAATCCCGTTTGGCAGGCGGAGGCGGTGGCGGAGACCTTCGGCGTTGGTCAGGTTATCGCAAGCGGCTATTATCCGACGGTGGAGGCGTATGAAAAGGCACTCAAGGACGCGGGCGGCGGATTCGATGCAGCATACAATCGTCAGGTGCGCGAGGAGCGGGAACGCTACAAGACAGAGATGCCTAACGCAGAGTTGATTGCACAGCGAGCAGAAGAGGTGCTTACAAGCGAGGAATATACTGCACGTCAGACGGCTCTCGAAGGAGAACTCCTGAACGAGTATATCAAGGCGTATGACAACGCACCGCAGCGGCTCAAGGACGCAATGATCGGTGTCGCCCGTGCGCTCGAACGTGAGGAAGATGCACCGCTTGAAAAGGCAGTGACAGCTCTCAAATACGCGTTCCGCTGGCAGGAAAAACAGGCGCAGGAGATTGATGATCTGCGGGCGCTCCTCGCTTCTGCGAAAGAATCAGGAGAGGAAGATCGCGCAAAGATGCGTGAGAAGTTCGGGGAGGCATTTAACCGACTCAAACTCTCTGCGGCGCAGAACCTCGAAGCCGTACGCAGCCTCCGTGATTCGGCGGCGGGAAGAGTTGCTGCGATGCGTGCATATGCACAGCAGCATCTTGAAGATGCGCCCATACATGAGGCGACGAATACGCGTCATTGGATGCGGCAGGTACAGAGCGCCGCAAAGGAGGCGGAACGTCATCTCACAAATATGCTCCGCAAGAATAACGGCATTGAGAAGGAGGATACAGGAGACAAAGACCTTGCGGCGGCACGAGCGGCAAAGACCCGACAGCTTGCGATGGAGGCAATGACACATGAGAGTGTCAAGCTGAAACGTGAGCTTGATCGTCTTGTGAAATACTTTGCCCGTCGGGAAAAGAATCTTGCCAATGACAAGACTGCCAAAATTGACGGCAATCACCGCTATTTCATACATCATCTGATGTATGTGTTCGACCTGCGACGCTCCGATGGGATGCCTCTTATGGGAGATGGTGCGCGGAGTTGGCCGGCACTTATGGAGGAACTCAAGAATTCCAATGATGGGCTTGACGGCGTGGAGATTCCCGACTGGCTTTCTTCTGCCGCAACGGCACGTGACAAACAGCGCAAGTACACGCAGCTCTCCATGCAGGAACTCCGTGATCTGCGTATGCTCATCGAATTTCTCTATGTGACGGGGCGCAACAAGAACGCGCTCCTCACATCGGGCGAGAACATTGATGAGGTTGCGGCTCGTATGTATCAGAACTATGAGGAGCATATCGGTGAGCAGGATGGCGGGAAAGAAGCTCATGCCTATATGGTACAGCTTTTGAAGCCGGAGACGATGCTCAAGGTCATCGGCGGCAAGAGTGGCGCGATTGTGGATTATCTCTACAACACACTCTTTGACGCACAAGAGAAAAAAACAGAGGCGCTTGAAAAGAACGCCGAGCGATTGGAGGTGATCATCGGACAATACTACACGCAGAAAGAGAGGCGCAAAGCGTGGAGCAAGAAACTCGGGATAAACCTCACGGATGGCACAGAACTGACACAGGAGAATGTGCTCTCTATGGCTCTCAACTGGGGTAATGAGGGGAATCGTTCCCGCCTCGTCGCAGGTCTCTCGACAAAAACTCCATACACGGAGAATGATGTTGAGGGGATCTTTGCAAAGACGATGACCAAGAAAGACTGGGTATTTGTGCAGGAGATTTGGGATTATCTCAATGAGCACGGCGATGCGGTCAATGAGGTCGTCGAAAAGAGCGCCGGCACGCCGATGAAACGTGTTGCACCGGATGAATTTACGATCGAGGCATCGACGGGAGAGCTGCTGACCATTCGCGGCGGGTACTATCCGATTCGGTATGACCCGAAGCGTTCTGAGCGTGCAGCAGATCAGGAGCTTGCGACTGTCGCAGAATCGGTTGGCGGCGCTATGGCGTTTGGGGCTGGAATGGGCTCGACGAAGAACCGTGCAAACGGCGCTCCGCTGGGGCGTCCGCTTGACCTCTCTTTGGATGTCATGTATCGCCATATCGATCAGCAAATACATATTGCCACAATGCGCCTAGCATGTCGGGATGTCTATAAGCTGATGAATCATTCGGCGGTCAAAGAGTCAATATTACAGTCACTCGGTAAAGACGCATATGAGAGTCTGAAACGATGGGTTGAAAGCGTGTGGCAAGAGCCGATGAACAACAATCTCTATATTGAGACTAAAGCGGAGGAGTGGCGCGCGAACACGGTAACGGCAATCATGGCGTTTCGCGTGTCGACGGCGCTCCTTAACGCGTCCAATATTATGCCGATGGCAGACCGACTCGGAACCGCTAATGCGATTCAGGCAATACTGCAATACCTTCGTCATCCGCAGAGGATACGTCAATTCGTGCTCAATGATTCGGCGTTTATGCGGAACCGTGCGCACAACATGGACCGTGATCTTAATACCAAAGGGAAAGACGTTTTCGGCGGGAAAAATTCTGTCCGTAAATTTCTTGTCAAGTATGGGACATGGCTCATGGAGGAGACGGATATGCTTTGCAGCATACCGACTTACTACTGGACATATCAGGAACGGTATAACAAAGAGCTGATCGACGGTACAGATGAGATTATTGCCCGTGAACGTGCGCACAGAGAAGCCCACGAGGCAGTACGTTCGATCTTTGGTTCTGCGGATTCAATTGACCGATCTGCGGTGCAGCGTTCGCAGAGTGGACTTGTCAAGGCGTTTACGCCGTTCTTTAGCTTCTTCAACGCACAGATGAATGCGGTGTGGGAGAAGTATTATGCGGGGCGTTATGACAAACACAAGACCAACTTTGTCGAGCGTTATTCTGCGTTCGTGCGCTCCTATCTGTTCCGTTTTGTTGCGATGGCCGCAATTGAGACGGTGATCAGGCAGAGCCTTGAGGCGGTTTCAGCGGGGAGTGGTGATAAGAAAGATAAAGATGAGTGGTACCGGAAGTTCTTGAAACAATGGGCGGCGAACTCTATCGGCAGCGTTGCAAGCGGATTCCCTGTGATCAACATGGCTGGTGAGATTGTGCAGGGGATGATTACGGGGAAGCTGCAGCAGGGGCGCAATAGCGGCGTTGTATTCGCAGCTGTTGGACGACTCACCGACCCGATCCAGATGGCACATTCTTTGCAAAGCGACAAGTCCAAGATTGACGCAATTGATTTTGGACGTGCGCTGACAAAAGGAGTTGCAGGCACAATATATGCAGTTCCCGACACGCTGACGGATGGTTTCTGGAATACAGCACGCTTTATGACCGATAACTACCGTCTGAACAATCCAGATGACCTGCGGGAGTTTATCGCAAAGACGATTCTGGACAAGAAACTAAAACAGAAATAGGAGGCATCAACATGACTGTTGAAAATCCGAACGTAAAGAATACGTATGGGGGAAACGGTGTTACAACCGTTTTCCCTTTTACATTTCTGCTCAATGCAGAGGATGTGAATAATGTCGTAGTCACCCTGACAAATGAACACGGGCAAGAAAATGCAACGACAGATTTTACGCTGTCTCTGAATGATAAGGTTGTCCGTTATCCAAAGAGTGGAGTGCAGCCTTTGCCGCACGGATGGAAGATTACAATTCAGAGGCAAATCCCCTATACGCAGACACTCAACCTGACTAGTCAGGGGCCGTTTTTCGCAGAGGACATTGAAGCTCAGCTCGACCGACAAGAAATGCAGATACAGCAGCTCGCAGAGATTGTTGAGCGTACGGTGCGTGTCTCCATTAGTTCTGACATTGACCCTGCCGACCTGATTGCAAAAATTTTCCAGACAGGTGTCGATGTGTCTGCACAGCTTCTCGCCGCCCAACAGAGCGCATCTGCGGCGGCAGGCTCTGAGGTCAACGCAAAGAACAGTGAGGCGGCGGCACGGGAGATGGCGGAGCGTATGAACACCGTGCTTGCGTCGGCGGCGGATGAGATTAAGCAGAAACTCTCCGCTGAATACGTCCCACAGACGCAAGGTGCCGAAATGCGCACCGCAATCTCGAATGCAAGCATCGCAATCCTCCAGCGCAGCCGCACCTATCAGGTCGGCGACATCGCGTATCACAAAGCCCTGCCATCGTGGGCGCGTTTGGAGTGTGTGAGGGCAGGTACCACAGGCGCGACACTGCCGGACAAAATCAAACAGGCGCTCGAAAACGGGGGGGTAATTATCCATGACGGTACGGTCGTGTGGATAATTGACGACCTGCGCGACGGCACGCCCGTTGGAGCGGTGCGCGGGTCACTCTACCTGCCCGCAGGCTATGTCAAGGCCAACGGCGCAACCGTGCAGCGTGCAGACTATCCGCGCCTCGTCGCACTCGCTGACCGTCACAACCTCTGGACGGACGACACAGCCGCGAACGCGGGGCTGTTCGGGCGCGGGGATGGGAGCACGACGATGGTGCTGCCCAACTGGACGGATCGCATGGTGCAGCTTGCGGGGGAGGGTATTGGGGCGAGCATCGCGGCGGGACTGCCGAATATTAAATCAATGCAGACAAGGGCAGAGATACAAATGCCACTCGTCGGTTCAGCTGACCCCAAAAAAACCTATGGTAAAGGCGGCTTTATGGAAGTGCATCCAGAAGATGGATATTTTAGTGGCGGCTCTGGCGGTTCAGGAAATCGCATTAACTACGGTGATGTAGACTTTGATGCGTCTCGGGTCAACCAAATCTATGGCGCATCGACAACAGTACAGCCGCCCGCAATCAAGCTAATCCCCGTAATCAGATACTAAGGCACGCTCTATGCGTGCTTTTTTAGTACGCGAAAGGAGCGTAATACATGACAATGAAAGCAGGACAACTCATCACGGATGGCAATGCCGTCTGGATCGTCGACGACGTGAGAGACGGTGCACGCGTCGGCGATATCATCCTGCGCCCGACGTTACGCGACGGGTACATCAAAGCCAACGGCGCAACCGTCAAGGCGAGCGAGTATCCGCGCCTGTTGGCGTGGGTGCAGGAGGCGGGGATGACCGTAACGGCGGAGCAGTGCGCGCAGGACTGCTCTAAGTACGTCTATGACAGCGCACAAGATAAACTGACCTTGCCAAATGCCATAGGGCGCGTCTTGCAGGGCGGGGAGCAGGTACGGAGTCTTGAAGCGGGGCTGCCTAATATAACAGGTAGTTATAACACAAAAGATGCTGCATCTTACGACTACAAAGGAGCAGTATCGTATAAGGCGGTGAATAGTGCCTATAGGTATAATTGGCCTCTGAACGAAGCGGGAAACATTGAACGCATTTTTGACGCATCGAAATCAAATCCTATCTACGGCTCGTCTGACACCGTCCAGCCGCCCGCACTCACGATGATCGCACAAATCAAATACTAGGAGGAGTAACATGACAAAAACAGTCTACGCCTACGCCGAGGGCGGCAAATATCTCGGCGAGCACACGCTTGACGACACCGACCGCTCGCCGATCTCTGGCGCGTGGCAGATACCCGCCTACATGACGGAGACGCAGCCGCCCGCCGCAAAGGAGGGATATGACCTCTGCTGGCGTGATGGCAAGTGGGAGCAGGTCGAGCGACCAAAGCCCACGCCGGAGCCCGAGCCGCCGACGGTGACGGACGAGCCGCAGGAGCCCTATGTTGACGATGTACGCCTCGCCGCATTTGAAGCAATGGCGGAGCAGGAAGCCCGCCTGATTACGTATAGCGAGCGTCTCGCCGCTTTGGAAGCCGCACTGAAAGGAGGTGAGGGAAAATGAAGAAATGGGCATACATGATTCCGATCTACGCGTACCTTGTACGTGCGGGCGCATGGGCAATCTCTGATGAGGATAAGACGCGCGACGATCAGAAGGTCGTCCCCGAAATCTACCGTGAGGACGTTGCCTTGTATCTCGCAGAGCACGCCGCAGGGTAAGGAAGAGCGCAGAACAGCCGTCATAACGCATGGCGGCTTTTTCTGTGCGGGAAAGGAGATGCAGATTGATCGAACATGTATTACCCGTCCTGAGCCGCATGGCGGACGGATGGGCAGAAAAGCTCGGGTTATCGCTTGTTGTGACCATCGCCTACGAAGATCATGCACAGATCTTCGCGGCGTTCTTCCTTCTCGTGTGCGCCGACCTCGTGACGAAATGGCTTTCCCTCTCGCGTCAACATCTCGTTGACATGGGGGAAGAGGAGCCGTCCCTCTGGCAAGCGTTCTGGAATATGAAGGCGGCACGGCGGGCGGGATACATCAAAAGTGACATTATGCGCAAGCGTTTTGTCCCGAAGATACTGACCTATTTCGGCGTCGTCGGTGCGGCGGCGGTACTTGACTTTATCCTTATCAAGGCGCACGCCCCAGCGTTTGCTACGACGCTTGTTATCGGATATTTGTCGTTGACAGAGTTTATCTCCATCCTTGAAAACATGCAGACGGCGGGCATCAAGGAGGCAGGGGAGCTCGTTGACATGGCGCGTCGTCGGGGAGGCATCGGCAAAGGAGGAGACAAATGAGAGTTTTTTTGAATCCAGGGCATGACCTTGAGCATGACAGCGGAGCCGTGAGCCCCGTGACGGGACTGCGTGAGTGCGACGTCGCGGCGGCAGTTGGGGAACTTGTCAAAGGATACCTCGAAGCCGTCGGCTATGAAGTGCGCATGTGGCAGAGCGACAACCTTAACTGGGACAGCGACTATGCAGATCGGCAGGACTGCTCTGTCTGCGACTGTGCCAATCAGTGGCCAGCGGACATATTCATCTCCATCCACTGCAACAGTGCGGGCAGTACAAGCGCACAGGGCACGGAGACGCTCGTGCACAACATGGGCGGCCGCGCCGAACGTCTCGCCGACTGCATCCAGCGGCAGATCGTTGATAGTCTCGGCACCGTGGATCGCGGCCTGAAAGAGCGTCCCGGGCTTACCGTACTGCGTGCGACGGACATGCCCGCCGTCCTCGTGGAGATTGCATTTATCAGTAATGCGGAGGATGAGGAGCTGCTACGTGACCGACAGGACGATTTCGCCCGCGCCATTGCGCGCGGGGTGACGGATTACGCATAACGCGCAGAGGGGGTGTCCATCGTGGACGAAGAGAAACGAAAGCAACAGGCACATATCTTTGCTCTCTTTTTGACGGCGG
>QWCT01000239.1_pt1 | contig 43518 bp, 60 predicted proteins | sample 1972681 | NCBI WGS metagenome assembly QWCT01 (sample SAMN09866701, study PRJNA288562) | Human oral metagenome isolate pre3_saliva, whole genome shotgun sequencing... | isolation source: mouth | host: Homo sapiens | place: USA: California | reverse complement strand
TCAAAAAATTAAAAGCAGTTTTGATTTCGGGTATATAGTGGAATAGATGTAAAAAAAGCAGCCTGAAAGCTGCTCATTTTGAGTGTGGTGCGGACGGAGTGCAATAAAACAGCAAATTGATTATAGTAGGTTATGATTGATTTTGATAGATTATGCATATAAATCAATCTCATATCTGCACCATTCAATCATTTATGATTGATTAGGATTGATTATAACATATAATGCCGTGTCCCCTCACTGTCCCAAAAATACCCACATGGCAACCATCGAAAAGCGCAACGGAAAATATCGCGTCAAAGTCCGTCTGAAAGGCATAGCCAAGTCAGAAACATTTACCCTGAAATCTGATGCCGTTGCATGGGCAGCGCGGACTGAAGCGGCAATCTTGGACGGCGTGCAGGGCAATGCGCCCAAAAGCCTATATTTTGCCGATTTGCTGACCAGATACCGAGATGAAATCACGCCAACCAAGCGAGGCAATAGGGCGGAAACATACCGGCTGAATCGTGCGTTACGATCCGATTTGGCTGATATAAAAGTCAGTGACCTGCGCCCACATCATTTTGCCCAATGGCGCGATAATCGAAAAAAAGAAGTGCAAGAAGCCACTGTCAGACGTGAGCTTGAAACACTGTCGGCCGTCTGTCAAATGGCGGTCAAGGAATGGGGGCTTTTGCCGTCAAATCCTCTATTGCAAATCAGACGGCCTAGCAAAGGCAGGGCGCGGAACTACATACCGCCTGACGATATTGTCTTGGCTGTCGTGCGTGAGCTTGGTGTAGCTGACGGCGTGCCGATAATCACGGTAAAACAGCGTATCGGCTTGGCTGTCTTGTTTGCGATTGAGACGGCCATGCGTGCCGGGGAAATCTGTAACATGAATTGGCGCGATGTGCATTTAGCCCGGCGCGTGGTGCATCTGCCGATGACTAAAAACGGTAGCAGTCGAGACGTGCCGCTGTCTAAAAAGGCTATGGCGATATTAGATAGATTGCCACGCTCTGAGAGTGGGTCTGTGTTTGATATAAGCTCCCACACGCTTGATGTTATGTTCAGACGTGCAAGGGCAAAGGTTGAGGGGGCTGAGGGCTTCCACTTTCACGATACGCGCCATAAAGCCCTGACGCGAATGGCAGCTAAGGTTGAACCTATGCAACTGGCAAAAATCAGCGGTCATAAGGATTTACGCATATTGCTGAATGTGTACTATAACCCTGATATTGGCGAACTGGCCGATTTGCTGGATTGAAAAAAACCGCCTGTTACGGCGGTTTCTCTATTTCTGACGGCGGCGGCGGATAAAGTCGTGTACTTCTGCTTTCGGCCATAACCGTTTGCGCGGCGAAATTACAAACGGCTTTGGAAAGTCAGACTGCTTGCAAGTCTGATTAACGAATGTTGCGCGTTTGACGTGTAGTAATTCCGCGCATTCTTGCGCTGTTAGATACATCTTATGCCCTTTCGTATTTCATCAGGCGGTATTTCCGCCGCCTGTCGGATTGGTAGTTATTTAGCCGTCTTCGCATTGGTTTGCCAATATATTTGCATTGCGCAGTCGGAGAATGTGGAGCCGTCATACTGGTAATATTTTAAGTAAAATCCGTTGTGTCTTAATTCTTTCAAGACTTCTACGGCTGCCCTGTCATCTAGATTTTGCTCATTGTAAAGCCAGCTTGAATAAGGTGCCTCGCGGACGAGAACAAAATCCTCCCCCTTTAAAGCTGCTTCTCGTATTCTTTTTTCAAGGAAAGTCTTGTACTCTTCAATGCGTCCTTTCGGATTCAATTCACGCGCTTGCTCTGCTGTAATCATTTCAATCTCCTATTTAATCTGTACGGATTGGGGTTTATCGTTCATGGTCTGCCTTTAAAAACTTCGCCAAATCGGGCTTAAAGTAGCCGTCTGCCTGTGGTTGGTTAATTTACTTTCCCTTTGAGGGAAGATGAGTTATTAATCATGGTTTGGGCAGTAACAATAAAACCTTTTGGATTTTCTTTGATATGATTGGAAATATCGTTAATAAAAATTGATACTAATGCCGCTGATAAGTAAGCAATTTTTTCAGGTACGTTATCTTCATGTGCCGGGTTAATATCGGGTGCTTCTAAGTCAATGCCTACATCATCGGCAGAAATTTTGAAAATATATTCAGTCATTTTTTACTCCTTAAAATGGCACGTCGTCCGAAATATCATCTTGTGCCTGTGCCGGTTGCTGTTTCGGCGCTGGTGTCTGTGCATTACCGCCAAGCATCTTCATCTCATTGGCGATAATCTCGTAAGCCGTGCGCTCCACGCCGTTCTTGTCGGTGTACTTACGGGATTTGATTTTGCCCTCGATGTACACTTGGCTACCCTGTTTCAGGTATTGCCCGGCAATCTCTGCCAGTTTGCGGTACATGGTCACGTTATGCCATTCAGTGGCCTCTTGGCGTTGTCCGTTCTTGTCTTTCCAGCTTTCACTGGTGGCAACGCTGAAGTTACAGACGGCCTCACCGTTTGCCATATAGCGCAATTCAGGTTCATGACCAAGACGGCCAATTAAAATTACTTTGTTCAGCATTTTGTTTCCTTTTTAAAATTGAAATGTCATTCTGTTGTACGCTTCGCGCGTTGCGATAACGTCTTTCTTGCAATACTCTGCAACTTCTTCTATTCGGCCGGATTGCACATAATCCCAAACCTGCGAGCCGTCTATGCCGTCTTTAGGGCTTGGAATCCCTAAGATTTCGCATAGCTCTGCCAGCTTGATACGGTTTCCACGACCTGCCCAAATCTGCATTGTGTCTGCGAAATTCTCGCTGTATTGCGAGTAATACAGATTGATAGCGGGCTTGATCCGATTAACGATAAATCTGTTGAATAGGAAGCGAATATCAAACTCAACGTTATGCCCGATGAATCGAATATTCGGTCGCGGTACATCGTTTTTAATGCGGTTTATGAATTGGTTGAACTTGGTTAGTATTTCCTCTTCGTTTTCGCCTGTAATGGTTTCAGGCTCTCCGTCATCTACTGCCAAGCCGATAACGCAAACTTCGCCGTAGCCGCCATTTAACGCTGTTCTGCGGTACTTATCCTCTGCAACTTCAACGGATTTGGAAGAAGCCATGGCGGCCTCCCAACGCCCAATCATTGAAGCCTTAGACGTAAACTTTATTTCGTCTTTATCTGTGATTCCCAAATCAGCGGCGGCTTTTTCTTTCGTCAAGTCGCTAGGCGCTTTGAAATTCAGGGCAACATCGTGAAGAATTGCATCAAATGCGCCCTGTTTCTGATTCGGGATAGTCTCAATGTCAATAAAAACATTCAACATATCAAACCCTTATTCTTCTTCCTTGAAATCAGCTTTACGGTTTTCGTAAATATCCTGAACTTTGGCTCTGATATTCCCGTCCGTGTGCTTCCAACCGTCTGCGAAGATTTGTCTTAATTCATCTTCCGTTTTCGCTTCAACTACTGCTTTCTCATACGCGGCAAGGTCAAACGGCGGATTCTTTTCAGCTTCCGGCAAATCTTCGCCTGCGTAGATATACAAGCCAAGCCCAAACATGCCCAAGCATTTAACAAGACAGCGCATCTTGTTTTTGTTGATGTCAAAACTGTTTGGGTTTTGAATAGCCTTGTTACGATGGTCGATGACAGGAAGCCACATGTAACGGCTAATAGCTTGGTCGTCTTTTTTGACTGTTACCGTTACGCCTACCTCTGCCGTGCCGTCTGAAAAGAACTTTTCAGGGTGCATTTCAAAACTGCTTTCGGGGTAGTGTTCCATCAGCGTTTGCCATGCCCATGCCCATGAGAGATAGCTCAGTCCGTTCTTTTTCTCTACCTTGTCATTCACATTGACTGCTGACAGGGTTTTCCAGACTTCTTGTGGGAAACTCATTTTCTTTATTCCTTTCGTTTTCTTCTTGTTGCTCAAGTTCTTGCATGACTTGGCAATAAAACATCAGTTCCTGACACATGATTCAGCTTTCCAGTAGCTTGTTGAAATACTTTTCAGCGGCCACTTTTGTCTTAAATGTCTTTTCGTTGACTTTCTTGCGCCCTGCGTTTTTCTTGAGAATCAGCGCGTGAGTGTATCGGGCGAATGTCTCAACGTCTTGCCAAACGTGCCAAACGCCGTTTTCGTTTCTCATTCGTGCGCCGCAATGCTTGCTGATATGGCTATGGCCTTTTGGTTTGGCTACATAACAGGATGTCAGAATGTGTTGTCGCATGGCTTAATCTCCGCGTCTCCCATGACCTTGGCTTCGTCGGGCATGGTTTCGTATGTCTGTTCAATTTGAGCTTCTTGGCTGATGGTTTCCGGTGCTACTGGCTTCTCGGCTTTGCCGGAAAAGCTACAAGCCGCGATTGTTATGGCTGACACGGTCAAAACCGTGCGAATTGCGTATTTCATGCTGTTCTCCTAGTCGTTCCAAGTTCTGAGGTTGTACTCATATTCCGCCTGAGCTTCTGCAATTTCTTGCTTGCATTGCTTGATGGCCTCTCGTTCAAGGGCTGCTACCGCCCCCCCTAAGATATTTCCGCTCAAAATTTCCAGCAGGTCGGCTGCTGACCACTCTTTCAGGTAGTCATCGACAATCTGCTCAACTCGTTCGTCGTCATAGTCATCTTCATAGGGAAGCATTGCGTCATACTGGCTTTGTAATGCGCCTAAAGTAATCATTTGGTTTTCCTTTTGTTGCAGTTGTTTGCTTATTTAAGCAACCGTTTCCAGCCGCTTAAATAAGCCCCCCTGTTGCAGGGGCTGTATCTCGCTAGGCTGTTATCTTTTAGGCCGCCTTTCGCCTGTAACCGGTTGTTCGATTTCCCCCATGCTTTACCATGTCTTGCTATCGGCTTGTCGCCTACCTGAAGGGCGGTTACTACGTTTCCTGATTTTTAAAGAACGATGTAAAACTCTTTATTGAAACCGCCTCGCCTGAAGCGGTTTGGGTAAAGTTTCTTACTTAGATTGGTTCGATGAAATTCCATGTATTGGCATTTCTCGCAGCAGCGCATGCATCGTAGTAGTTGGCGCCATATTCTTGTTCCCACCCGCTCAACCATAAAATCAGGTGTTTTCTGGATTTGCCGCGCCCTTGCGCAAAGATTCGACCTACTGTGCTTTCTTGGTTTGTATTCCAGTCATTAATTCTCATGATGTTGGCAACGTGTTTCATTTTTAGCTCCTAGAGTTAGTGTGTTTTGCTTCGATGTGTGTATTTAAACACAACGTTTAGTTTAATACAACAGTTTGTTTAAATATTTTGTTTAGTTTTTTGTTTAATGTTGATTTAAAAGAGAATTTATTTTTGCTATCTGAAAATCACTTCGGCGAACGCCTGCGAATTGGTAAGAACGGAAAAAGAAAACCGCCTATTAAGGCGGCTTTGTCGGTTTTGTGTTGTTTTCAGGTTTGTCGGGGCATGAAAAAACCGCCATTTGGCGGTCAGTGGGCTAAAAATCGATGTCCATTGTGTGATTGAGTTTGGGATGGGCGATATTCAACATGCGCTTAAAATCCTCTTTGTCTTTTGATAGTTTCAAAATAGTAACAATGGACGACAAATGCTCACGCAATTTTGGATGTCCAACGTCGTTGGTCAGAAATTGGTGCAACCTTGCCTTCTTCTCCTGCTTGGACGCTGCCTTCTTCAATTCGGGCAGGATTTCGGGGGCAAGACGGGTATATACCGCGTCGTTGGTAACGTGCCCGAAAAATTGCGGGAATTGGTTGTTTTTCAGCGGCGGATATTTCACACCGTACAGACGGCAAAGCTCTTTGTAGTAATCGGTCGGAAAAGTCTTTACCCAAGGTTGCAGCTCTTTAGCTACGAAGGCTTCAAAGATTTTCGCCAGCGCGTCTTTTTCGCGCTTTTCCTGATATCCTGTCGCTTCGTCCACAAGGGCAATAATGCCGACTTGTGCGAACGCGTCAAGTAGAATCTCGGATTTGACCGCCAATTTTTCTTGAGATTGCGTCAATACCCCTGCCCGTCTCGCGGATAAATAAACAGAACACATTGCGGGTAAAAGCGCGGCATTGTATCCCGTCTTTGCCTGATTGCCGCTGGAATACTCTACAGGCCTGATCCATTTCATAGTATCTTGATTTATAAATGGTTCTAAATTTTTTGCGTCCATAAAAGCGGGGATTTTGATCCCGTCTATCTCAAGCCTCGAGTTTGCGCGTCGCGGTCGGTCAAATGCCTCAAATACGGATGTTGCGGACAATACGCGGGAATTGTTGTCAAGTACGGCAACATCAAGCTCTATATTCCCGATTTTCAGCTTGCCGTTATGCGTTGCTTTAGGTAGTCCCGCCTTTGCTTTTTTCGCCTCCACCATTTTGGCGGATATTGCCTTTCTTTCGTCGGGTGTCAGTTTTGCCATTCTTGCCTTTCCGCCGATGGCTCGCCCTGTTGGTTTTTCTGTCGTCATTTGGAAGTCCTTTTGATTAAAACGTACTGATTATATATTGCACGTTATTTACTTGCAAGTCCATCAAGGCAAAAAAAGCCCGCGCATGGCGGGCTTGGTAATTGATAATGAACAATCTAGACAAAATAAAGCTAAGAGAACTGTATTATAACTGAATATTTGGATAAATGCCATAAGCCCAAAGTGAGATTTTCTCACTTTGAAAATTAGGTAAAAAGAAAGCCCCTAGCCTTGTTATTCCGACCAATTAGGCCGGCAAAGCTAGGGGAGTTATTATGCAATCTGCTTTCTACTTGGTCATTATACCTGATTACTTGTCTTTGTTTAGGTTTTTATCGTGTTTTTCAAGGGCGCGTTTTGTCTGCTTGATTCCGGTTCTAACCTTGTTAATCTTTTCATCAGACAATTTGAGGTCTTCCGGCAATGTGCCTGACGTTTGAATCATCACATTGCGGACTGAGCGTCCCACTTCTTCGGCGGCTCGTTCTAACGGCTTCTGTCCCTGTATGTTCTGATTGCGTATCTTTTCCTCTGTTTGCGTGATTCTGAACGTATTGGCCGCCAATTCGACAGGGTTCATAAAGTCCAGCAATGAGCCTTTCAGGTCGCCTACGCCCTTGTAGTTTTTCAGCTTGTTGATGTTCATATTGTACAAGCCGCGATAACCAGCATTTTGGAATAAGCCATATTCCTCTACGCCGTGCCTGTGGGCAAGGTGGTTTAATGTTTTTTCTCGGTCGGTAATATCGCCGCGCAAGAAAACGCGGTTCACATCGTCTGCATCGCGGAATGTCGCGTTAATTTCTTCCGCCAGTTTGGCAAAATAGGCTTGCGCCGCCGCTACGCGCGGATTGCTGATATTTCCATTCATCACGGTTAAATAACAGGCAAACCGTGTCAATTTAATATCATTTTCGCAATTATGTGAGGCCGTCTGAATAAAGTTTTCAGTGATCGGAATATCCAACTGGAAGCAGACGGAATGGGCGCGGTTGATTGCTTTTAAAATTGCCTGCATGTCATTGTAGCCAAGCATCATCGCCAAGTCTGAAGCATACCAAAAGGTGTTTTCATCGGCTTGGGCAAAGCTGTCAAATTCTACTGTTGACTGAGGGGAAAATACGGCAAGCTGGTGTGTCATATCGCAATTAAATTTAGTCATTTTTTAAGCTCTTATTTTACCATAAAATATTGTTTTATAATGATGATTTACACTTTCATTAAGGCGGGGGAAAGCCCGCATTGCGCGGGCTATGTTTAGATAACTGGCAGGTAGCAACATCGGCAACCTGATTTGTGCGTACATTGTGCATGGGGTAAAACAGGGGCTTCAGACGACCTGTATGTCTTGCCGCTTTGCGATTTGCAAAACTTGCAACTATCAGGGCAGCCTAAAATCTCAACCTTTTCATACTGTTTAAGCTCTTGCCGTGATTTCGCGCGGAACAGCAACATCAACGGCGCAGCAGAATCAACAAGGCTACATGACGAAAACTCATGATAATAAAGCCATTTAGGGATTTTGCTTAATCCCCAAACAAAGTTAAACGCGGCAATGATACGCGCGGCATTTAAATCGTCGTCGCTTATTCCGTCCAGTATCTCTAGGGTTTCTGAAAATATAGACTCCAAGATTTCAACATCTGACGGCTCCGGGTATCGCGCCCAGTATTCTTGAGGAGATACCCCCGAAAACAGCCCGCGCGGTTGCGGTTGTGATAATTCATAATCTGCAACCGTCCGACACGCCGCCAATATGTCGCCTGATCGGATTTGTTGCAAACTGAGTTTGTATGCTTCGTCTCTATCCATCATGCAATCACACTCCACCAAAACACACGACCGATGATGTTAATTTCATCTGCGTCGGCTTCTTCATCTGGGTAGGCTTCGGAATTGTAGCTTTTGATACGTATTTTGTTATCAGGCAGTTTTTGCAGGATTTTTGTCCGCAATAACCCGCCGTGATTGACGGCGTAGATTTTGCCGTCCTTGATGACCTTGTCTGCGGTATTGATACCGAGTGTCGCGCCATCGGGAAACACCGGCTCCATGCTGTCGCCGTCCGCGCAAACGCAAACCACATCGGCGGGATTGATGCCGTGCCGTCTAAGTGTTGATTTCGAGAAGCGCAGTTTGTAGCCGTTGTAGTCCTCGATGTCGTCTGAAAATCCATTCCCCGCCGATAGGTGTATATCTTTGTAGAACGGGACTTCACAATCATCAGCCGATAACGGCGTCTTGCTGTCCCAAACGTCCAACGTGCCAATTACGGTAGCGTTTGATTCTATTTCATGCTCAACGCCTCCGGTCATTTCTCCATCTCCAGTCCTAAGCCATCTGACAGATATTCCAAGCTGTTCAGCAATCTCCGGAATCATTCGAGCCGACACGCCGCGCGTTTCCCAATTCTTTATGACCTGCTGACTTACGTTTAAAAACCTCGCAAGTTCAGACGGTGTATTGATGTTTTTAATGTCAGAAGCGGCTTTGAAGAGCCGTTGTGTCGTAGCGTGCATAGTTCACTCCCAGCTAAAAATTTATTTTCGCACAATTAAACAAATTGTTGTTAAACACTACTTGACTTTTAACTAAACATAGTGTTTAATACAGGGACTGTGAAATAAACAGAAAGTTTAAAAATATGGAAAAAAAAATTGAGATTGAGCAGGATAAACGCCTTTTAAATTCTCTTGGCAGTTATAGCTCAATCGCACGGAAGCTAGGGAAAACTCCTCAGTGTGTACATAACTGGAGCAAACGCGGTATTCCGGCAGCGATTAAGTTAAAACATCCTGACTTGTTTTTGAAGAAGCGAAAGAAAGCCGCTACTGGAACGACAAAAAAGGAAAGCCCCACGCAGTAACGTGGGGCAGGGTTGAGGCGCGAGGCCTGCAACAAAAGGAGTAAACATGATAGACCAAAAACAGACACAGTGCAAGCAGATTGTCGAGTATATCCGCGCAAACGGACATATCACATCGCTGGAAGCGGCGAAACATCTGAACATCACGCAGTTATGCGCCCGAATCACTGACTTGGAAAGCAGAGGATTTGTTTTCAACAAGCCTAAATTCAAGGTCGGCAACTGTAAAAATCCGGTCTCCCATTACTCAATAGCCAGGTCAGGAATTGAACCATGAATGAATTTATCCCAAACAGTTTTCAGATTGCAAACTCGGTTATCGATGAATACCTGTCGCAGATGAGTGGGAACGCCCTTAAATGCTACATCTTGATTGTCCGGAAAACCAGAGGATGGCAGAAAACACATGACAGTCTTTCGATTTCTCAGATTCAAAAATTTACCGGAATCAGGAAAGAAGAAACGGTTCAGAAAGCTATTAACGAGCTGATCGATTTAGGGCTGATTGGCAAGCAAAGCAGAATCGGATTGCCGAACGAATATTTTTTAATTTCAGACCCTAAAAAAGGGGTAACACCACCCCCTAAAAATGGGGTACCCCCTGAAAACGGGGCACCCCCGAAAAAAGGGGTAACACCACCCCCTAAAATGGGGGTAGGACCACCCCCAAAAAAGGGGGGTCACATAAATACAAAATACAAAAAACAAATATCTACTAACGTAGATATTAATACAGCGCACGAAAAACCAGCAAAAAAACCGACCAAGCATGAAGCCGATTTAGCACTGTTGGCAGAGCATGGGATAACAGAGCAAATCGCTGAAGACTTTTTGACAATCCGCAAAGCAAAACGCCAGCCGCTGACAGAAACGGCTATGCGCCTGATTGCAAGTGAGGCTCAAAAAGTTGGCATGACGGCATTTCAGGCAGTTGTTTTTTCCATTGGCAACGGCTGGGGAAGTTTCCGCGCTGAGTGGGTCAGGAATAAAACCTTTGGCAAACAGTCAGGCGGAAATGGTGGCTTAACCCACAACATGACGGCTTATGTACTGGACGGCAAACAATACGGCGACCAGCCGACAACGGATTTCTAAGGGGGTAGATATGGCTTTGAAAAGTACCGCCGATTTTTTAAAAAACTATGGCAACGCCAAAACGGAAACACGCAAATGCGCAGAGCATGGCGAGTATTTGGCGAAGAGTGTTTTTCGCAACGTTTGGACTGGTTGCCCGATTTGCGGAAAGCTGAAAGCGGCAAAGGAAGCGGTTGAATATGCCGAACGCCTTGTCAGCGAATTAAAGCAAGACGAAATGTCAAAACGCATTGGTCGCTCAGGCATTGCCGAACGGTTTAAAAACTGCCGAATTGAAAATTTCCATGTCGATGATTCGGTGCCGGGAATGGCAAGGGCAAAAGCCGCCGCCGCCGACTATGCGGAAAACTTTGAGGACGTTTTGCAGACCGGGCGGAACATGATTTTTTCGGGTAAGCGCGGCACAGGGAAAAACCATCTCGCCTGCGGTATCGCCCACAAAATCATCGGCGATGGCAAAAGCGCGATTGTGATCACGGTGGGCGATATGTTGCAGACGGTCAAAGACAGTTTCAACGGCGGCAGTGAAAAAGAGGCGGTCGGTGTGTTTGTGAAGCCCGATTTGCTGGTGTTGGATGAATTTGGCGCGGGAAACCTGTCAGAAACGGATGGACGGATTTTGTTTTCAGTGATTAATGGGCGATATGAGCGGCTTATGCCAACGCTGGTGTTAACTAACTTGTCGGCTAAAGATTTCCGCGAAAACGTTGATGCCCGTATCAGAGACCGCTTGAGAGACGGCGGAGGCAAGTTGATACCGTTTGACTGGGATAGTTACCGTGCGTGAAACCTGCTACCACTGCCTACACGCAGATTTTAAAGCCGAAGCAAACGGCACAATGCGCGGATTTGCAAGATGTACTAAAGCGCGGACGGCTGAAGATAGAGCAAGTTATTACTTTGGCGGCTACAAATGCGACAAAGGCGAATTTAACCCGGCAACAGCCGACACGATGGAAAAACGGCGCAAAAAGTTTGAAGAATGGCGCAACAAAAGGAAATAAGAAATGAGAATTTTAGCTTTATTTGACGATGGGAACGGAAGCGTAAAAAAGGCACTACCGGAGCATGATGTGGTGTCGGTAGGGATTGGCAACGCCGATATTGTGATGGATTTGTCAGACATGAAAAACATTAAAAAACTTGTCGATATGCACAAAAAAGATCCGTTTGATTTACTGATGGCAAGCCCACCGTGTGAATCTTGGAGCTTCGCAACCGCAGGCGATAACGGAAACGCTTACCGAGATAAAAACAGCCTAGCGTTACGAACTTTTCAAAACTGGAAAAAACATCCGTATGTATCAGTCCGTAGATTGGTTGAGCGTAACGCACCTGAAATTCCTGCTGTTTATTCCCGATATTTGAGAAAAGGAGTGAACGGCGATTTAACAGCGTTGTTCACAGCTGAATTGGTCAAGGCTTTGGGAATACCGTTTGTTATCGAAAATCCTCAATCATCAATGATTTTTGACAAGTTGGAGCGTGAGGGATTGAGTTTTGTGAAGAACGTGGCCTGTTATGCCGCATATAGCGATGATTTCCCGCTTAAAAGAACTGGTTTTGCTTCAGGCGTGGAGATGAATTTGAAACAGGCGACGCGCGCCAAATTTGCATTTAAAGAATGGAAAGGAAGCCGTCATATCGTGCGTTCATCGATTCCCGAAGATTTAATAAAACACATTGTCAGTCACTTTTAACGAGGAAACGTGAAATGAAAAATTGGTTGATTAGGAAATTGGGTGGCGTGAGTAAGAAAGACCACGAAGAAGTTATTCAGGACGCTAAACGATTTAGAAACAAGGCGACAGATTACGGCCAGAGAATTTTAGACGGCCTGAAAGAAAAAGCCGAAATGGAAGAAGCCGGTAAAGAAATGAGTGATCGCATTTCAGAGCTTATCGACAAGCTGAACGAAGAGCGCAAAGTTTCCAACGGCCTGATGGCAAAAGGCACGGCACTGGGAATCAAGGTGTCAGAGCTTCAAGACGAATTGGAGCGTAAAGACAAAGAACTGGCTCAAACGAAAGCGCAATTACTGGACGTTTTGCGAAACAAACCCGATTCCGCGCTACGAAGCGAGATTGCACGGCTAAAAGGGGAATTGGAGTTACTGAGACGCAATAAATTCAAGCGAGGTCGCAAATGATGACGCTTTTTCTTATTGGGCTTGGTGCAATCGCGGCACTTATCGGAATCACGATTTTGGTAGATATGCCGCAGATTGATGAATTTGGACAACGCACAAAGGAATAAGGGAAATGGAAACGCGCAAATGCTCACGATGTGAAGAAAGAAAGCCGGTAAGTGAGTTTTATAAAAAAGGCTTCAACAAACAAGGGATTCAACAATACACCGGTCAGTGCCGTCAGCCAAAAGAGTTTACAGACGCAGACGAAGAACGGATTTTCTCAGCCAGGCAAGGCGCGGTAAGTATGAGTATTTCGGCAGAGCTTGCAAACGAGGCTTGCCCGCAATTAGACCCTAAAAACTGGCCTATCGGCGTGGCGGAAAGCATTTACAAGCAATTCGGCAGGGAATGGAGCTATTTATGAAATTCGCAGTATTTTTGATTTGTGTAGCGGTTGTGGTGTTGGCGATTGGCTTTGTTGAATGGGTCGCCAAGAAAGTGCGCAACCAAGATGACGATTGGGGTGGGCATTGGCCGTATTGATCCCGATTGAGCAAATAGTAGAGGCAGCGAAAAGGGCAAATGTTCTTTTCCTGCCATATCCGATAAGTACTAACCGATATTGGAAAACGTTTAGAAATAGGCCGGTATTAAGCAAGGAAGCGAGGGCATATAAGCTTTGCGTTTCTCACGCGGCAGAAAAGGCAGGTTTTAGGCCGTCTGAAAAGGACGTAATCCTGTTTGTCAGCCTGGTGCCGAAGATGAACAAGGACGGCACGGCAAGCAAGGTAATACTAGACCTTGATAACTGCTTAAAAGTAGCTGTCGATGCCTTGCAAGGCGTTGTTTATCACAACGACAACCAAGTCAAATTTATTTTATCAACATATTCGAGCGAGCCAAGAGAGGACGGCGGACTTGATATAGGAATTGCGGAGGTTTAGAGGTGGTTAAAATTTTTTCGATTGTTTCGTCATTGATTTTTCTTCACTTTGGTTATTTTCTCGCTGAGATTTTAATTAAATTGGATTTGACTAAAAAAGTAACCATTCGGCTTGATGCCAAAAATGTAACGACAATCACGCCGATGTATTTCTTTGTTGTCGCATGGTTTGCAATTATCTGGGGTGTTTTGCTTTTGTCATTCTTCCTGTTTGGGGAAAGTGCATAAATGAGCAAAACCAAAGAGGGGAAACGACACCTTGAGCGCGTGGCCTCTATCGGTTGTATCGTCTGCCGCAACAGTGGGCGATACGACATACCGGCAGAGGTACACCATATCCGAAACGGTGCAGGGATAGGACGGCGGAACAGCCATTTTGAGACGATACCGCTATGCCCTGCACATCATCGGACTGGTGGGGTAGGGATAGCCTTTCACGCCGCGCCGCGAACGTTTGAGAGCCTGTACGGCACGGAGCGAGAGTTATTGCAACAGGTTAAGGATTTACTAGGGGATTGAGATGATTTTATTGGGATTGATTGGTATCGGCGCGGTGTTGGCTGGTGTGTCTTTTGTGTGCTTCGTAGCGCGTGGCCTGTGTTTGTCAGAGTATGAATAGTCAAAAGTTTAGAGCAACCGCCGATAACGCGGACAACATCATAACCCTGTTTACTAACGAGCTAAAAAGCTGGCTGAAAAACGGGGATTTGGAAATCACGATCCGACCTTACAAAGCCAAGCGCAGCCATGAGCAGAATAAACGGCTTTGGGCGATTTATGGGGAGTTGGCAGATAAGGCATGGGTTAACGGCAGGAGATACAGCGCAGAGACATGGCATGAGTATTGCAAAGGTTACTTTCTGGGATTTGAGCTTAAGGCCATGCCTGACGGAAGCGAGCTTAAAACGCCGATAAGCACGACAAGGCTGAATGTGGCGGAAATGACAGAGTATCAAAACAATATCCAATCATGGGCGGCGAACGAATTTAAAATCAGTTGGAGTATGTGATGTACAGGAACGTGGAAGAAGTCTTACGAGATGTGTATAAAATCAGGGGCGTGAGAATGGAGCCGTTGAACAACACGGCCTCAGTCATGCGCTGGTGCGAAAGTAAAGGCGTTACCGGCGGCGGTGGAGATTTAACACAAGCAGAAACCCACGCAAACGCCTCGATGATTATCAGCCGTATCGAGCGCGTATTAAACCGATATGAGCTTGCAGTGGTGGAGTGTGAATACAGCGAGGATTTAAGCGGGATTGTGGATATTACCGCCTATATCGAAAAACAGAACGAGGGCGGAAACCTGCTGATATGTGATGCCCTGCTGTCGCATATTTTTTCAGGTATCCCAAAGCAGATGGAGATACAAGACAGATTTGATATTGCCCGTGTAACGTTGTGGCGGAAAAAGAAACAGGTTGGAGGAATTGTGGCCGGGCTGCTTGATAGCTCCATTTGCAAACTGGAACCGGAGTTTAGGCAAGCGGGGATTATTGGGTAGTTTGTGTTTATGCTGATAGATTGTGTAAAAATATGTATAATTATTCGGTAATATATTTCGAGTGATGGTAAACCTAAACAGGTAGATGGTTTATTCTAGGAGATGAAGATGAAAAAAACATTGTTGGCAATGATATTGGCAGTAATATCTAGCATGGTGATGGCAAAGTCAGAAGCAGAACAATTTGGATTGCAATATATAGAGACACCGCCAGGAACCAACTATAAAGTCTATGGAAGCGGCGACTTCATGTTCATTGATGCTAGGGCAACGGGCAGATTTGCCTCAATGTCCATTTCAACAATCAAACAACAACAGCAAGCCGGGTATGCGATTATTCCCGCTCGAAATTTTGATGAGATGAATAGAAATGGACAATTCGCACAAACGTACTCCGTCGATTGTGGCACAAATGTTGTTTATGATGGCAATGGGCAGTCTAACAGGGTTAGCGAATTAAACCCGTTGCATCAGGTGGCATCAAATTTGGCTTGCCTAATTTTGGACACGGAATAAGTGATTATCTCTGAAGGTATTACTGGTTGGATTTTTCTTGCTTTACACTTGACGGCATGAAACACTTTTGCTACAATTATGCTATAGTTTGGAAATAGCTATATAAACCGCCTTTATAGGGCGGTTTTTTGCATTTCAAGATAGCCTGTGATTCAGGCAGAAAGTTAACAAAACGCGGTGCAAGTGAAACGCGTTTGCCCGGCCTTAATGGTTGTCATGCCAAGACAGACTATAAAGCGGTTCTTGCACTTCGCCCTATGCCTTGACGGTGTAGGGCGTTCCATTTTTCCTGTGAGTCGAGTGTGTTTTGCCGTCTAATTCTGAGAGGGGTCGGAGTTAGACGGTTTCTTTTTTAAAGGAGGGGTTATGAGCGACACGAAACGCAAGATAGGCCGTCCAAGTAAATACAGCGACGAGCTGGCAGAAAAGATATGCGAGAAAATCGCAAATGGCAGAAGCCTGCGCTCAATATGCGCCGAAGATGGTGTGCCACCAATGAAAACTATTTACCGTTGGCTGGAAGCTAACGAAGAGTTTCGCCACCAATACGCGCGCGCGAGAGAGAAACAGGCGGACTATTTCGCTGAAGAAATTATCGAGATTGCCGACAGTGCAGAAGCAGAGAGCGCGGCAGTTTCAAAGGCAAAATTGCAGATAGATGCACGTAAATGGGCGGCCTCAAAGATTGCGCCGAAGAAATACGGCGACAAGCAAGAAATTGACGTTAAATCGAGCGATGGCAGTATGACGCCGTCTGTACGCTTAAATGCTGAAGAGTTTCGCAAGATTGCTGAAGATGTTTTGAACAAGGTTTAGCATAAAATGCTAATCATAAGAGGGGCTGTATTGCCATTTTTAAGCAATTTTCCAAAGGAAGTTAGAATAAAATGGCACTAGAGCAATTCAATGAGACTGAAATTTCGGTAATCCGTGATTTAAGCTCAATTAATCTGTACATGTTCACGCGCTGGATGTTCCGCGAACGGCGAGGCTACCAGTGGACGCAGGCGAGACATCACGCCCTAATCTGTAATGCGCTTGAACGTGTTTTCAACGGCGAAACAAAGCGCCTGATTATCAACATTCCGCCGCGATACTCGAAAACGGAAATTGCGGTTGTGAACTTCATCGCATGGGCGATGGGGCGTGTGCCTGATAGTGAGTTTATCCATGCGAGCTATTCGGCTACGTTGGCGGTCAATAACTCAGTGCAAATCAGAAACCTGTTACAGCACGAAGAGTATCGGGCAATTTTCCCCGGCGTAGAGCTTGCAAGCGAGAGTAGCCATCACTGGAAGACGACCGCAGGCGGCGTGATGTACGCAACAGGCACAGGCGGCACGATTACAGGTTTCGGCGCAGGTAAGCACCGTGAGGGCTTTGGCGGTTGTATCATCATTGATGACCCGCACAAGGCCGATGAAGCACGAAGCGAGGTTAGACGGCAGAACGTTATTGACTGGTTTCAAAACACGCTGGAATCTCGCAAGAACAGTCCAGAAACGCCGATTATCCTCATTATGCAACGATTGCACGAGAATGACTTGGCAGGCTGGTTGCTTGATGGTGGCAACGGCGAAGAGTGGGAGCATTTGTGCTTGCCTGCTATCCAAGACGACGGCACGGCATTGTGGCCTGAAAAGCACGATATTGAAACATTGCGCCGTATGGAGCAAGCTGCGCCGTATGTGTTTGCCGGGCAGTATTTACAGAAGCCCGCGCCGCCTGATGGTGGTACATTCAAGCCTGACAATATCCAATTTGTTAAGGCGTTGCCCGCTGGAAATATCAGATGGGTTCGCGCGTGGGACTTAGCCTCAACGGCGAACGATGGCGACTACACAGCAGGCGGTAGGCTTGGTGTAACAGAAGATGGGCGGTACATTATCGCCAATATTGTGCGCGGCCAGTATGGCGCGGATGAACGGGATAGGATTTTGAAAAACACGGCGCAAAAAGACGGCGTGAAAACAAAAATATCCATTCCGCAAGACCCCGGGCAGGCTGGCAAATCGCAAACCCTATATCTAACCCGTCAGCTGGCGGGCTTTTCTGTATCTGCTAGTCCTGAATCGGGCGACAAGGTAACGCGAGCCGAGCCGTTCGCCGCTCAAGTCAACATCGGTAATGTGATGTTGTTGGATGACGGTACATGGGACACAGACGCGCTGATTTCAGAAATGCGAATGTTCCCGAACGGTCAGCATGACGACCAAATCGACTGTTTAAGCCGCGCGTTTGGCGAGCTACTAGACACCCGAACGGGCATGATTGATTACCTGCGCTCGCAGGTTGAGGCAAACAAATGAGTAAAAAGACACCATTATCACAAGGATTTATTTCCCGTGTGGCCGCTGGTGTCCGTTACGCCTTTACCGGCAACGCGGACGGGTGGTTTGACGCGGGCGAGCCTTTAGCCCCTGTCGCACAGCAGGCAGAGGGTCGGCGGTTTGATTATGAGCCGTTCTACAACGTAGGTCATTCCAAGCCGCGTGAACGTGAGGCAATAGGCTTTACGCAATTACGCGCCCTTGCCGATAACTACGATGTTCTGCGTTTGGTTATCGAGAAGCGCAAAGACCAAATGGAAAGCCTGAAATGGACAATTCAGAAGCGCGATATTGAGTCAACCAAAGACAACGAATCGCAGCGCAAAGACCGAAAGGTCGATGAAGCTATTGCGTTCTTTCAATCGCCTGACAAGGAGCATACATGGGCGGACTGGTTGCGTATCTTGCTAGAAGACCTGTTTGTTATTGATGCGCCTTGTATCTATCCACGCAAAACACTGGGCGGCGACTTGTACGCCCTTGAAGTGATAGACGGTGCGACGATTAAGCGCGTTTTGGACAGCACAGGCCGTCTGCCATTACCGCCTGATACAGCTTATCAGCAAATCTTGCACGGCATGGCGGCGGTTGACTACACGGCGGACGAATTGATTTACCGCTCACGCAACAACCGAAGCTATAAAGTCTATGGTTATTCGCCTGTTGAGCAAATCATCATGACCGTGAACATCGCCTTAAAACGGCAGCTTCACGCGCTGGAATACTACACGGCAGGCAGCGTGCCTGACGCTTTAGTCGGCGTGCCTGAAACATGGGCGGCTGATGATATTAAACGCTTTCAGGAGTATTGGGATTTACTGCTGTCAGGCGAAACAGCGGAACGGCGCAAAATGCGTTTCGTGCCGGGCGAGTTGGCTAGAAACTTTAAAGAGACGAAACAGCCGCCGCTGAAAGACGTTTACGACGAATGGCTGGCGCGTGTCGTCTGCTTTGCGTTTAGTGTCGAGCCTACGCCGTTCGTGGCGCAGGTAAACCGTAGCGTGGCGGAAACGAGCCGTGAGCAATCACTTTCAGACGGCATGAGTAGTCTGAAAAACTGGGTAAAAGCCCTAATTGATGACGTGCTTGCCCGATACATGAATATGGCGGCTTATGAGTTTGTCTGGAAAGAGGAAGAATCACTCAATCCAAAAGAACAGGCTGAAATCTATGCCATCTACAAAAACGCTGGCATTTTGACCGCTGATGAAATCCGCGCCGAACTGGGCAAGGAGCCATTGCCGGAGCAAGAACAGCCAAACAAGCAAGACGGGCAACAGCCTGAAGAACAGCCGAATCAAGAGGCTGAAAAGCTGGGAAAGTCGGAAAGCCCGATGAGCGAAGACGAAGCCGCCGCGCTTATTGAGGCTTACTTGCTGACGCGCGTGGACGGCTTAGCTGAACAAATCGCCGCGCTGATTGCTGGTGTTGCTGTTGACTGGCAGGCTGATGACCTGACCGCCGAACTAAATCGGGTAGCGAAAATCGTTACCGACGGTTTGGACTTTGGCGAGTGGTCGGGTTTGTCTGATGTGGTCGAGCCGATTATCAGACGCGCGGCGGAAGACGGGGCGGTTGCCGCCTTGTTGCATGTAATGCCTGACCCTGCTGTCGGTATGGTTACGAATATTCGCAGCCGTGCCGTCAAGTGGGCGCATGAACGCGCTGCCGAAATGGTCGGTATGAAGTGGGTGGGCGGCGAGCTTATCCAAAACCCTGCTGCCGAATGGCAAATCACAGAGGGAACGCGCGAAATGATACGCGGCCAAGTGGTGGAAGCCATGCAAAACGGCGACAGTGTGCAGGAATTGGCAGGCCGTCTGAAAGAATCTCACGCTTTCAGCAATACCCGCGCCCGAACTATTGCCCGAACTGAGACGGCGATGGCGGACGGCATGGGTAACCTGATAGGCTGGGAAGAGACCGGGCTTGTTTCCGGTAAGCAGTGGCTGACAGCTGAAGACGATAAAGTGTCAGAAATTTGCAATACCAATGGGGATATGGGCGTTATTGGGCTACATGAGCATTTTGCGCATGGTTCGCTGACGATTCCGGGTCATCCTAATTGCAGATGTACGGTTATCCCTGTTTTGGCAGAGGATATGCCTAAATCTTGATTCCTTTGGGTAAAGTGAGTGTGTTTGCCTCCTCTTTATGGGGCGGCTTTTTTTTGGAGCAACGAATGGCGAAGTTATACGCGGAAATTGCCAAGATGGAGGCGCAGGACGACGGCACTGTCAAAGTTTGGGGGTATGCCTCAAGTGAAGCGGTCGATTCGGACGGCGAAATTATCGCGGCAGAAGCAATGAAAGCGGCCATTCCCGATTATATGAAGTTTGGCGCGGTGCGTGAAATGCACGGTTCAAACGCGGCGGGAACGGCAATTGAGATTAATGTAGAAGACGATGGGCGCACATTCTTTGGAGCGCATATCGTTGACCCTGTTGCGGTTACTAAAGTCAAAACAGGCGTTTATAAAGGCTTTTCAATTGGTGGCAGCGTTACCGCCCGCGATGAGTTGAACAAGTCGCAAATCACGGGTTTGAAGCTGACAGAAATCAGCCTTGTTGACCGCCCTGCAAATCCTGACGCGGTGTTTACCTGCTACAAAGCGGATAAACCGAAAGACGAGGAAGAGGCGGATAAAGACGACAAGCCGTCTGATAAATCAGCCGAAGAGGAAAGCGATAAACCGAAAGACGGCGACAAAAAGCCTGAAGCCGAAGATAAAGACGACAAGGACGACAAAGAAGACGAAGCCGAGAAATCGGCAAGCGTGAATTTGTCCGAATCTGAAATCGCCATCTTGAAAGCAGTCTTGGCAAAGGCTGAGAAACAGGAAGCGGCAACTAAAGCTGACGATCCTGTCGATGAATCGGTAAGTAAATCTGACAAATCAGACGACCTTGCTAAAGCCGAAATGGCAGACGCGTTGGCAAAAGCGCAAGATGCGCTGAAAAAATCGAATGACGCACTTGCCAAAGCACAGGCGGAAATTGGAAGCCTGAAGAAACAGGCAGCACCGCCTAAAGGTAGCACTAAAGCTATCAGCAAGGCAGAAGATAACGGCGAAGACCCTTTGAAAGGTTTTCAGCCGATTGTGAAGAATGACGGTTCGCTTGATGATGTGGCAACACTCGTTAAGGCAGCACAAACAGGCCGTCTGTAACACCGCTTACAGGCGGTTTTTTTATTATCAGGAGCGATAAATGAACGTGAATCAACTCACACAAGAAACGATTGAGCTGATGAAGTCAGCACAAGCAAACGGCGAGCCGTTGAACAAAGGTTTTACTCAGCCGACCAGCTTTACCACTGGTTTGCAAACCTATGACCTATCCGCGCCGTCACAAAAACTTTATCCGGTATTAACACCGTTGCGTAACCGTATCCCACGCGTGGGCGGCGGCCGTACCATCGGTTCAAACTGGAAAGCCATCACTAATATCAACGTCGGCAATCAACGCGCCGGCATTAGCGAGGGTAAACGCGGCGGTGTGATCAACCACGAAATGGTTGAACGTAACGCCCAATTCCGCGCTATCGGCTTGGAAAACCAAGTTTCCTTTGAAGCTGACTATGCTGCGCGTGGCTTCGAGGACGTGAAAGCGTTGGCGGTTGCCCAAACTTTGCAAGCTACCATGATTGCCGAAGAAATGATTTTGCTGGGCGGTAATACCAGCCTGCAATCAGGCGTTACACCTACCCCGACCGCTGCCGTTTCTACTGACGCAATGGGTAAAATCAGCGGTAGCACCTTGTCTGTAATCTGCGTGGCTTTGGGCTTGCAAGCATATTGGGACGTGGCAGGCGCAAACAACGGCGCAATCGGTCAAAGCCTGAACATCAAGACTGCTCAAGTGCCGACTAAAATCACACGCCAAAACGCGGACGGCACTACCGATACATTCGGCGGCGGTTCTGCTCAAAAATCTGCTGCCGCTTCTGTTTCCGGTATTGCGACAGGCAAGAAAGTAACTGCTATGGTTCCGGCCGTTCGCGGCGCGGTTGCCTATGCTTGGTACTGGGGCGCTGCTGGTTCTGAAAAACTTGGCGCAGTTACTACTTCCGCAAAAGTGGATATTCTGGCTGACGCTGAAGGTACTCAAACCGCCGCTTCTTTGCCGTCTGAAGACAATTCCACTTCTATCTTGGAATTTGACGGCCTGTTGACCCAAATCGCCCTGCCTGATTCCGGCGCGTATTGGGCTGATAACAAAGGCAGCGGTTTGACCTCAGACGGCGCAGGCGGCGTGTATGAGTTTGAAGAAGCCTTTGCAAACTTCTATTCTAAATATCGCTTGTCCCCTGACACCATCTACGTTAATGCGCGCGATTTAGCCTCTTTGACCAAGCTGATTATCGGCAATGGCGGCGCACCGCTGATTAAGCTGAATGTGGACGTGAACAACACCGCAAACATTAAAGCTGGTGTCGTTGTTGGTTCGTACCTGAACAAAATCACAGGCGACGAATTGAATATCGTGGTTCACCCAAACCTGCCTGCCGGTACTTATCTGTTCTACTCAAGCCGTCTGCCTGCCTACGTTCAAGGCGTGGGCAACCTGCTGCAAGTGCGTACGCGCCAAGAGTATTACCAAATCGAATGGCCGTTGCGTACCCGTATGTACGAATATGGTGTCTATGCTGACGAAGTGCTGCAAGGTATGTTCATGCCTGCTTTCGGGATAATCACCAACGTGGGTTAGGCCTAATCAAGCCGTCTGAATTTTCGGACGGCCTCTTTCTTTTGGAGATTTTGAAATGACTGAATTGGTTAAATTACAAGCCCCTGAAGGCTTTTCTGATGTTTCATTTGGTAGTCAAAGCTACGAAGTGGGCGAAAACGGCGTTGTTGAAGTGCCTGCCGAAGCGGCGCAATTCTTGTATCAGTTTGGCTTTGGCAACGTGGCTGAAGAGCCTGCCGAAGCTGGAGAGCCTGAAAAAGGTAAGCGCGGCCGTAAAGCCAAAACTGAGCAAGCTGCCGAAGCGGTAGAGCCGGTTGAAGCCGAGCAAGCCGAAACTGAACAGCTTGCCGAAGCTGAAAAGACTGAATAACGATGACCGACCTATTCCTACTTGATTCGCTAAAGCAACGGCTTGGCGTTACCCATGACAAGCAGGACTCATATTTTCAGACCTTGCTTGATGGCGTGTCGGCGGCGGTTGAGGCTTTTATTGGGCGCAAGCTTGAAGCGGCGGATTATGTCGAGCGATACAACGGCAACGGCAAAAATCGCCTTGTGCTGGAACAATGGCCTGTCATTTCCGTGTCGTCCGTAAAAATCAACGGCCGCGCGGTAGATGACTGGGACTTTGATAACTGGCTGTTGATTCGCCATGCCTGTTTTACGCAGGGAATCCGAAACGTTGAAGTGTCGTACCGTGCTGGTTATGAAGCCATGCCCGCCGATATTCAGGAGGCTGTTTTGATTATCGCGGCACAACGCTTGAACGAAATCGAGAACAAGGGCGTACAGAGCAAAAGCCTTGCAGGGGAGACTATATCCTTTTCGAGCTTTAGCCAGTCGGGCGGTATTCCGCCGTCTGCGTATGCCATCTTGATGGAGTATAAGCGAAAGGCCGTCTGAAATGCTGAATGTTGAGTTTATCGGAGGCGACGCAATCGCGGCCGTCTTGAAAGCTTATTCTGACGGCGTACAGTCGGCGGTTGAAAAGTCAATCGGTCGGTCGGTTTTGAGGTTGCAACGCGAGGTTAAGCAAAACCGCCTGTCTGGGCAGGTGTTGAATGTACGGACTGGCAATCTTCGCCGCTCAATACATCAGCAAGTAACCAGTTCGGGCGGCTTGGTGGTTGGCGAGGTCAATACGAATGTCCGCTATGGCGTGGCGCACGAATATGGCTTTGCCGGAACAGTCAACGTTAAAGCCTCAATGAGGCAGATACGTCAGGCTTTCGGCAGGCCGTTGAAATCGCCGCGTTATGTTCAAATCCGCGCCCACTCTCGCAATGTAAAACTGCCTGAACGGTCGTTTTTACGGTCGGCTTTGCGCGATATGAAGCCGGATATTGAAGCAGATTTGCAAAAATCCATTGAAAGGGCATTGCGATGAATCGTGAAGCGATTTATTCCGCGCTGTGGGCGAAGCTTGAGGCATTGGACGGCTTTACAACCAAGAGCCGAAAACTGTTGCACTGGAATGACGTAAAAGGCTACGACCAGCCAGCGTTATTTATGGCTCAAGGCGATATGCAGGCGGTAACAACAACAGGGCAAGAGACGAAATGGCTGTTGCGCGTTGATGTGTATTTGTATGTTCAGACGGCAGGCGAGCCGCCAGCGCCTATCATGAATCCGCTGATTGACGCGGTATGCAATGCCGTGAACGCCGTACACCCAATCACGGGTAAGACGGCTTTAGTGGTCGAAGGCGCGGATGTTGAGTATTGCCGCGTTGAGGGTACGGTAGAAACAGACGAGGGAACGCTTGGCAATCAGGCCGTCTGTATTATCCCAATTATGATTTGCGCCGCGTAATGCGGTTTTATTTTTGAAAGGAATGTCATGCAGTTGACGTTTGGTAGTGGCGAAGTTTTCGCCGAAATGATTACGGATGCTTACGGCAACCGTGTGCAAAACGCAACGCCCGTGCGAATCATGGGCTTGCAAGAGATGTCTGTTGATTTGTCGGCAGAATTGAAAGAGTTCTACGGTCAAAACCGCTTTGCGCTGGCTGTTGCTCAAGGCAAGGTCAAAGTTTCAGGCAAATTTAAAGGCGCGTTGATTAATGGCCTGACACTGAATACCCTGTTCTTCGGTGCAGAGTTTGCAACCGGCACGATGAAAGCATTATGGGCAAATACTGACGGTAAGGATATTCCGACTCAAGCGCCATATAACGTTCCTTTAACTGGTATGGCGCCGGGCGGTACTTTCGTCGAAGACCAAGGTGTTATGTCCAGCGATGGTACGGCTATGGTCAAAGTGGCCAGTAATCCGAAAGCAGGCCAATACTCCGTTGCCGCAAACGGCGTTTACTCGTTTAACGAGGCGGATAAAGGCAAAACGGTTTACCCTAGCTTTACTTACACAGTATCTATGCCGTCAGCCAAGAAAATTGAGCTGACTAATATGGCGATGGGTAATACGCCGACCTTTAAACTGAAATACCTGACTCAGTTTAAAGGCAAAAAAGCCTTGTTGGAACTGGAAAGCGTAACCAGTGGTAAATTGGGCTTGTTCTCGACCAAAAACGATGACTTCTCCGTTCCTGAAATTGACTTTACTGCCTCAACCGACGAAGCAGGCTTTAAAGTCGGTACGTTGTGGATTCAAGAGTAATAATGCAGGCCGTCTGAAATGACGGCCTTTTTTCATTTACCCCAAAAAGGAAAGCAAAATGACCGTACGAATTAAAGGCGTAACCGTTGAACTGAACGGTACTGAATATGTTATTCCTCCAATCGCTTTAGGTGCGTTGGAACAGTTGCAAAGCCGCATTGGTGCATTTGACGGCAATGTGCAAGACGCAAAACAGATTTCTACTGTTATCGATTGCGCCCATTCTGCGCTGAAACGCAACTATCCCGATATGACACGCGAAGAAGTGGCTGATTTGATTGATATTGGCAACATGAACGAAGTATTTGCCGCTGTGATGGACGTTTCAGGCTTGAAACGTAAAGAGCAGGAAGCCGCGCAAGCGGGGGAAGCTCAGGCGGCGGTTTAAGTTTTGGCGCGATGATTGCCCACGTCTGCGCCTCAACAGGGTGGACGTGGGACTACGTTGCCGACAACTTGGATTTGCCGCGAATCGGGCATTTAAATGACTATTGGCGTGAACATCCGCCCGTGCATATCTTGGTAGCCTCATATATGGGCATTAAGCCGTCTTCCAGCCCCGTACAGAGCGAAACAGACGAGGCGGAAGCCATCGGTATGCTTGGAGGCGGCGAGCTATCAGAGGACGAATTTAACGCATTGCTGAAAGCGAAGGGGATTATTTGATATGAGTAACGCAGTTTTCCCAACGTTCCCCGGCTTAAAGTGGGGCCGGAAAAAAACGGCTGTTTGGAGTACCAATATTCAAAAGTCAGCTTCAGGGCGTGAGATTCGCAGTGCTTACTACACTTATCCGCAGTGGAAATTCTCGCTGTCGTTTGAAGTATTAAGAACAAAAGCCTCAATCAACGAACTTGAGAAGCTGGCAGGTTTTTTCAATGAACGCCGCGGCAGTTTTGACAGCTTCTTGTACGAAGACCCGACGGATAACAAGGTTATAGACCAGCTTATCGGGAATGTCGTTCAGGGTGTAACGAGATACCAGCTTGTACGCAATTACGGCGGTTTTACCGAGCCTGTTTTAGCGGTTAAAGGCGTGCCGACGGTTAAAGTTGGCGGCGTTGCTTTGACACATGGCCGTGATTTCTTGATAGACAATAACGGCGTATTGGTTCTAAACACACCTCAAACGCCCGGCAGACCAATCACATGGACAGGCGGTTTTTATTTTCGCGTCCGCTTCACGTCTGATACGGTGGATTTTGAAAACTTCATCGGCCATTTGTGGAGCGCGAAGAAAATCGAGTTTACGAGTTTGAAATTATGAAAAGTGCAAGCGCTGAATTAATGAATCTGCTTCATAACGAAGACAGGTTTTTGATGGCCGATTTGTTCACGATTACCCTATCGAATGGGCAAGTATTGCGCCATACGAACTTTGACAAACCTGTTACATGGCAGGGGAATCAATACGAGGCTTACAAGCTGATTATCAAACGCGGCGCGACAAGAACGGCGGTAGGGCTTGATGTTGATTCAAACACGTTGCAAATCGCCGCCGAGCCAAGTTATCGGCTTGAGGGCTTGCAATGGGCGGAGTCCGCACTTGGCGGTGCTTTGGACGGCGCGAGGGTGGTTATTGAGCGTGTATTTTTCCGTGATTTCCTTACGCCAAATCCTGAGCCTGTTGGCACGGTTATCATCTTTTCCGGCCGCGTGTCGGATGTATCGGGCAGTCGTTCGTCAGTCAAGGTTGATGTTAAATCGGATATTGAGTTGTTGAACGTATCAAGCCCACGCAACATCTACCAGTCGGGTTGTATGAGAACGCTTTATGACGGTGGCTGTAAGGTCAACCGCGAGAAGTTCACCGTGAATGGCCGTGTAACCGCAAACAGCACGACCGGAACTGAACTGACTTGCAACCTGACACAGGCGAATGGTTGGTTTAATCAGGGTGTTATCAAGTTCACAAGTGGACTTAATGCAGGACTGACACGCACCGTCAAAGAACATAAAGACGGCACGCTGTCTTTTGCCTTGCGCTTACCACACCCGCCACGCGCCGGAGATGTGTTCAAAATCTATCCGGGCTGCGATAAACGACAAAGCACCTGTAAAGACAAGTTTCAAAACATCGTGCATTTTCGCGGTTTCCCTTATATCCCATCTGCTGACACGGTGGTTTAAATGAGGCCGTCTGAAATGGATTTAAGAAAGCGGATTGTCGAAGAGGCTTATTCGTGGCTTGGTACGCCGTACCATCATCAAGCGATGGTAAAAGGTGCTGGCGTGGATTGCGCGATGATTCTTGTCGCAATCTATCGGGAGGCTGGCTTACTGCCTACCGATTTTGACCCACGGCCATATCCTCAAGACTGGCATTTGCACCGAGACGAGGAGCGGTATCTTGGCTGGGTTTTAAAAGTCTGTCATGAGACTGATACGCCGCAATCTGGTGATGTTGTCGTCTGGAAGTTTGGGCGCACGTTTTCACATGGCGCGGTTTATGTTGGCGACAACAAAATTATTCACAGTTATATCGGGCGCGGTGTGGTTTTGGATGAATTGGACCAGGCCGAACTTTCAGGCCGTCCGATGAAATTTTTTACTTTTGGAGCAAAAGGATGAATATCCAGTTAACGGTTTACGGATTAGGCGGCGATTACCATCAATTACGGGCGGAACTTGACGAAATGAGGGAAGCAATGGCAATGGGTAAGCCTGTAAAACCGATTCAGCCTAAACCGGCACCAGTAACGCCAGCACCGGCAACGCCCCCGTCAAATAGCCTTAACACGCAGCCTAAGAATTTAGTGCGAAGCCTGAATTTCTTCGGCGATTCTACAAACGCGCGAATCGGTGAGCAGGCAATCGCCGTAGCGAAAAAAGACAATATCCCTGTTATCAATAACGCGCAGGGCGGTAGTTTGGCCTCATACGCGCTGATGTCTATGAATGGCAGTCCTGTCGATATTGTTTTTGATGTCAGCACAATCCCGGCGCGTGCTAATGGCGCAATGGTTGACGGTAAACTTGTGTATCACGAGGGTACAGTGCCTTTCAGCATGCACTCGACATTAGCAGTTATCGACGAGAAAATCACGGCTGCGATTTCAGGGCAAACGCCTAACGTAAAAGTGATTCCGCGTGATGAATACATACAAAACGTTACACCGGGCAAACGTTACCCGGTACGCCTGAAAAACAGCGGTGGGGAAGATGGTATTTGTGTGTTGGCGACGGCTAAGAATGATATTAACGGTGCAAATATCGGCAACTGGCAGACGGTTTTGGAACGCGTCAAGATGTATATCGAGAAGTGCATCGGTCAAATCCAGCCGAAGGAATCGCCGCGTTTTATCGTTTTGCCGATTTGGGCAGACAATAAGCCGGGCTGGTCGAAAGAGGTTCACAGCTACCGCTGGGAACTGAAAGACCAGTTTAATAACTGGCTCAGAGAAAAATACGGCAACAACGTTTGGGATATTGAGGCATACATGACGTCCGATCAGATTTGGACTGATACCGGAATAACCCCGAACGAGGCCGACAAGCAGGCGCAAAAAGACAAAGTAATGCCGCTGTCGTTGTCGCATGACGGCGGAGCGCATTTCCTGCCAGCGGTTGAAGCAGTTATTGCCGGGAAAATCATTCAAAAAGCGAAAGATTTAGGCTATTTATAAATTAGAGGTTACTCATGGGCGGTAAGACATCCACTATTTCAAATTCTGAACAACGTATTCTGTCCCTGCAGGTTCAGCAATCATCTCAAGGCTTGACCCTGCCTGTTGTTTACGGTCGGGCGCGTGTTGCTGGTAATTTGATTTGGTACGGCGACTTTACCACTATTGAGACCAAGACAGCAACCCGACAAGGCGGTAAGGGCGGCGGTGGCGTAAAACAAGAGGATATTTCCTACACTTACGAAGCCGCCGTCATGATGGCCTTGTGCGAGGGCGAAATTAAGGGAATCGGGCGCATTTGGCGCGATAAAGAAAAGTTTGAATCGCTTTCACAGTTGCGCCTTAATCTTGCTAAAGGCGGCGATGAACAGCCGACTTGGACGCATTTACAACAGCCGAAACACCAAGCGCAGGCAATCAACTATTCCGGCACGGCTTATATTTATAGCCCGAATTACGAGCTGACAAAATCAGCGCAAATTTACAGCCATAATTTCGAGGTTATCGGGAAGATGGGGTATTCGTCCTCAATTCCTGACGCAAATCCGAGCGAAATTATCCGCGACATGCTGACGAATCAGAACTACGGTTGCGGATTTCCTGCCGAAAACTTGGGCGATACGAGCGTTTACGGCGTTTATTGTCGCGCGGCAGGTATCTTTTTAAGCCCGGTTTACAGTGAACAGACCGAGGCACAGCAAAACATTTCCGAACTATTGGAGCAGACCAATAGCGCGGCAGTGTTTTCGCAAGGCCGTCTGAAAATTGTTCCTTATGGCGATGTGAAGCTGTCAGGCAACGGCGCGGCCTATGTGCCGAACCTGACACCTGTTTACGATTTGACCGATGACGATTTTATCGTTTCAGGCGCGGAAGACCCTTTAACGGTTGAGCGCAAAACCAACGCAGACGCCTACAATCAAATACAGGTCGAATATCTCGACCGCGCAAATGACTACAATATCGCTGTGGCCGAAGTGAAAGACCAGGCGAATATTGAGCAATACGGCCTACGCCCTAAAGACGCGGTAAAAATGCACGGAATCTGCGACGCGAAAGTCGCAAACCATGTAGCGCAACTGCTGTTACAGCGTGCCTTGTACGTCCGCAATGAATATGAGTTTAAGCTTGGTTGGAAATACTGCCTGCTTGAGCCTATGGACTTGGTAACGCTGACAGACGAGGGCTTGGGGCTTGATAAAACACCTGTCCGAATCATTGAGATAGAGGAGGACGAAGAGGGCGTTTTGACCGTCAAGGCTGAAGATTTCCCAATGGGCGCGGCAACGGCTACGGCTTACCCAACACAGCCGTCATTAGGCTATTCCGCCGATTACAACAAATCGCCCGGTAACGCCCATGCGCCTGTTGTTTTTGAAGCGCCTTTACAACTGACTGGCGGCGAGCCTCAAATTTGGCTTGCAACCGCCGGCGGCGATATGTGGGGCGGTGCTGAAGTGTGGATTTCGACCGATGGCGACAGCTACACGCGAATCGGGGCAACCAACAAGAAAGCACGTTTCGGGTCACTGTCCGCGCCTTTGGCAAGCGGTGCAGTTTTCGACCGCGCCAACACTCTAAGCGTTGAAATTTCTACCGGGCAAATGACAGGCGGAACGGAGCAAGACAGCCGCGATTTGCTGACCTTGTGTTACGTTGACGGCGAGTTTCTGGCCTACGAGACTGCCGAACTGAAAGGCGTGGGACGTTACACATTGGGCAATCTGACGCGCGGCGCGTATGGCTCAACCATCGATAGACACAATGCAGGTAGTCAGTTTGTGCGCATTGATGAAGCAATGTTCAAATACGCCGTCCCTGCGAACTGGGTAGGGCGCACGGTTTGGGTTAAGCTGGTGTCTTTCAACGTCTTTGGTAGTGGTGTGCAGGAGCTTGCAGAAGTACCGGCATATTCTTACACCATCAAGGGCGCGCCGCTTGGGCAGATTCAGAATTTACGCCTCACATCATCTTGGGCATACGGCAAAGAAGCCGTTATTGCTTGGGATAAGTTGGGCGGCGCTGATACCTACGACGTTGAAGTCTATGCAGGCAATACGCAAAAACTACTGCGGAGCTTGAGCGGTATTGTTGACAACGGCTTTACCTACACGCAAGCCGATATGAAAGCTGACGGCGGACAAGTGCGTGATGTTGTCTTTAAAGTTCGTGGACGTGCTGTTACTGGGAAAACTGGTAACTGGGCGCAAGTGGCCGCACAAAATCCGCAACTCAAACTATTGCAGGGTATTGAGATTGACAGCGGCTTACGTCAGGCGTTTTTCAAATGCGCCATGCCGTCTGAAGAGGATTTCGCAGGTATTGTGATTTGGGTGTCTGAAAATCAGTCCGTCCCAACAACAGACGCGAATAAAGCCTACGATGGCGCGGAAACATTCGTTTCTATCACAAAATGCAACGGAAAGGATTTGCAACAGGGTAAAACCTATTATTTACGCGCCGCCGGTTATGACAGTTTCGGCAAAGACGGTATGCGCGTCAGCAACAGTATTGCTTTTACCGTTACTGATGTGTCAGTCACAGATTTAACGGAAAGCAATCTGAACAAGTCTTTGCGTGACAAAATAGCATTGATTGACGGAAACGGCGCAGGTAGTGTAAACGCACGAATCGAAGCGGAAACGCGTGAGAGGGTAAGCAAGATTGAACAAGTATCCTCGAAACTCAATAACTTATCTGTCGGGGGACGAAACTTAATCCGAGATTCCGCAACGCAAGTTCAAAATTCAAACTATTTAATTCAGTCATATCTATTGACTGATGATTCGTTACAAGAGGGCGAGCCGGTTACTGTAACGATTTGGGGGGATTTAGGCACTGACCGCGAAGCGTTCTGGCCTTTTAACTCGAATGGTTTTAACTGGCTAGGCACAATGAATAAAGTGTCTGATGGAGTTTATCGACTGTCAGCAACATGGAAACGGTCGCAAAATAACCCGTCAAATGACCGCTTATTGATTTATTGTGGCCCGAATAGCGGTAGAACTGCCTCACGGATTGACCGTATTAAGCTGGAGCGTGGCACTGTTGCGACCGACTGGACACCGGCGTCGGAGGATAGTGTAGCAACGGTGCAAACTCATGCCGAAAGTATCAACGGCTTGGAGGCGCAATACACGGTCAAGGTGGACGTTAACGGTAAGGTGGCTGGCTACGGCTTGGCAACCACGCCCAAAAACGGCACGCCTGAAAGCAAGTTTATCGTGAACGCTGACCGCTTCGGCGTTGGTTCGACTGGCAAGGCTGATATTTTCCCATTTACGGTAGATACACGGCAAAACCGTGTCGGCGTGAATGGCGAACTGGTGGTGAACGGTAAAGCAATTATCGATAGATTGAACGCTGGAGATATTCACGGCGATAAAATCACGGCAAACACGCTGAACGCAAACCGTCTGAAAGCAGGAAGCGTTACGGCGCGTGAAATGGCGGCTGGTAGTATCACGGCTGATAAGCTGAATGTGAACAACTTGTCTGCCATTTCTGCCAATATGGGCAACATTAACGGCGGTAGCTTGAATCTTGGTAACGGTCGATTTGTTGTCAATAACAATGGGCATTTATCGATGAACGCTACATCTGGAAATGTTGGCATGAAAATCACAAATGAGCGCATAGATGTATATGACGCAAATGGTGTTCTTCGTGTGCGTTTAGGGAAACTTACTGATTAGAGGTTGATTTATGGCTGAATATGGCCTTCATGTGAACGGTTCTCCCCCTACTGACGGCCTTTCTATGCTTGTTGATTTGGTAGCATTACCAACAAGCCAAAGCGCCAAAGAGGGGGAGTATTTTTTCCCTGAAATGACAGATGAGCAGAAGGGGCGGTTTTTCCATTATTTCTCAACGGTTGATACTGCTGTGATGTATGGGAAGACCGCCTTGCAACTAAACGGAGCAGGCAAGATTCAGATTGTGCGAGTTTCCCCAATTTTGGGAAATGGCGAGGCCATTGACGGATTGGATATGAATGAGGTTTTTCGCAGTAATAAAGTGGCTGGCTTCCATTGGAAGGTAATGGAGGTAGATTATTTTCTCGCTTCTGATTCTTGTCAGGCTGTTATGGTTTGGCGTGGAGTTAGATGATGAGTGATTATGGCGTATTTTCTGACGAGCTGCCCTTGTTCTTAGGGCAGGAAAAACTCATGATTTTTGAGCGTAAAATCGCTTTAAAAGATATAACTGAAACTTGGTGGAACAACAACGGCGGAGCGGTTAACTGTTACCGCCGAATTTTATTAGGCCCTGCCTCAAATACTTATTCCGTTTTTGCTGATTATAAATCAGATGGGGATATGTTTTTTTCTTGGTCAGGAGGCGGATTTAATATTGGCGGGTCGGGACTGCCAAGTGTTGGCGACTCGGTGTTTATGGCAGGGAAAACGGATAATTCCCTTTTATTGGAAAATGGGAACTGGTATTTGTTGGCGTTCAATCCTAATGGGGCGGCAAGGAAGACAGAAGTATTAGATACCGATTTTTATGTGTACCGCACGGTAAACACATCAGAGAGTGCCGGTGATTACGGGCTAAACGTGTACCGAGAAGATGGCACACTCGCATATCACAGCGATTGGAATTTAATACGCGCCCGTGAGGTTCGCCATGAGATAAGTAGGGTTATGGCGAATGGCGAGAAGGGGAAAGGCGTTGCGATGTGGCGTAAGTCATCAAGCACTACGCCGTCTTTCGTGAATGTAGAAGATACTCAAGCAGCTGGACGTGGTATAGAGGTCGGTAGCGACAAGTTGGTAAGTATCGGTCACGTTTTCCATGCGACAGACTATTGGGATAAATACCAAAACGAATACGTTCGGTTTGCGCCGTATTTAAAAGATGGGCGGCTTGGCTACGCAGTAGCTTTTGCTTCGTGTGGACAAATTCCTCCCACTTATTTTAATCAAGTTGTTGCATATAATGGACGACCAACGGGCAATCCGATTATCGTTATAGACAAACCTAAGATTTAAGGCCATCTGGGAAGACGGTTGTTTCTACCCGCATTTGCGGGTTTTTTTATGCCTATTGAAAGGAAAATCATGGCAAAACAAGTAATCGCAATCAAGCACGAAATTGAAGACGAAAGCACCGGCGCGGTGGCAAACTACCATGTAATCGAATATGTAAGTATCGATTACAAGTACAACAATGTTACGGCAACGATGAACGGCTATGTGTCTAAAAAGGCATACGAATCAGGCAGAAATCCGCTTTGTTCCCATTCTGTTACCGTAAACGGCTTGCCTGATGGTGCGGAAGTATCACGCGCTTGGCTGTACGGTAAAGCTGTTGAGCAGGGAAATGAACAAAGCGTCTTTTCCGGTGCTGAACTGATTGAAGCCTGATTTAAATTTGAAACAACGCCCGTGATGATTCACGGGCTTTTTTATGGGCGGTCGTATGAGCGATTTAGAAGCAAAAATCAAAATAACCGTCGAAAACGGCACGGCGGCAGGGTTTAGCCAAGCGGCAAATTCTGCGGAATCGGCTTCAAAAGCCATTGAAAACGCCATTGGTAACGTCAAGGCGCGATTAAAAACGCATTTTGACGATATGAAAAAGTCGATGGAACAGGCGTTTCATGTCAACCCATCGACTTTTAAAAATCTTGGCGATGCACAAGAGGGGATGTTCAACAAAATCTCTTCTTCGGCGCGGAAAGTATACGAAGAAACGCGTACGCCGATGGAGCAGTTTAAGGCGAAGCTAGCAGAAGTTAACCAACTGTTGAGCCTTGGCGCGATTGACGTAGAAACCTACGAGCGCAAGGTTCAGCAGCTGAACAGCGAGCTTGAGCAGACGGACGGCAAGGCTTCGGCGGCCGCTGGTGGGCTGGGTAAAATTGGGTCAGTTTTGGCAGGATTTGCCTCACTGTCATTTGCAAAATCCATGCTTGACACTGCCGATGCCATGCAGTCAATCAATGCACAAGTCAGACAGGTTGTGTCGTCTGAAAGCGAGTATTTGGCCGTACAACGTCAGTTACTGGATGTAGCCAATAGTACGCGCGCCTCATTGGAATCAACGGCAAATCTGTATGTTTCCACAAGCCGCGCCTTAAAGGACTACGGCTACACGCAACAGGAGATTTTGACCTTTACCGAGGCAACCAATAACGCAATGGCTATCGGAGGCGTACAAGCGCAACAACAGGCCGCTGCGCTTATGCAGTTGTCGCAGGCTTTGGGTAGTGGCGTGTTGCAAGGCGATGAATTTAAATCCATTGCTGAAGCCGCGCCGATTCTGCTTGATACGATTGCAGAATACATGGGCAAATCACGCGCCGAGATTAAAAAGCTTGGTAGTGAAGGGCAGTTGACGGCGGATGTGATTTTTAAAGCCATATCCGGCGCGTCTGAGAAATTCGGCGAGCAGGCGTCCAAAATGCCTATGACAATGGGTCAGGCGTTGACGGTATTTTCAAATAACTGGCAAAGCATGGTTTCCAAGCTGCTGAACGACAGCGGCGCAATGTCTGGGATTGCCGCCGTTATTAAACTGATTGCAGACAACCTGAATTTGGTTGTTCCTATTGTTGCAGGTTTTGCCGTTGCTGTTGCGGCCGCTGTTGCGCCCACGCTGGCATTGAATGTGGCTTTGCTGGCAAATCCGTTTGGGATTGTGGCTGTCGCAATCGGCGCGGTCATCGGCCTTATTGCCCAATTTGGCGATGAAATAGACGTTTTCGGCGATGGCTGGTCGAATCTGTCTGATGTGATTCAGGCCGTCTGGCAAGTCATCACGGAAACCATCGGCGAAGCTGTCGATACCGTTAAATCATGGTTCGGCGAGCTGACGGCATGGGTTGACGAGAGTGTGGGCGGATGGTCGGCGGTATTTGAGCGCGTGATGGGCTTAATTTCAAGCACCATCGGGGCGTACGTCAACGTCTATATCAACACATTCGCAACCGGCTGGATGTTGATAAAAGAAGCCGCCAACAATATGCCGCAATTCTTCGCCAATCTTGGTAAAGCTATTGGCAACGTGTTTATCTCTGCAATTGAGTGGATGGTAAACAAGGCAGTCGGCATGATTAACAGCATGATTGATTTTGCCAACAAAGCCGCGTCAATGGTCGGCGTTTCGGGCATTGAAAAGCTGAACAACGTTCAAATGGGACGGATGAATGATGGCGGGCTTGGCGGTCGAATTGCTGACAGCATGACTAAAGACCGCGCCGGAGCAATGGCAAACGCCATTCGCGAGCGGGCTGAAAAGATTCGTAAAAACAGAATTATAGAGAAAGAGCATCGTAAAGAAAATAGTAGTGAAAACAGCGGCGGCGGTGGTGGTGGCGGTGGTTCAGGTCGTAAAGGCGGTGGCGGACGTAAAGGTGGCGGAAAGGGTCATGCAGGCGGAGCAGGAGCGGCGCAAGACCCAATGCAAGGCTGGGAAGAGGAAATTAAAGCCCAAAAACTTGCACACCGTGAAATGCAGCGCGAAACGCTCACGCACCAAGAATGGGATTTAGCGCGCGAGGCCGCCTACTGGCGCGAGAAACTGGCAACGGTTGACGCTGGCAGTAAAACAGGCTTGAAACTGCGTGAAAAAATCCTGACCATTGAAGACCAGTTATCGAAGCAGTCGACTGAAGCGAAAATGAATCAGGTGGCTGAATGGGAGAAGCTGGACAAGCATAAGCTTGAGATGGAGAAAGATGCTGCCGACCAAGCCCTAGCCAACGGTCGAATCTCGCAACTTGAACGCCTTGATTTGGAAATCGAGTTTGAAAACCGCCGTTATCAGATTGCCTATGACGCATTGCAAGAACGAATCGCACTTGCTGAGCAAGACCCGACTTATAGTCAGGCGGCCATTGATAAGCTTAAAGCGCAGATGGCGGAACTTGGGCAAGGTCATGAACGGACGCAGTCGAAGAATGAGGGCAAACGCGAAAGTCAACGCCGTAAAGATGCGCCGAACGTCATGGAAATGCTTCAGGACGGCGGCAAGAACGTTTGGCAAGAAGCGCAGCAACAGATGGGGCAGGCGTTTTCCGCTATGCTCACGCGTACGCAGAACTTCCGCACGGCCATGAACAACTTTTTCAAAAGTATGGGACAAACCTTTATTCAGGAAATGGTTACAAAGCCACTGATGGGCATGATGCAGCGCATGGTTCAGGAATCAGCGATTTACAAGATGATTTTCAGCACTAAAGATACGCTGGAAACAGCGGCGGCGGCCAAAACAGCGGCAACCAAAGCGACCGAGACCACATCTGTCGTTACCGCCAACGCAACACAGGCGGCATCGGGCGCGGCGGCTTCGCAAGCTTCTATTCCGTATGTTGGTCCGATTCTTGCAGTCGCAGCAATGGCCGCGATTATGGCAGCGGTGATGGGCTTGATGGGTGGCGGTGGCGGTTCTCAAACAACCACAACCACAACACGGATTCCATCGGCGGCAGGCGGTTGGGATATTCCGGCTGGTATCAACCCTCTTACTCAATTGCACGAGAATGAGATGGTTTTGCCAGCGGAACACGCCCAAACAATCCGCGAAATGGCAGGCCAATCAGGCGGCGACGACAGCACGATTATCATCAACTCAACAGGCGGCGACTTTATTCACAAAAAGGATTTGGCAAAGCTTTTGAAACAGATGAAACGTGATTTCAAATTTGTTTAACGGTCAGGCCGTCTGAGATTTCAGGCGGCTTTTTTTGTAAACGTCAAAAACCCTGAAAGGGGGAATTATGATTAAAATCAAAGCGGAAATCCCGATTATAAACATCGAGATACCGCGCGGAAATGCACGGCGTTTTGAAGTGACGGTAACGGCGGACGGCAAGCCGTTTGATTTATCGACCGCTAATCTGAAAATGATGGTCGTGCCTAGCACTGGTGGAATGTTCGAGGCTACGGCGAATATCCAAGTAGCGGAGAACGTCCTGACGCTGGAGTTTCCGCCTGAATTTTCCAAAAGTGCGAAGTGGCGACGTGCCAAGTACGATATTCTGAACGTATCAACACGGCACACGCTGATTCGCGGCGAAATTTGCTTACTGGAGGTGGTAACACTATGACGGAATATGTATTTACCCTGTCAGATAAAACGCCGTCCGTTGAGATTGACGTTAAGGAAACCGCCATTGCTCAAGGTGCAGGGCAAGACGAGAAAGGCGAAGATGGCGCAATAGGTCCAATAGGTCCAACTGGTGAGCGAGGAGATGACGGCTTGCCTGGTCCTAAAGGCGATACTGGACCTAAAGGGGCGGACGGGCTTCAAGGACCGATAGGCCCTCAAGGTTTGCAAGGCGAACGAGGGCAAGATGGACAAAAGGGCGAGCGAGGGCAAGACGGCAAGTCTGCCTATGAAATCGCGGTTGCGAATGGCTATGCCGGCGATGAGGAGCAATGGCTGGCAAGTCTGAAAGGGCGTGATGGGGAGCGTGGGCGAGATGGTCGCAACGGGCTATCAGCGTATGAGCTTGCTGATGGTGAGTTGTTATTTGGGTCGGTGGATAAATGGCTTAAATCCCTGAAAGGCGCAACAGGTGATGCTGGTAAATCGGCAACTGTAACCATCGGTATGGTAACGACAGGCGAGACGGCAAGCGTAACCAATACCGGAACGGAATCGGAGGCGGTGTTGAATTTCATCCTTCCTGCTGGTGGAGGCGGTAATAACGGACTTCACACCGAAATTCGCACTATTCCCGTTACTGTCAACGCGCAACAGATTCAGACGGTCGAGTTTGAGGCGAAGTTTTCCGAAACACCCACGCTTCACGGCCAGCCCGCGTTGATGGGCGCTGGTGAAAACCGTTTCCTGTATCTGTTATCCGTAGATAAAAACGGCTTCACTTGTCGCTCAAACTACTTCAGCGCAGGCGTTCAGACGATTCATTACGCCGTAACTGGTAAACTGGCATAGGCCATTCAGGCGGCCTTTTTTCTTAAACGGACTTTTTGATAATTTTGTCAAAAAGTCCTTTTTCTTTGGAGGTTGGAAAATGAATAACTCATTGAAATGGGTTAAATATGTTTTGGATTGGCGGTTTCTGCCTGTACGTTTTCAAAAGTGGCTTTTCAGCACTGGTACGCGCGTTGTCGAGTTTGCCAGTGGGTTGTCGCTGATTGGCTATGCCGCCGTGTTTGCGTTCTCACCTATCGATATTTATGAATGGCCTATCTATTACAAATTCAAATCGATACCGGAATCTATACTGATTCCAGTGTTTGGCGGGATTGGATTCTTACAGTTGGCGGCGATGTATTGGCAGACGTACAAGGGGAACGTATTTTCAGGCTATCTGTTGCTGGTGTCGGCGTTCATTTGGTTCTTGACGGCTCAAGCGTTTTGGGGAGCGTTTCCGCCTGCTCATACAGGCATGGTCATTCCGCCGATTCTTTCATTCTTGTGCCTCTTGGCTGGTAATAACTCACTTAAATTTCTATTTTCGGGCAACAAACTGAAAGACAGCCTAAAGGGGGAATAATGGATTTTTTCCAATTTGGCTACCTGTTTGCCATAGGGGGCGGCATTGTCGGCAGTGCGTGGTCGAGTATCAAAGACCACGACAAAATCGTTTCGAGTGTTTTCGAGGCGGTTGTGTCGGCAGTGGCAGCGGCGGCGGTAGTGGAACGGTTTTTGATGGTTAACCAAGTTTGGACTTGTGCTATCGCCGGCGCGTTTGTCGGCATTTTGACAGGTCACGCGATGGATACCGTAAAAACCCTTGCCCCTGGGCTGATGAAGAAGTGGGTCAAAAAAACGGCTGACAAATTTATCGATAAAGAGTAACGACAGGTCGTCTGAAATCAGACGGCCTTTTTTCTTGGAGAAAGACAATGCAAGAACTGGAATGGATTAAAGAGGCTAAAAAACATATTGGTTTAAAAGAAATTGTCGGCACGAAAGCGCATAACCCGACAATCGTTCAATGGCTGAAAGATATGGGAACGTTCCCATTCACCGCAAAGTCTTGGTACTTTGAAGATGAAACGCCGTGGTGCGGATTGTTTGTCGGTCATTGCTTGGGCAAGAGTGGCCGCGCCGTCATTAAGGATTGGTACCGCGCGAAAGCATGGGCAAGTGCCGGGCTGACGAAGCTGTCAAAACCTGCTTATGGTTGCATTGCGGTCAAATCCCGACAAGGCGGCGGCCATGTGTTCTTTGTGGTCGGCAAGAACGCCAAAGGTCAGATTCTTGGTTTAGGTGGGAATCAGGGCAATACCGTGTCTATCGTGCCGTTCAACGCGGCAGATATTGACGGCTATTTTTGGCCGTCTAAACTGGTAGATGGTAAAGTCGTGCAGTCTAGCCCCGCGCCTGAACGTTACGTTTTGTCATCTGTTACCGCAACGGCGGCGCACGGTGCAAGCGAGGCGTAATCATGAATCCTGTCGAATTTCTGAAAGCGCGAATCGCTGAATGGGAAGAAAAGCGCAAACAGGCGAGCGAAGAAGCAGACCTAAAAGCGTTTGAATTTGCCGAAAGCGAAATTAAAAACTACAAAGCGATGTTGAAAACTTATGAACAGCCTGCTTAAAAACTGGAAGCTGATTCTGATTGCGGTTTGTTTCGTGCTGATTGTGGGCGCATGGCAATACGACCACGCCGCCCAATACAAGCGCGGACGCGAATCAATGGCGGCGGAAATTTCAGGCCGTCTGAAAGATGCTGCGATTGAGAAAGCGAAGCAAGACCGTGAAACGTCCGCCGCGTATCAAACCGGCAAAGCCGTGCGCGAAGAGAAAGAAAGGGTGCGTTATGTGCAAGTTCCGAAGCTTATTGAGCGTGTCGTTTATCGCAATGTGTGCGTCGATGCTGACGGCGTGTCAGTCATCAACGCCGCCATTGCCGACGGCAATTAAACCACCTGCCGACTTGGTGCAACCGTGCCCAAACCTGCCTAAACTTGAGGGCGGAACAGGCGCAGATGTATTGCCGTGGTCGTTGCAAGTCATCGGCTTGTACAACGACTGCAAAGCAAGGCACAAGGCGTTATCTGACACTATTAAATAAAGCAGAAGCCGTCTGAAGCCTTGTTCAGACGGCATTTTCTGTTTACCTTGCCGTAGCCTTGCTGTAAATGCCTTTAAGACATAAGGCCATGCGGTCGGAGGTGTCTTTGTCCGCATATCCCCGCAACACTTCGAGGGCTGCGACGGTTCTTTTCAGGCGTGAACGGGTTTCGTGCCAAACCGTCCACATCGTAACCGCCTGTATGTTGCCAAGCTGTTTGAGCGGCGCGGAGATGTCTTTGCCCAATTCAATCATCCATGCGCCGTAATAAACCATAGCAGTAATGTCGGCTAAAGAGTTGCCGTCGATAGGCAGTTTCGGCTTGGCTTTGGGCGGTGTGTCCAACACTTCGCCCGTCAAGCCTGTGTGCAGGGTTAGCGCGTGGGTATAGGCGACGGCTTCGGGCAGCTTCTCGGCGGGGATGTCTTCGATGGCTTCGACGTTGAAGCGTTGGTGTATCATACTGTACGCGGAGGAGTAGTCTATGCCTTTGCGTCCGACAAGCGCAGCAACGGCTTGGCGCAATCCGGTGCGGTCGTCGGCGGTGGTTTTTTGTCCGACTTGGTAGCCGCCTGTTTTGCGGATGGCGGGCAAAACTTCGGCCGTTACCCATTTGCGGAACGGTTTAACTTCTGCCTTACGGGATTTGAATGCGGCATGGTAGAAACCGCTTTCGTTGATGACTGATACATCTTGTTTCCCGCCAAGGGTACTCACGTTATGAGTACCCTTTTCATCGTCATCTAAGATACGCGTCAGATTTGCGGCATCACGATAGCCGAACATGGCGGCAATTTCCGAAGCTATAAACCATGCTTCGCCGTCTTTGTTAATAACTTGGATTTGGTTTTGGTTGAAATTAAAAGATTGAACTGAATTGTTCATGATGGTTTCCTTTGGTTATTTTCGAAATTGCCCGAAACGGGCGGCCGCGAGGTTCGAAAACTCCCAAAGTGAGCCGTGTTTATTCCCTGCTGAAGCAGGTATTGTATTCACAACCCTCGCGGCCATAGGAAACCTTTATCGAAGCAAAACACTAAGGAAACTATGGACGTAAAAATATCGCAGTAACGGTGCGATTCCGCTTTAGGAGGTTTTCGACGCCTCGTAAGTGGGAATATAAAACAAAACCCCTGCAAATGCAAGGGGTTCGGTTGCTCAATAATCCCATCCTTTGATAAGTGGTTTCACCAATACAAATCTAGTGCAATTATTGCAGTTATAGCAGGTAATCAGCGGAAATATTGGGGCATTTCCCAGTTTCACGACCTTGCCATCATATTTTTTGCGGTATTGTTGTGCTGTTTCACAATATTCCATATCCGGTGTGAAGGTAATAGAGACATGTGTAATCCCTGCCTTTTTGCTTTTCTCCCGACTTACCATTTCCCCGGCACGAAATTTGGCAATCCTCATTTCTACCTGAATCGATTTAACATTAAAATCGCTAGGAATGGTTTCATCGGTTACCAAAGCCTGCTGAATATCGGCATAAATCAAATTGTACCGTTCAGCAGGCGGGTGTTTCCGCAAGTATTTAGCCAATCTCCCAATTTGCTTGTTGGTCAGTTTCTTGGAAAGTTTTAATACTTTCTCTAACTCGTCAATTTCCAACAGCACTTTTTCTTTTGTATTCTTGGCTTTAACCGTAAAGAATGAGAACATAATATAGCGTTATTTCATGTAGTTATGATGAATTTACACTATATCCAATCCAACAATCTCCTGCAAGTCATTTCAAAACCGCCAGTATCTCAGGTGGCCGCCAATACGCCGCCATCAGCAGCACGGCCTCTTCTCATTTATTCTTCAAATATTCCAATAATTTCAGCCATTTAGTATGAGGCATGTTTGCGAAACTGCTCATGCTTGGGCTTGTTTCCCATTTCTGGGCTGTTTTTAGTGTCGATTCTGTTATATCGGCAACATTCTGTTGGGTCAGCCCATATTCCCGGCGCAATGCCTTCAGATTCGCAGGCGTGTAGCCCAATTCTGCATTTTTAATCATACAAATCCCCATCTTCAGATAACATTAAATCGTCTGCTGTGGTTTAATCTGTTTGGTATTATTACAATACAGCTACTACAACAGGGTTTTTGATTACCCATTCGCCGTTATCGTCGCCAGCGGTGGCAGAATCTCCTTTGATCAAAACAAAATTCTGTCCGACATAGCTGTGAAATACATTTGCTTTAACGCCGAAATATTCACAAGCATCACGACCAAGGCATTTAATTGCGCGAATAACAGCTTCTTCGGTCAAGTCTTTAATCCCCATAGTGCTGATTCCGTCTAACTCTTCTTCGGTTTTTTCGCCGTCAACCCAAACAAATGAGTTCCCCAGCAATTCGCCTACTGTATGCTCTTCAGTGGTAGCACGAATGCCATAAAAAGCAAAACAGTCATCGTCGTTTTCAATGATGTTGATGATTTTTTGAATTTCGTTCATTTTTTTATTTCCCGGCAGTAGAATTTCCATGTGTGTATATTACCTCTTTTAATGCGGTAATGCAAGAGATTTTTTGAATATTTTTATAAGTTCCTGATTTGTATTGATTTAAAGTCATTTAAGCTCAATAAAAAAGCCACCTGATTAAATCAGATGGCCTGTGTCTTTTGTCCCTAAACTGTCCCAATACGTTTTAAGTGATTGATTTATTTATTGTTAATGGTGCGGACGGAGAGACTCGAACTCTCACACCTCGCGGCGCCAGAACCTAAATCTGGTGCGTCTACCAATTTCGCCACGTCCGCACTAATTTGAATCG
>QWCT01000460.1_pt1 | contig 43721 bp, 44 predicted proteins | sample 1972681 | NCBI WGS metagenome assembly QWCT01 (sample SAMN09866701, study PRJNA288562) | Human oral metagenome isolate pre3_saliva, whole genome shotgun sequencing... | isolation source: mouth | host: Homo sapiens | place: USA: California | reverse complement strand
GAAGGCCAAGAGGCCGCGGCTGCGGTACTCCTGCAGCGTGCGGGCGCTGAGCTTGAGCCGCTCGCAAACCTCCTCGCCAGTGAGATAAACCTCCCCTGCAAGCGTGGGGCGGGCCGAGGCGCAATAGCGCTCCAGCTTCTTCAATACGCCCTCCATGAGCTGGACAAACAGCTGCATTTGAGGATTTTCTTCCGTAATGATTGCATGCTCTGCCATCGTTCATTCAGCTTTTGAATTCAGTAATTCGGCGATGTCGCCGGCTTTGTAGTAGCACTTATGCCCGACCATGGAGAAGGGGATTTTGCCCGTATCTCTCAAGGTCTGCAGGGTGCGAGGGCTGATGCTCAGCCGGCGGCACACAGCGTCGTTGTCGAGCCATTCGTCGGCCTCGGGCGGATTGCCGATGAGCTGCTCGATGCGGTGGATAAAGTCGGCAAAGGCGGAGCGATGTCGCTCCCAAGCCTTACTGTCTACAAGGATGATTTGCATGGTGTTTTTGAAATATGAGGTTGTATAATGGGATTGGAGCAACCAGAGTTGCTAGCTCACTTTCGATCCAGCGGCCTCGTCAATCGAGTTGCCAGCGTCACTTTTGATCCAGCGGCCCCGGCAATCGAGTTGCCAGCGTCACTTTTGATCCAGCGGCCTCGTCAATCGAGTTGCCAGCGTCACTTTCGATCCAGCGGCCTCGTCAATCGAGTTGCCAGCGTCACTTTTGATCCAGCGGCCTCGGCAATCGAGTTGCCAGCGAACTTTTGATCCAGCGGACCGGCAACCAGAGTTGCCAGCGTCACTTTTTCTCGAGCGTCCTTTTCCTCGGCGGACAGATCCGCAGGGCACGGCGTAGCCTCTGCGTCTGCTCGCTGCCCATCAGTGGGCGCATCTCTTATAGCTGTCTTTGTAGTCTCTTGTCGAAGACGGACTAAGCGTCTTGCCCTTCTGAGCCTCTTTCTCTCGGCAAAGGGTTAAGTAGATGTCTGCAAACGTCTGCCGAGAGTGCACCCACACCGAAACGCATCAGCGCCAAAATGAGGTGAGGAACACTGGAAGCTTACAAGCAGACCTTCCTCGTCCCTGCCAAGCTGACAGATCGTCGAGCGGTCTATTTGAGTAGGGTAACACAGGACCGCGCGGACTTTGTTGTTCGTCGATTGGAAGATCGGGGTGCCAAATTGTCGATCCTCGTAGAGCGCATCGAGTATGCTCACTTGGAGGACTACGCCGATAAGATCGAGGTGTGGAGAAAGCTGTAATCCAAGCACACCGATCCATCAAAGAGTCCACGAACGATATGCACGCCAAGCAAGCAGCAACCGCCTGAATGCATGGCATGCATTGATTACAAGAAATACAGCGGGTACGTAACGGAGCGTGACGACGGTAATGCAAGACGTCAGTTTGTTCCCACAAACTGCGCTTGCTCCCCCGGCCTTAGCGGACGGAGGAGAGGGCCGTAATCACATCCGTTCTCATCGGCCTAAACCATAGAATAAGTATCACAAAAACACCGATAACCTGCATATCCACATCATCGCCAATCGGATCAGCCTCGGTGGGCAGGTCTACGACACCACATTCGTCGGCAATCGACCCGCGAGAGTGGCCGAAGAACTCAGTCGCAAGCATGGGCTGACCATCGCCAACGAAGTCCGTTCCGTACGACCACATCGGAAAGCCCAAGCCGATCCTGCAAGAGAGCGGACAAAGCAGCAGGTTCGGAGCATCTGCTACGCCCTACTCGACAAGCACCGCGGGAAAGGCCTGTCGGGTCACTCCATGTTCCTCTATGAACTCCACCGAAGCGGCGTCACGATCGAGCGCATGAAGAACAAGCAGAGGAAAGTCTATGGGCTGAAGTTCACCTACGGCGGCCATAGTTTCAAGGCTTCCGAGATCGGCCGTGAGTTCGGTTTCCGCACCCTGCCGAAGCAGTTCGAGCCCGGCAACATACTGAAGCCCATCATCCAATCCTCCATGATCCCTACGAAAGACAGTACCCCTATCGTACAAGTCACAGGTTCCGTTGTAAACACCACTTTAGACACCGCGGAAAGCCTTCTTTCAGAGACTGGAGAGGTCACAGCTCTACAGACACACGGCGCAGACTACGCCGAGATCGCATGGCAACGACGATTGAGGAATGAAGCGGGGAAAAAGAAGAAGCGGGGATGGGGGATGTGAGGCTTTAACGCTTTAACGCTCATTTGCTCGTTCTTCCCGACCTTCCCCAAGCCAAAAGCCAAATCGAGAGAATCGCATCAAAAACGCCTGTAATTCAATTAGCCATAGTAACATTGCACCGTCAAATGACAAGCGCCCTTTCTTTGTGCAGATTCTAGCAACTCCAAGCGCTTCGCTCGTTTCCACTTCGTTACCCGTCCAATGCCTACGACCGACTAACTTCTTCTTTTGCAGAGGGATATTTCTGAATAGTTTTCTATGTCATCAAAATTTGATCAAGCGACATTGGATTTCGCTAGCATAGGGGACAAAAAAACTCGTGCGCGAGCCGAAGCAGCTCAACGCACGAGTCGAACAATATAGATATGAAGTCAAACGGATGATCCGAAGATCAGAGCGGGGGTCAGAGCTCGCCCGAACGGCGGCGCTGCAGGAAGTGGGTGTACATCTTGCGCACCTGCGGGGCAAGCCAGACGATGGCGATGAGGTTGGGGATGGCCATGAGGCCGTTGAAGGTGTCGGCCAGCTCCCAGACGAGGTCGGCGGCGAAGATGCAGCCGCAGAAGATGCAGCCGCAGACGATCAGGCGGAAGGGCAGGACGCCGTATTTGCCAAAGAGGTAGCGCACGTTCATCTCGCCGAACATGTACCAGCCCATGATGGTGGTGAAGGCGAAAAAGAAGAGGGCGATGGCCAGGAAGGCGACGCCGCCGGAGCCAAAGGCGCGGCTGAAGGCCTCTTGCGTGATGGCTACGGACTTGAGGTCGGTGCCCTGATAAGCGCCGGTGAGCATGATGACGAAGGCCGTGGAGCTACAGATCAGGATCGTGTCGACAAAGACGCCGGCCATGGCCACGAAGCCCTGAATGGCGGGGTCCTTGACGTGCGCCATGGCGTGGGCATGCGGCGTGGAGCCCATACCGGCCTCGTTGGAGAAGAGGCCGCGCGCTACGCCGTAGCGGATGGCGTATTTCATCACCGTACCGGCTGCACCGCCCGCCGCGGCTTTCGTGGAGAAGGCCTCGCTGACGACGCTTTGGAACATGTGCGGCACGTCGCCGATATAAAGGAAAAGCACGACGAGCGAGCCGAGGATGTAGATCAGCGCCATGAAGGGGACAACGAGCTCGGCGATGGCTGTGATGCGCTTCTGTCCGCCCATGATGACCACGCCCACGAGCAGCGCCAACACGACGCCGATGAGGTAGGGCAGGTAGGCCATGGTGTCCGGCCCGGTGCCGAGGGAGTTGACGATGGCGATCGAGATGGAGTTGGCCTGCACCATATTACCCACGCAACCGAGGGCGAGGATGATGGCCAGGGCGAAGAAGACGGCCAGTGGGTGGCATTTGAGGCCTTTGGAGATGTAGTATGCGGGCCCACCGGAGACGCCGCCATCCTTCACCTCGCGGTACTTCTGCGCCAGCGTGGCTTCGGAGAATATCGTTCCCATGCCCAGCAGCGAGGACACCCACATCCAGAAGATGGCGCCCACACCACCGGTGGCGATAGCTGTAGCTACGCCGCCAATGTTGCCCGTGCCCACCTGTGCGGCCACGGCTGTGGCCAGGGCTTGGAAGGAGTTGACCTTGTGGGCCTCGTCCTGCTTAGCGTGCTTGTCGCGCTTCTTGCGTCGCTTGAAGGCTGGCCCGAAGGCGTACTTAAACATGAGTCCGAAGTGTCGGATCTGCGGGAATCCGAGGTAGATGGTGTAGAAGATGCCGACGGCCAGGAGGACGTACATCAGGAAATCGTTCCAGAGGAACCCGTTGAATTGCTTTACGTAGTCTAATGCGTTCATGTGACTGTAATATTAAGTGGTTGGAAAGTGGCGGTTGGAGTGGTGTTCGAATGGTGTTTGGAAGGTTTACGCCATGCAGCAGGCGGAGACGTCGGTGCCGTTGAGAAACTGGTCGGCCGTCATGCGGCGTTTGCCGGCGGGCTGCACGTCGAGGAGTCGGAGGAAGCCGTCCTCGGTGGCCACGTCGAGGTGGCGTCGGCCATCGGTGCGGATCGCTCCGGGCGAGAGTGCGTGTGGCTCGGCGATGCGCTCGCTGCGGAACACTTTGAGCGCCATCCGCCGTCCGTCGGCCGAAAGGATCTCGGTCCAGGCTGCGGGATAGGGAGCCAAACCGCGAATGAAGTTGTAGACGCGTTCGGTGGACTGACACCAGTCGATGTGGCACGTGTCGCGGAAGATCTTCGGGGCGTCGCGTAGCGAGGGTAATACTTGAGTACCTCTTAGTAATACTTCCATTTTTAATGGAAGATTTTGTCTCATAAAAGCACTAAAACCAAGGCTAGAACCTCTTACAGAACTACCTAAATTCGTAAACTTCGGCTTTGATGCTCTGTAATCATCGATGATTCGTTGTTTATGCAATTCCTTGAGCACTTTTGTTTGAGGAATGATCTTCACTCCATATTTTCTCTTTCTGCCGAAAAGGAGACGATCGAAAATCTTGTATCGTATTTTTTGCTTGCGTCTCTCACCGATGATGATTCGGTCTACGGTCTCAACGACCAGCTCGGCACCGATAGCCATCAGTCGGTCGTGCACCGTGCCCGCGTCGTCGGTCTCGGCGATGGGCATGCGGCGTTGCAGGATGATGTCGCCCGTGTCGATCTCATGGCGGAGGAAGAAGGTAGTGACACCCGTTTCCTTGTCGCCATGGATGACGGCCCAGTTGATCGGCGCCGCGCCGCGGTACTGTGGCAGCAGAGAGGCGTGCAGATTGAACGTGCCCAAGCGTGGCATTTCCCAAACAACGCGCGGCAGCATGCGGAAGGCAACGACGATTTGTAAGTCGGCGCGGAGCTTGCGGAGTTTGTCGACGAAGGCGGGGTCAGAGAGGCGTTCGGGTTGCAGCACGCGTAGGCCGTGCGCAGCAGCGTATTGCTTGACGGGCGATGCTTGCAGCACACTGCCATGTCGGCCCATGGGTTTATCGGGCATCGTCACCACGCCCACGACGCAGTACCCGCCTTCTACCAAGGCCTTGAGGGAAGCCACGGCAAAGTCGGGCGTTCCCATGAATAGGATTCTCAGATTCTGCTTATCCATCAGTATTTCTTTCTGTGAGTGAACGGCGCCAAAATTAGAAATGTTTAGTAGCGAAGCAGCGCCAGACGTGCATTCTTCATCTTTGCCCACAGATAAGCAGAAAAGAATAGAGCACTCGAAAAAACGAACCCTCATAGAATAGAAAGGAAAACAGGTTATGAAGAAGCTGAATCGCAAATTGATCCGCGGCACCAACTGGGCGCTGGCGGGCATCTTGTCGTTGTTAGGATTCTCCGGCTGCAACGAGATATTTCAAATGGAATACGGATCGCCGAATGCCGACTTTAAGGTGACGGGCTATGTGACAGACGAGCAGGGCCGACCACTCTCTGGGGTACGTATCGTAGCGCCGAATGTGGATGGGAAATGGGGCAAGCAGGACTATCCCTCTCCTCACGACACGACATACACCGGTCCGGACGGGAAGTACACGTATCGTTACAATTCAGTAGGGGCATCGGATTCGTTGTACATTAAACTGAGGTATGAGGATCCCACAGCGCGCCCCGCTTACACATCGGATAGCGTAACCGTCGGCTTTGCCAAGGGCGACTTGAAGGACGGCGACCGAGGCTGGTATTTAGGCGCGGCTGAAAAGGAGGTCAACGTCACGCTGAAGCGGAAGTACAAGTAGCAAGAAGTATAAGTAACCCGATAGAAAGGAAGAGAGATTATGAAGAAGTTCAATCGCAAATTGATCCACGGCACCAACTGGGCGCTGGCGGGCATCTTGTCGCTGCTGGGATTCTCCAGCTGCAACGGAATAATAAGAGTAGAGTACGGTTCGCCGAATGCAGACTACAAAGTCTCGGGGCGTGTGACAGACGAGCAAGGCACACCAGTGCCAGATGTCAAGGTGCAACTGGGTAAAGGTGAGCAACTCCATTACGCCTCTTTTGATTCTACGAGGACGGGACAGGATGGCCGCTATTCCGTGTCGGCAAATTACCTCCCCATCGGTGCCTTGGATCTGGTCATATCAGACACCGATGGCGAGGCAAACGGTAGCTTCGAGAACGATACTATCCATGTGACGTTCGAGAGCGAAGACTACTACAAGCGTGGCAAGGGAGATTGGTACGAAGGCGCAGCAAAGAAGGAGGTTAACGTGAAGCTGAAAGCAAAGAAGAAATCATAGAAAGGAGACAGAGACATGAAGAAACTGAATCGCAAATTGATCCGCGGCACCAACTGGGCGCTGGCGGGACTGTTGTCGTTACTGGGATTCTCCAGCTGTGGCAATCAGGTGGAGGAGTATGGTACGCCGCATGCTGATTTTAAGGTGACGGGGCGTGTGACTGACGAAGCGGGGGAGCCGCTCTCCGGGATCCGCGTCGTGCCGACCAACCTGAAAGACCATTATCCGAGCCCGCACGACACCGTCTACAGCTCTCCCGACGGGAGCTACAAATACCGCTACAACGCCGGTTTTGCGCCCGATTCGTTGTACATCAAGCTGAAGTTTGAAGACCCCACGAAGCGCCCAGACTATGAGTCGGACAGCATCACCGTCGACTTTGCCAAGGGCGACCTGAAGGGCGGCGACAACCACTGGTTCAGAGGCGAGGCAACGAAGGAGGTCAACGTGAAGCTGAAAGCAAAGAAGAAATCATAGAAAGGAGACAGAGACATGAAGAAGCTGAATCGAAAACTGATCCGCGGCACCAACTGGGCGCTGGCGGGACTACTGTCGCTGCTGGGATTCACCGGATGCGGCAAAGACGACAACGGAGGCGGAGAGATCAGTGTAGAATACGGAGCCCCGAGCGCCAACTTCAAGGTGCTGGGGCGTGTGACGAATGAGCAGGGACAGCCGCTGGGAGGTATGCGTGTCGTGGCGTCGGAGGTGACGGCGGTTTGGGGCAAAGGCCCCAAACAATGTTACTCCGGCCTCCTGCGTGACACGGTCTACACTGCGTCAGACGGCACATTCGTGAGGATCTATAGCACTTTTCCCGCGGACTCGGTCTACATCCATATGAAGATTGAAGACTCGGCTGAACCGTCCGTTTACGACTCGGACAGCATCGCCGTCGGCTTTGCCAAAGACGACTTGAAGGGCGACGACCGAGGCTGGTATTTAGGCGCGGCGGAAAAGCAGATCAACGTCACGCTCAAGCGTAAGAAGAAATGAACGACGTCAAGATTAACCTCAAGAAACGGCTCGCGCTCGAGACCTTCCGCCGCCTGCACCGCAACCGCGTCAAGCTGCACGAGCTCCGCACGCTCTTCTGGGAGTGCACGCTGCGCTGCAACGTGGCATGCCGACACTGCGGCAGCGATTGTCGCGTCTCGTCCCTCATGCCCGACATGCCGATGGCCGACTTCCTCCGCGTGGTGGACGAGATCCGGCCGCACGTCAACCCGCACAAGGTGCTCATCATCTTCACCGGTGGCGAGGCGCTCGTGCGCCCAGACATTGAGGCTTGTGGCCGCGAGCTCTACCGCCGCGAATTTCCCTGGGGCATCGTCTCCAACGGACTGCTTTTCGCCGAGCGGCTGCCGGGGTTGCTGGCTGCCGGCATGCGGTCGGCCACCATTAGCCTGGACGGCTTTGAGGACGATCACAACTGGATGCGTGGCCACCGCAACAGCTTCCGCGCGGCCACGGCCTCCATCCGCGGCCTGGCGCAGACGACGGACGTCAATTGGGACGTCGTCACCTGCGCCAACCGCCGCAACTTCGACGACCTGCCTCGCTTCAAGCGCTACCTCATCGACCTCGGCGTCCGTCACTGGCGCATCTTCACCGTCTTCCCCGTTGGCCGCGCGGCGCATGTGCCCGAATTGCAGCTCACCGACGAGCAGTTCGTCCGCCTCATGCGCTTCCTCCGTGAGACGCGCCGCGAGGGGCAGATCGACGTCTCTTACGGCTGCGAGGGCTTCTTAGGCGGCTACGAGATGGACGTCCGCGACCACTTCTACGAGTGCTCGGCCGGCGTCTCCACCGCCTCCGTCCTGGCCGACGGCTCCATCTCGGGTTGCCCCAGCATCCGCGCCGACTATTATCAGGGCAACATCTATCGCGACCGCTTCATGGACGTCTGGGAGAACCGTTTCCGGCCCTATCGCGATCGCCAGTGGGCGCGTCAGGGCGAGTGCGCCGAGTGCCAACTGTTTCGTTACTGCGAGGGCAACGGCATGCACCTCCACGGCTCCGATGGGCAGTTGCTCGTGTGCCATCATCGGCGCATCGAGCGGGGATTAGCGGCGGAAAAATGACCCCCCGTTGGGAGCCGGTCGGGTGACGGCATCGCGGCGTCGTTTCCGTTCGTCCGCAGCCTCTCGAGAGAGATATTCAAGAATAAGTAATCGTGCACTACGTCAGATGGGATAACCTATGACGTGGTGCACGATTGTTTTATGCCGTATGCCATCCTCTCGGATTATTTACAAAATGGATTTACCTCAGATTGCATGCAATCCAATCCGATACAAAACTGATTCGCATTAGATTGCACGAAATCCGATGCAAAACAAAATTGATTCACTCCAGATTGCATGCAATACGATGCGAAACAAAATTGATTTGATCCAGATTGCATGCAATACGATACAAAACAAAATTGATTCACTCAAGATTGCACGCAATCCTATGCAATACAAAACTGAATAATTTTAGATGGCGCGCCATCTGGAGAGAATCAAATACGTATCGATAGGTATGGAATACCATTCGAGCAAATACAAAATGGTGGGATATAAAAGGCGATGTCATACGATATCGATCAGATAAGTTCACGGATAGATGGCGTGCAATCTGAAGTGTATCCGATTCGGTTGATTTCGAAGGGTGCCGTAGGTGGGCGCAAAACGGTGGGGCCGGATGCTTTGCTTGGGATCTTCCTTCGGAATAAATGCGAAACGGCTGTCGTGTAAAGCCTATTGGATCTATTTTTGCTACGGATAGAGCGCGGTGCAGCGGTTTTTCTCCCCCTCCCTAGCACCGATTGCTATCTCAAAATACAACTAACCCATTAATGATAGGAGGAACGAATGATGAGAAAATTGAAGACAATGATCCTGGCGCTGTTTACGGCCTGGGAAGTGTATGCGGCCGACATCACGCCCATCACGGAGGCGATGAAGAGCGGCAACACGGGCGCCCTGTCGGGATCGATGTACACGGAGGCCGACGTGTCCGTGCCTGGCGTCTCGCAGCGGGCGAGCGCGGCGGAGGCGGCAGCCATCCTCGGCCGATTCTTTCAGGGTAACCCGCCGACGGGCTTCACCGTCGTCCATCAGGCCGATAAGAACGGCGGCGGATTTGTGGTCGGCAAGTTGCAGACCGCCAGCCGCGAGTATCGCGTGAATATCACCTACGTCCTCAAGGACGGACGGGCGCTTATGCAAACGATTCGCATCGAGTAAATGGCACGTGAGCGCATATCCATGAGCCGTTTTCGCCTCCTCTGCCACCAGCGGGGGAGGTGTTGTTATGTCCGGGCGTTGGGACTCGTCTTCGGGTTGCTCCTTAGCCTTACGGCCAGCCTCAGGGCGCAGACGCTGCAAGGCGAGGTGGTGGACGATCGGGGGCGCCCCGTCGCCTATGCCACGATCTATGTCCGCGAGACGGCTACGGGCATCGTGGCTGACGAGGCAGGCCGCTTCATCTCGCATCTCGAGCGGGGCGACTATACGGGCGAGTTCTCCGCCCTGGGTTATGAGAAGGTCGTGGTGCCCTTCACCGTTACGGGCGACGCCGCGAAGGATCGCCTGCGCGTCGAGCTGCGAGAGATGGCTTATGCGCTCCGTGAAGTCGTCGTCCGCGCCGGCGCCGAAGACCCCGCCTATGCCATCATGCGCCGCGCCATCGCCCACGCGCCGCAACACCGCTACATGGTGCGTAGCTACACGGCCGACGTCTACATCAAGGGGACCGTCAAGACCGGCAAGCTGCCCGGCATCGGCTCCGTGAACATCGATGGGCGCAACGTCAAACTCAAGACCTTCTCGAATAAAACCTTCCTCCTGGAGTCTCATAACGAGGTGCGCTTCACCGCGCCGCGCCGCTTCGACCAACGCGTCCTGGCGCTCTCCACCACCGTGCCCGCCGAGCTGGACGACGACGATGCCGCCGCCGAGGCCCTCACCACCAACGTCTACGACCCGGAGATCATGGGTTGCGTTTCGCCCCTGGCACCGGGCGCGTTCAGCTATTACCGCTTCCGTTTAGACGGCGTCACGCACGAGAATGGGCATGTGATCAATAAGATCTATGTCACGCCCCGGCGGAACGACAGCCGCTTGGTGGATGGCTGGATCTACATCTTGGATCACACCTGGAGCCTGCAGCAGGTCGACCTCAACATCCGCCGCCCGGGCTTCACCGTCAGCCATCGCATGGCCTTTCATGAGGTGCGGAAAGACGTCTGGCTGCCCACCGCTTACGACACGCGGATGCACCTCAGCGTGATGGGCATCAAGGCCGACGGGCGCTATTACTCGTCCGTCCGCTACCGCAATGTGGTGGCCAACGAGGCCCCGACAACGGTCTACATCCCGCCGCTGCCCACGGCTCCGGCCGCGCGACCCTCACTGACCAAGCGACAGGCCAAGGCGCGCCGCAAGCTGGAGGAGCTGGCCGCGAAGGAGGAGCTGACGACGCGCGACGCGTATCGCATGGCGCAGCTCATGCAACAGGTGTCGGAGGACGAACGAGGAGGGGCGGGTCTGGAGCGACAGCCGCGAGACTCGATGGTGCACATCACGCGCGACTCGCTGGCGTTGCTCCGCGACACGACTTACTGGCAGGCTGTCCGTACGCAGCCGCTCCAGCCCGACGAAACGGTGAGCTATCAGCGCCGCGACAGTTTCCGCGCCGTGGTGCGGTCGGAGCAGGTGCGCGATTCGGTTCGTCGACGCTCCTGGGTGTGGTGGCTTGGGACGGGTTTGGTGGGCGAGACGGTGCGCTTCAGTCCGAGCGTCTCCTTCGGCTACGAGGGACTGCGCGGGGCCGTGCCGGAATACAATTTCGTGGATGGCTTTTGGATCGGGCAACGGCTGATGTTCTCCTATCGTCGCCCCGATAGTAGACGCTCACTGCAGATCACGCCTGCGGCTTACTACGCCACGGCACGTCGTGCCTTCATCGGCCAACTCGACGCCACCTTCCGCTATGCGCCCCTGCGCCACGGCGAGCTGACCCTCACGGCCTCCGATGCGACGGCGGATTATGCCGGTGAGTATGCCACGGCACGCCTGATCAATGCCCTCTCCTCGCTGCTCTTTGCCGAGAACGCCTCCCGGCTCTATCGCCGCCAGACGGTCGGACTCACGCACCGCATCGATGTGGCCCACGGGCTACGTCTTTCGGCCGGGCTGCACGTCGAGCGACGATCCGCTCTCGCGAATGCCACCTCGTACAGCGTCTTCGGCGGCCGACCCGCCCCGAACGTGCCCGGCGATCCGAACGATCCGCCCATGCCCTCCCATACGGCCTGGATCGCCGACGTCCGCGTGACGTACACGCCCCGGCGGCCGTATTCTGTACGGTTCGGAGAGAAGTTCTATGCCGAAACGCAGCGGCCGACGTTTATGCTGCGCTATCGCGGCGGACTGCCCATCGGCAGCGGAGAGGCGGCCGACTTCACCATGTTCTCGGCGTCTGTCGTGCAGACGGTGCGCGTCGGTCTCTTCGGGCGCTTCTTCTACGGTGTGGAGGGCGGCTTCTTCCCCGCAGCGCGACGCATCTACCGGCCCGACCGCCGCCACTTCGCCGCCGCGCCGCTGCACGTCTCCGACCGCCCGATGTCGGCCACCTTCCAGCTGCTCGATCCCTACGCGCAGTCGGCCGACGATCGCTGGTTGCAGGCACACTTGACCTATTCGTCCGACTACCTCCTGCTGAAGCAGCTCCCCGTCCTACAGTCCGCCCTCTTCAACGAGGCGTTGCATGTGCACACACTCCTTCGGCCCCGCTTCAACCACATCGAAGCCGGCTATTCCCTTGGCCTCGACGACGTGGGGCGCCTCGGCGTCTTTGTCGGCTGGGAGAATGGCCGCTATCGATCTGTTGGCTTCACCGTCAGCCTGCCGCTGCTCAATCAGAACCACTAAGGTGTCAGGGACACCAGCCAAATTAGCCGGGTACGTGATGGATCTCTCCATACATGTACCCGGCTAACTTCTCTTGTCCCTTTCTCCGTGTCAAGACAAGAAGCGGAGGTTACTCATCCACCCGCGCCACCTTTCCTTCTTTCAATAGATACCGCGCGCCACTCTCCGGACACGTCGCGCGCCCGTCGGCATCGAAGCGGAGTCGATGACCATACTCGCTCACCCAACCGATGTGCCGCGCCGGGTTACCCACCACGAGGGCATACGGCGGAACATCCCGCGTCACTACCGCGCCCGCTCCGATCAGGGCATAGGCACCGATCGTATGTCCGCAAACAATCGTGGCGTTGGCCCCGATCGAGGCACCCCGTTCGACACGCGTCGGACGGAACTCATCCTTGCGCGGCACGGCACTGCGCGGATTGATCACGTTCGTGAACACGCAGCTGGGCCCGAGGAAGACGTCGTCCTCACAGGTCACGCCCGTGTAGACCGAGACGTTGTTTTGCACCTTCACGCCATCGCCCAGCACGACGCCCGGCGAGATGACAACGTTTTGCCCAATCGAGCAACGTTCGCCAACGATGCATCCCGACATGAGGTGCGAAAAATGCCACACGACAGTGTCGCGTCCAATGCAACATCCGGCATCGATCACGGCTGTCTCGTGAGCCTGAAATTCTTTATCCATAAACGAGTAACTAAGAGTGTAAGAGGAAAAATGAGGGCCAGAAAAAGGCCTTATGCGCTACGCATGGCCGCCCGCCAACCGATAACCCGCGGCGACGGCCACGAGGCCCGCCACCACGCTGCCGCCGACATAGAGCGCAAAGGCCGGCAACCGGCCTTCCTGCCAAAGCGTCAGGCCATCGCGCGAAAAGGTGGAAAAGGTGGTGAAGCCACCGCACACACCGATCGTCAGGAAGCGTTGCGCCGCCAGCGAGACGTTCGGATGGCGCGCGAAGAGTCCCGCCAGTAGCCCGATCAGCAGGCAGCCGAGCAGGTTGACCGCAAACGTGCCCCACAAAGAGGCCACCCCCAAATGACGCACGCCTAGGCCCACCAAGTGGCGCGCCATGCCGCCCAGACAGCTGCCGAGCCCGATCAGAAGCAGATCTTTCATCCGTGCAGGTCGTTCGGGGGCTATTTGTAGAGCGCGAAAATCGTCGGCCGGTGACTCAGGTCCGGGGCCTTGTGCGCCCACTCCTTCACCGGCCGCGTGCGGATAAACTCATCGGCGCACGTCACGTTTGCGGCCACGCAGAGCCGCGTCGAGGGGCGGCAGGTGCGGACGATCTCCTCCAGCAGTCGCTCGTTGCGGTAGGGCGTTTCGATGAAGAGCTGCGTCTCATCCTCGGCATAGATGCGGGCTTCAAGCTCCTTGATGCGGCGCGTGCGACGGTCGGCCTCGATGGGCAGATAACCGTGGAAGGCGAATCGCTGGCCGTTGAACCCGGAGGCCATGACGGCTAACAAAATCGACGACGGCCCGACGAGAGGCACGACCCGCAGCCCCTTGCGCTGCGCCACGGCCACCACGTCCGCCCCCGGATCGGCCACCGCCGGACAGCCGGCCTCGGACAGTACGCCCACGGGCTGCCCCTCGGCCAGCGGCGACAGCATGGCGGCCACGGCCTCGGGCGGCGTGTGCTTATTGAGTTCGCTGAAATGCAGCGCGTCGATGTCGATCGCCGGGTCGGCCCGCTTGAGGAAGCGGCGCGCCGTGCGCAGATTCTCGACAATGAAATGCCGAATGCCGCGCACCACCTCGCGGTTGTATTCCGGCAGCACCCGCTCATGCGGCGTATCGCCCAGCGTGACGGGGATCAGATAAAGTGCAGTTTCCATCCGTTCTGAAATCGTTAGGGGTAATCGGGTTGGAGTCGCGTGTTCACGCGCTCCGGAGGTGCAAAGAAAGGGCGCCTGTTTGAGGCTATGCAATCTGCGCGAGGGTAAACAGGCGCCTGTTTGGTTCACTCCGGCCTGCGCGACGATAAACAGGCGCCTGTTTGGGTTACTCCAGTCTGCGCGACGATAAACAGGCGCCTGTTTGGTTCACTCCGGTCTGCGCGACGATAAACAGGCGCCTGTTTGGTTCACTCCAGTCTGCGCGAGAGTAAACAGGCGCCTGTTTGGTTCACTCCGGTCTGCGCGAGGGTAAACAGGCGCCTGTTTGGTTCACTCCGGTCTGCGCGAGGGTAAACAGGCGCCTGTTTGGTTCACTCCAGTCCGCGCGAGGATAAACAGGCGCCTGTTTGGTTCACTCCAGTCTGCGCGGCGGTAAACAGGACCCCTGCGGGGGCAGCGAAGTTTGGCCGGGTACCAGGATAAACTTCCTCGGCCTCGGCAGAGGCCTGCCGCAAGCCAAACGCATACTCGATGGGGTTGGCCAAAGCCTAACGTAAGGGCACAAAAAAAAACGTGGAGCCGGAGGCGCTTTTCGCCTTCCCGATCTCCACGTAAAAAATTTCTTTTCAGTGTTGCCGCAGCGGGATTATACCGCTGCCGGATGGATTGCTTCCGAGGGGCAAACTGCTGCGCAAGAGCCGCAGTCGGTGCACAGTTTCGGATCAATGCGGTAGATATCACCTTCTGAAATCGCCTCTACGGGGCACTCGTCAATGCATGAACCGCATGCAACACAATCGTCATTAATTACGTAAGCCATATTTCTTCTCTGTTTTTGTAAGTCGGGGGCAAAGATAGACGAATCCCCAATAATGGGGATATGGGTGGTGAAAAATTTTTGGGTGTACGGGTCGGAATTGGGGGTGTTTGAAGGGGAGAAACACCGTTAGATGTGTCTCTACATCTAACTTTTGGCCGATTTTCACCTCCAATGAGTCGGAGGTGAGATTTATCCCCATTTTTTTCACCATATCCCCATTGCCCCCCTGTTGTATCCCCATTGGCTACCCCATCCTCCCCGATCGTCTACCCACCGATCAGATCTTCTTTCGGGGCGTGGTGGCCACGAATTCCTTGAGGTAAAATGGCTCGAAATAGGCCGTGTCTACGAAGCGACGCTCAGCGTATGCACGCTCGGCGATGGGCACCATCTCGGCCGCCACAGGGGTGATCTGCCCGAGGAACGAGGCGCGGGGTGAGCGAATCACGTCGCGACATTTCTCCGCCCCGTCGCCACAGAAGCAGACGTCCGCCTCGGCCAGCACTGTGGCGAAGCTCTCCGGCGTGATGATCTCCGGACGTGTCTCACAGAGCGGCTTGAGATTGCCGTCGAAGAGCGTCGCGTAGACCTCCATCCGGCGGGCGTCGATGAGGGCGCAATAGAGGCAGTCTGTGCGCCGGTGCACCTTCTGCGCCATGGCCGCGATCACTTCCGGCGTGGGGACGGCGATGAGTGGCACGCCCCAACCGACGCACAGTCCCTTGGCGAGCGAGACGCCAATGCGCAGCCCCGTGTACGATCCCGGTCCGGCACTCACGGCCACGGCGTCCGGCGGGGTGCCGCCCATGTGCGTAAGCGTTTCCTCGGCGATGGCGCCGGCGTAGGCCGAGTGGCTCATCGGTTCAAAAATGGTTTTGGCAAACATCACTTCGCCGTCCGTCGACCAGGCGACGGAGCAGAGTTTGCCCGATGTTTCGATATGCAGCAAGTTCATTTCTCTTGAGGTTTGTTGATGTGGGCGGCAAAAATAGAGACGTTGGGGCTCGAGCGCCTACCTTTGCGGCCGTCGGAGGTGACACACCTCCCTCATAACCACTTTCCACTACGCATCACAACGTCTCCTCGATTTGTAACTCCCGGCCTCAGGCCGATAACTACCTATTATTATATGATTCAATCAATGACCGGCTTCGGTAAAGTCACCGCCGAACTGCCCGACAAGAAGGTGACCGTAGAAATCAAATCGCTCAACAGCAAACAGCTCGACCTCTCCGTGCGTATCCCCGCGGTCTATCGTGAACGCGAAATGCAGCTACGCAACGAGCTGCTGCAACGTCTGGAGCGTGGCAAGGTGGATCTGAACATCAATGTGGAATATATCGGCCGGGACACCTCCGCGCGGATCAATGCGGCGGCCGTCACGGGTTACTACGAGCAGATTCACGAGCTGGCAGGTCGCCTCGGCGTGCCCGAGCCCGCGGATTGGTTCGCTACGCTGCTCCGGCTGCCCGAGACGGTGCGCAGTGAAGCCGGCGAGGTGAGTGAGGCGGAATGGCAAGCGGTGCACGGCGCCGTCAGCGAGGCTGTCACGCGACTGATCGACTTCCGCACGCAGGAGGGCGCCATGCTGCGCCGTGTCTTTGAGCAGAAGATCGGCATCATCGGCGATCTGCTTCGTGAGGTGGATCCTTACGAACAGGAGCGCGTGGAAAAGATTCGCAGTCGCCTGACGGAGAACTTGAAAAAGATCAGTGAGGTGGAGTACGATCGCAACCGCCTCGAGCAGGAGCTGATCTATTACCTCGAGAAGCTGGACATCAACGAGGAAAAGGATCGGCTGGCGAACCACCTCACTTACTTCCTCCGCACGCTCGACAGCGAGCACGGACAAGGCAAGAAGCTCGGCTTCATCGCGCAGGAGATCGGCCGCGAGATCAACACGCTCGGGTCGAAGAGTAACCACGCCGAGATGCAGATCATCGTGGTACGCATGAAGGACGTGTTGGAGCAGATCAAGGAGCAAATCCTCAACGTGCTGTGAGCGATGAAACGGGGTAAGTTGATCATCTTCTCCGCGCCGTCGGGGTCGGGCAAGTCGACACTGATTCGGCATCTGTTGCAGCAGGGATTGCCGCTGCGATTCTCCATCTCCGCCACCAGTCGGCCGCCGCGCGGTGAGGAGCAGGACGGACGGGAGTACTATTTCCTCTTGCCCGACGAGTTCCGCCAGCGCATTGCTGCGGGCGACTTTCTGGAATACGAGGAAGTCTACAGCGATCGGTTCTACGGCACGCTGCGCTCCGAGGTGGAGCGCATTCGCGAGCGTGGCGAGACGGTGGTCTTCGACGTGGACGTGGTCGGCGGATGCAACATTCGTGAGCAATACGCCGGCGAGGCGCTCTCGATCTTCGTCCGACCGCCGTCGGTGGAGGCGCTGCGGGAACGGCTCGTGACGCGTGCCACGGACGCGCCGGAGGTGATCGAGGATCGGCTACGGAAGGCGGAGTACGAGCTGACGTTCGCTCCGCGTTTCGATGTGGTCATCCTCAATGACGATCTCGAGACGGCGCAGCGCGAGGTGGTGCGCGTGGTGCGTGAGTTTATCGAAGGATAGGGGAGGAGCCGACGGATGATGCGTCACGTGGGGATCTTTTCCGGGTCGTTCAACCCGATTCATATGGGCCACATGATGCTCGCCAACTGGATGTGCGAGTACGGCGGCGTCGACGAACTGTGGTTTGTGGTCACGCCGCGTAACCCGCTCAAGTCTGAGTACGTGTTGCTCGACGACGCTTTCCGGCTCGAGATGACGCGGGCCGCGGTGGGGGATTATCCGCGGTTTCGGGTCAGCGATGTGGAGTTCGGCCTGCCGCGACCGTCGTACACGATCCACACCCTGCGCACGCTGCGCGAGGCGCACACCGACTGCCGATTCTCGCTCATCATTGGCGCCGACAGCTGGGCGGACATGGGGCGATGGCGCGACGCGGAGGCACTCCGGCGCGAGTTCTCGCTCGTTGTCTATCCGCGTCCCGGTTATCCTGCCCCCGAGATCGCGCCGGACGAGACGGCCGACGTGCGGGCCGTGGCGGCGCCGATGATGGACGTCTCGTCCACCTTCATCCGCGAGGCCATCCGTTCGGGGCACGACGTGCGATTCTTCTTGCCCGAAGGCGTGCGGCGGTATGTGCCGGAGATTGCGCAACGGTTGGCGGTGATCCGATAGCTGACGTCTCGCGAGGCATAGTCCCAAAAAGAAAAGCGGGGAGCGTGTTCCGACAGTTGGAACGCGCTCCCCGCTTGGTTTGTGCCTAATCATCATTGTCTATGGTGTAATTGGGGGCGTTGTCCCCGAGCCGCCACTTCCTTTTCTTCTCTTGATAGAAGAAAAGGAAGCAAAAGAAGATCAAGGCGTCAGGGACGCCGGCCAGATTGGGCGGGGTGCTAGGCCTGGCTTCGCTGGCGTCCGCAGTAGCCCTCTTGATGGAAGAAAGATCACCAATCTCCGCGGCACCAGAGCACTTCCCAATGCTTCTGGGTGGCGATGCCTTCGTTGCCGGCGCCGGTGCGACCGGGGGGCAGGGCGTCTTCGTTGAGGATGAAGATGTGGCCCGGTTCCTCCTCGGTGGTGCGGTCGGGCAGGGAGCGATAGAGATCTTCGGTGGCGGCGTAGCTGAAGTCGTTGTCGCAGCAGTAGGCGGTGCGTAGGGAGTGGCAGCCGGTGAAGTCGAGGGCGGTGAGGTAGTTCTTCCCGCAGCTCAGCTCGGTGAGCCAGGCGCAGCCGCGCAGCTTTAGTTCGGTGAGCTTGTTACGGTAACAGTAGAGGACGGACAGTTTGCTGGACATGGTCACGTCGAGCTTCGTGAGACCGTTGTTGATGCAGGCGATCATCTCCAGTTTGGGGCATTTGGAGAGGTCGAGGGCTGTCAGCAGATTGTCGCTGCAATTGAGGCGCTCCAGGGAGGGGCAGCGCGAGACGTCGAGGGTGGTCAGGCGGTTGGAGTAGCACTCGAGGATGCGCAGCCCGGAACAGCCGCCGACGTTCAGCTTGGTCAGCGCGTTGTCGTGACACTCCAGGCTGCGGAGCAGCGTGTCGCGGCTACAGTCGACGGCCGAGATGCCACCGCCGTTGGTGCTGCAATTGAAGGCTGTGATGGCGCCGTGGATGGTCATCTTCTCGTCGTCGGCGATGAAGTAGCGTGCCGGCGTACGCTTCTTGCCGATGATGAAGGTGGTGTCGAGTTTCCCGCATTGGATGCGGATGGACGTGGTGTCCGTTTCGCCGGCGAAGCTGAGGAAGACTTTGCGCCCGGGCTCGACGGTGAGCACGATGTTGGGCGACGTGTCGGGTGATTTGTTGCACGCTGTGGTGAGGCTTAGGGCCGCGAGGGCGAGGAAAAGGAGCGTCTTAGTTTTCATAAAGAGAGAGGTTGTGAATGCGTGAATGATGAGGAAAGAGGGATGAATGGCGGCCGGACACCCCGTATGGCCGAGGCATCCGGCGCGGGCCGTTCATCAATGAACAAATGATAGGAGTATATAGGATTACTCTTCTGGCAGATGGATCTCCGGGCCGCCGCCTGAGCCTCCCGTACCGCCCGTGCCGCCGCCCTCGCCGGGTTTCTTGGGATCGGGCTTTTTGGGGTCAGGCTGCTTCGGATCGGGCTTTTTGGGCTCCTCCTCGGGCAGTTTGATGTCCGGCTTCCCGTCGTCCTTACCCGGCTTTTTGGGTTTGGGCTCCTTCGGCGTTTTAGGCTCCTTGGGCGTGTCCTTTTTGCGTGGCACGACAAGGTTGCGCTGGATCTTTTTGAAGTCGTCCGAGGTGGCGTTCATGTGGTCGACGAGGCGCTCGAGGAGGGCCTTGTCGTCGGCCGACGTGGCGCTGTTGTAGGCCGACTGGATGTATTGGCAGACGACCTCCAGGGCGGCGTCCGTTTGCGGGCGGATCGCGGAGGCCAGGGGCAGCTTCGTGTCCGTGTTCTCGACGCGGCGGCTGACGTGCAGCTTTTCGAACTCTTCGTTGAGCTTAAAGAGGTTGTCAAACTCGTCGTTCAGGCCCAGCGTGGTGACCTCGGCGGTGCGTTTGGTGAGGTCTTTTTTCATGCCTTCGAGGCGTCCACTTTCCATCTCGTAAGCCAGCGAGCGAATGTTTTCGTACGGGCTGAGCGTGTTGGAGAGGCGGATGGCGGCCTCGCGGATGTTGGTTTTGTGCGAATGGCGTTGCGCGCGAATGATTCCGAAGATGTTCATCAGCTGTTCGTCGCGCTCTGCATCCTTGACTTTGAGCAGGGCGGTATCGTCCGAGATGGTGGCCTCTTGGTCGATCATTGTCTCGTAGTCGATACCCTTGTTCCACGCCTCAGGCAGTCCGAGGGGGAGTTTCAGCTTCGTCTTGTCCACAGCCATAACCAGCTCATACTGTTTGCGGTGGTACTGCACATGGAGGGTGTTGTTCAATCTTGTGCTACTCACTTTGGTGAAGATTAGCACGCGGGGGATGTCCAATTTGACTTGTTCCATAATGGGTCTTGTTTGATGATTTAGCTCGATCTCTGTTGAAAACCACGGCGAAACTACACGTTTTTTTCAATCCTCAAAGCGTCCGTTTTGGCCTCATTGCATGTTCCTATGGTCGATTGTATCGTACAATCGCATGAAAAAGTTTTTTTCGGCTGATTGTATCGTACAATCGCGTGAAAAAGTTTTTTTCGGCCGATTGTATCGTACAATCACGTGAAAAAGTTTTTTTCGGCCAATTGTATCGTACAATCGCATGAAAAAGTTTTTTTTCAGCCCATTGTATCGTACAATCACGTGAAAAAGTTTTTTTCGGCCGATTGTATCGTACAATTGCCTCCAGTCGATACCTCTCATTGTATCGTACAATCGCCTGCCCCCGAATGATCGTTTTCACTTTTCGCGGCCGGCCTATCTTTGCCCGCGGCAAGGCCATGGTGGCCTATACGTATTATATACAGCAACAAGATGAAGGAATCCATCCATATCCAGAACTTCGGCCCGCTCCGCGATGTGCGGATCGACCCCGCGTAGCCCGTCTGCACCTTATATATGTACACAACCCACAAACCCACATAGACAGAATGAAAACGAAACGCTTCCCCCTCTTAGCGACACTCATCGCGCTTATCGCACTCGTCGCACCCCATGCGCTCCATGCGCAACACGAGAAACCGGACAATTCGGCCCTCCTCGCCGTCGGTACAGAGGCGCCGGACTTCAGCCTGCCCACCGTCGACGGTGAAGCTACCATCGCGCTCTCAGACTATCAGGGGCGCTACCTCGTCATCGACTTCTGGGCCTCTTGGTGCCCCGACTGCCGCAAGGCCAACCCCCGCATGGTGGACCTCTACAAGCGTTATGCGAACGAAGCCGTCGGCATCAGCTTCCTCGGCGTCTCGTTCGATACCGACCGCGAGGCCTGCCTCAAGGCGGTTGAGAAAGACGGCCTGGAGTGGCCTCAGGTGAGCGAGCTCAAGAAGTGGAAAGAGACGGAGATCTCCCGGCTGTACGGCATCCGCTGGATCCCCACCGTCTACGTCGTCGACAACGCGGGCAAAGTGCTCTACGCCGGCAACAACCTCGACGAGCTGGAAGAACTCCTGCGCTACCTCGGTGGCGTCGGCAGCGGCGAAACGAATTAGAACGACTCCGCACCGTCATGTCCACAGCCATAGCAGACGACAGCCGCAAGGTCACCACCCACCGGCTCTACGAGATGAAGCAGCGCGGCGAGAAGATCGCCATGCTCACGGCTTACGATTACTCGATGGCGCAGATCATTGACCGCGCCGGTATGGACGTTATTCTGGTCGGCGACTCGGCCTCGAACGTCATGGCGGGCAACATCACCACGCTGCCCATCACGCTCGATCAAATGATCTACCACGGCAAGTCGGTCGTCAAGGCCGTGCGCCGCGCGCTGGTCGTCGTCGACCTGCCCTTCGGCTCCTATCAGGGCAACTCCAAAGAGGCGCTCGCCTCGGCCATCCGCGTGATGAAGGAGACGCACGCCGACTGTATCAAGATGGAGGGCGGCGCCGAGATCCGCGAGTCCATCCAGCGCGTCCTCTGCGCCGGCATACCCATCATGGGTCACCTCGGCCTCACGCCGCAATCCATCAACAAGTTCGGCACCTACACCGTTCGCGCCCGAGAGGAGGCAGAGGCCGCCAAGCTCGTTGAAGACGCCCGGCTGCTCGAAGAGCTGGGCTGCTTCGCCTTGGTTTTGGAGAAGATCCCCGCCGATCTGGCCACACGCGTAGCCAGCGAGCTGCGCATCCCCGTGATCGGGATCGGCGCCGGCGGCGGAGTAGACGGACAAGTGCTCGTCATGCACGACATGCTGGGCATCAACCAAGACTTCTCGCCCCGCTTCTTGCGTCGCTACGCCGACCTCAACGCCGTCATCACCGACGCCGTCCAAGCCTACATCGGCGACATCAAAACGCGCGATTTCCCCAACGAAAAAGAACAGTATTAGGCGCCCACGAAGTTTAGTCAGGTACCCGGCCCACTTCCCCGGCCTCGGCAGAGGCCTTGATTTTCTTTTGCTTCTTTTCTTGCATCAAGGCAAGAAAAGAAGATCTCCCCTCAAGAGAAGAAAAGAAGCCCCCCAGAGAAAAGAAGAATCGATCAAAGAAAGAACCAGGCAGGCACAAAGCCCGCCCCCACACCTATCACATCACCTTCATGGCAAAAGAATTAAAGGAACTCACCAGTAAAGACGCGAACTACGCGCAGTGGTATCAAGACCTGGTCATCAAGGCCGGGCTGGCAGAAAACTCAGCCGTCCGCGGTTGCATGGTCATCAAACCCTACGGCTACGCCATCTGGGAACGCATGCAGCGCATCCTGGACGACAAATTCAAGGAGACGGGCCACGAGAACGCTTACTTCCCCCTGCTCATCCCCAAATCCTTCCTCAGCCGCGAGGCCGACCATGTCGAAGGCTTCGCCAAGGAATGCGCCGTCGTGACGCATTACAGGCTCAAGAACGCCCCGGACGGGAGCGGTGTCATAGTCGACCCGGCCGCCCGACTCGAGGAGGAGCTCATCATTCGCCCCACCTCCGAAACGATCATCTGGAACACGTATAAGAACTGGATCCAGTCCTACCGCGACCTGCCGATCCTCGTCAATCAGTGGGCTAACGTCATGCGTTGGGAGATGCGCACGCGCCTCTTCCTCCGCACCGCCGAATTCCTCTGGCAGGAGGGTCACACGGCCCACGCCACCCGCGAGGAGGCCGAGGAGGAGGCCATTAAGATGCAAGGCGTCTATGCCGACTTTGCCGAGAACTACATGGCCGTGCCCGTCATCCGCGGCGTGAAGACGGCTAGCGAACGCTTCGCCGGCGCCCTCGAGACGTACACCATCGAGGCCATGATGCAGGACGGCAAGGCCCTCCAAGCTGGCACCTCGCACTTCCTCGGACAGAACTTCGGCCGCGCCTTCGACGTCACCTTCATCGACCGTAACGGCAAGACGGACTACGCTTGGGCCTCGTCCTGGGGCGTTTCCACCCGCCTCGTCGGCGCGCTCATCATGGCGCACTCGGACAACAACGGCCTCGTCCTGCCGCCGCACCTCGCGCCCGTGCAGGTCGTCATCATCCCCATCTACCGTTCGGCCGAGCAGCTGGCCGCGATCAGTGAAAAGGTAGACCGCATCGCCGCCCGACTCCGCGAGCTGGGCGTCCGCGTCAAGTTCGACAACGACGACACGAAGAAGCCCGGATGGAAGTTTGCCGAATACGAGCTCAAGGGCGTCCCCGTACGCCTCGCGATGGGCGGCCGCGACCTGGAGAACGACACCGTCGAGATCATGCGCCGCGACACGCTCGAGAAGGAGACGCGCCCCTGCGCCGGACTCGAGGAATACGTCCGCGACCTGCTCGAAGAGATCCAGTCCGGCATCTTCCGCAAAGCCCTCGACCACCGCGCCCGCCGCACCGTCCGGGTCGACACCTACGACGAGTTCAAGCAGCGCATCGAGGAAGGCCTCTTCATCATGGCCCACTGGGACGGCACGCCCGAGACCGAGGAGCGCGTCAAGAACGAGACCAAGGCCACCATCCGCTGCATCCCCCTCGATGACACCGACGCCGAGCCCGGCCGCTGCATGGTCACCGGTCGCCCCTCCGCCCGCCGCGTCCTCTTCGCCCGAGCGTATTAAATCGGTGCCCGGCCAACTGGGCTGGCGTCCCTGACGCCTTGACCTTCTTTTCGCTTCCTTTTCTTGTGTCAAGACAAGAAAAGGAAGATATCAAGGCAAGAAAAGAAGATAGAAGTCAGCCGGACGCCAGTCATCATCCCGCTCAAACACAACACACATAATAGATAAACAAATGGAACTCACAGGAAGAATCGTAGCCGTGCAGCCCGTCCAGACGGGCGAGGGCCGCAACGGCACGTGGAAAAAACAAGAGTATGTCGTCGAGTACGACCGTCAGGCGCAGTATCCGCGCAAGATGATGTTCGTGCTCTGGGGCGACAAGATCGACCAATACAACATCCAGGAAGGGCAGGAGCTGAAGATCCACTTCGACATCGACTGCCGCGCCTACAACGGTCGCTGGTATAACGACATCCGCGCCTGGAAGGTCGAGCCGGACACCGAGGCCGCACCCGCCGTGCCCTCCGAACCCGCGGGACGCTTTGCGGACCATGTGCCGCCGCCCCCGCCCGAGCTGCTCGCTTCGTCGTCTGACGCCTCGTCAGATCTGCCCTTCTAAAGCCGCGCACGTAGTGCATCCACCTTCGGGGCCTGTCTCTCGGAAACATCAAGAGAGGCAGGCCCCGATTGCGTGGGTGTAAAGGCGCGTCCGCCCCAAGCCGAGGCGCCCCTTTCATCCAACCACCTGGTTTGACCCTTTCCGCGGGTCGGTTTTGCTTCAAACCACCTGGTTTGACCCTTTTCGGAGGTCTGTTTTGCTTCAAACCACCTGGTTTGGCCCTTTTCAGGGGTCTGTTTTGCTTCCAACCACCTGGTTTGACCCTTTTCAGGGGTCGGTTTTGCTTCAAACCACCTGGTTTGACCCTTTCCAGGGGTCGATTTTACTTCAAACCACCTGGTTTGGCTCTTTTCAGGGGCCGGTTTTGCTTCAAACCACCTGGTTTGGCCCTTTTCAGGGGCCGGTTTTGCTTCAAACCACCTGGTTTGACCCTTTCCAGGGGTCGGTTTTGCTTCAAACCACCAGGTTTGGCCCTTACTCAAGGGGCAGAAGAAACCAAGACACCCAGATCGATTTTTCCGCCAGTAGGGCTGGGGCACACCCGCCTCCGTAGGCCGACTTGAGCGGACGAAAAAGTCGCAATGGCCTAAAGAATGATTTGACTTTACCTTTGCCCGCGTTTCACGAAAAGAGAATCAACAAGAGAGAGAATGAAGAAACTCCTTACCCTATGCTGCATCGCCGCGAGCCTTCTCGTGGTCGGTTGCAATCGTACAGCCGACAAAGGCGGGGCCGACGGCTCCGAACTCTACGGCTACGTTAATATCCGCCTACCGCACATCGAGGGCATGCACGAATGCCACACCCACCCCCGCGTCATGGCCTTCACCGAGCGTTATCGCCAGAGCGGCCCCATCTTGGGCTACTACCTCGACGACGCCACCTACCCCCGCGTCGATAGCCTGGGACAGATCACGTTCGACAACTATTTCATGATCTATGGCGACTATAACCGCGAGAACTACGACGCTACACCCGCCGACCTCCCCCTCATGCAGGAGCAACTCGAGCGCAGCTTGGTCGGCACCAACTGGCAAGAGCAGGGCCGACGCACGGAAGACGCCTATAACACGCTCATGGTCGGTCAGCCCGCCATCCTTCAGAAGTATAGCCCGCAGGAAGGTGTCCTGACCATGATCATCCTCATGAAATACCGTCAGGAGAACGGCGCCGAATCGACCGTCGTCAGCGCCGCCAACTGCCTCCTCATCAAAAAGCGCCTGCTGAGCATGGCCTACTACATGGCCTATCAAAACGCCTCCACCATCGACGCCCTCAAGCAACGCAACGACGCCGCAGTCAAGGCTGTCATGGCTGCCAATTGACGCCCGCCCTTACCTTATATATATGAGAGAAAACCGAAGCGCCCGCCTCTACGCTCGCCAAAGCGACGGCGAGGACGTTGCCCTTTTCGAGGGGGGGAACCCGCTACCCTTCTTTTGGCTCATGCTGCTCGGCCGTGAGGACGTCGAGCTGTACTGCATACGCATGCGCCGGCTCATCGCTGCCGGAACCTCACCTTCACGCGCCACCCTCCGCCTCGACAAGCTCCGTGCACTCATGCAGGCCACCATCCGGCGCCCCTATCTGGAGCTACATTTCGCCTCTTGGCTCGGACTCTTCGACGACTGGATCTACTTCCTCCAGATCTCCGACTTCTCGGATATGAAGATCTATCTCGACCTCTACAGCGTCAGCCTCTACTATCCCACCCTCAGCCAGTTTGAGGATAGTCTCCTCCGCGCCCTCGACTGTTTCGATCGCAACATCGCTACCGGTTACGAGGAGTCGATCGCCGGCACCTGTGGCCACGAAGCCCACAATCGCAACCGCCGACGCTTCGAGCGCTTCTCAGAAAGCTATCGGGTCAAGGCGCAAGACGACATCTACGGACTCTCCAACCGTCGCATCCATTTGGAGAGAAACTCCCTGCCCAACGAACGTGGCCGCTTCGCCACGCTGGCCTTCCTCCTGGCCCTCATCACTCTGGTGATCGCCGCCATCGTGGGGCTACTCATGATCAANNCATGATCAAGAAATAATCGCATACACACATCAAGAGACTTATTATAGAATGACTGAAGAAAAGAAACTGGAGACCGTCGTGAGCGGTATCCGCCCCACGGGCAATCTGCATCTGGGCAACTATTTCGGAGCCGTCAAGAGCTTTCTGCGCATGCAGGACGAGTATCGCTGCTTCTTCTTTATTGCCGACTGGCACTCCCTGACCACCCACCCGCGCCCCGTCGACATCCGGCGCAGCGTCCGCACCATCCTCTCCGAATACCTCGCCTGCGGCCTCGACCCCGACAAAGCCGCCATCTATATCCAAAGCGACGTTCACGAGGTGCTTGAGCTTTACCTCTACCTCAACATGAACGCCTACCTCGGCGAGCTCGAGCGTGTCACCACCTTCAAGGAGAAAGTCCGCCAGCAACCCGACAACGTCAACGCCGGTCTCCTGACCTATCCCACCCTCATGGCCTCCGACATCCTCATCCACCGCGCCGTCAAGGTGCCCGTCGGCAAGGATCAGGAGCAGAACATGGAGATGGCCCGCAAGTGTGCCCGCCGCTTCAACATGATCTACGAGACCGACTTCTTCCCCGAGCCTGCCTCCTTCCACCTTACTGAGCGTGCCGTCAAGGTGCCCGGCCTCGACGGTTCCGGCAAGATGGGCAAGAGCGAAGGCAACGCCATCTATCTCGTTGACGACGAAGCCACCATCCGCAAGAAGGTCATGAAAGCCGTCACCGACTCCGGCCCCACCACCCCTGACAGTCCCAAACCCGAGCCCATTCAGAACCTCTTTACGATGATGGAGATCGTCTCCTCTCGTGACACCTACGACTTCTTCAACGACCAATACAACCGTTGCGCCATCCGTTACGGCGACATGAAGAAGCAGCTCGCCGCCGACATCAACGCCTTCTGCGCCCCCATCCGCGAACGCATTCTCGACATCGCCGCCAACGAAGCCTATCTTGACAAAGTAGCTCGTGAAGGCGCAGAGAAAGCGGCAGAGAGCGCCTCCAGAACCATCAAGGAAGTTCGTCGAATCATCGGCTTCAGAACCGCTCCGTAATACATTACGAGGCACATGGCGTGAAAAAATATTTGCGCATACCGATACGCCGTATGCCGATTCGTCTACTTTTGCGCGCTCTTTCAGAGCAAATAATAAGAGAAAAGAAGATGCATAAACAGATCATCATAGCACGCGCCCGGGTGAAAGCCGGCAGAGAGAACGCTTTCATCGACTCCGCAAAGAAGCTGGCCGATATGGCACGCACTGAGCCCGGTAACCTCTGCTATTCCTTCTATCGCTCCGTCACGGAGCCAGAGAACTTCATCTTTTACGAGGAGTATAAGGATGCCGTTGCGGTAACTGCCCACGCCTCGTCAGAGGCCTTCAAAACCTTTACTGAAGCGGTAAGAGAGCTGCTGGATGGCGATTTAATCGTGGATAAATACTAAGCAAATAGCCCGCAAGGCCTCACTCTTATTTGGGAAAAAAAACGTTTTTCGTGTTGCGAAACATTTTTCTGCTACCTTTGCGGCGAATTAGACCAATCAGATTTTAAATTCAAACGAGATGAAAAAGATTTCAATGTTTTTGGTGGCTTCGGCCATGGTAATGATGGTTGCTTGCAACAACAAGAGTGCAGCAACTGAAGGTGAAACGACAGATTCTACGGCTGTAGAAGCTCCGGCTCCCGCAGCTGAGGCCGCTCCTGCTGAGGGTGGAAGCGCATTCGATCAGTATCTGAGCCTTGTTGACGAGATGCTTCCTCTGTATGAGAAGGCAGCTGCCGGTGAAGCTGAGGCTAATCAGAAGCTGGCAGAGCTGGGACAGAAGATGCAGGACTTGGCTCCGAGTCTTCAGAACGAAGCAGCCAACCTGACACCGGAGCAGACGCAGAAGTATCAGGAAGCTATGCAGAAGCTGGCTGAGGCCGCTAAGAAAGCTCAGGAGAAGAAGTAAGTACTACCCTTATTTCTGGCAAGAAAATGAAGAAGGCAATCCGCGTAAGCGGGTTGCCTTCTTGTCGATATATACCTCCGCATAGTGGTCATAGCTAGGGCAACCGCATCAAAACCATACCTACGTCCCAGTCGTCTGCTTATCTACGGAGATCCCACCCACACGTGGTTCTACTTTCCGTAGGGGTACAGACATTAAAACCACGCGTGGTTCTGCTTTCCGTAGGGGTACAGACATCAAAACCACGCGTGGGTGGGATCTCCGTAGGGTCGTGGAGAGTAAAAAAGCGCCCCAGGTCCGCAGCTATTTGGGTGCGGTAGCCTTAGAGTGGTCAGCTCTGCCACTCAGTGTGATACAAAGCAGTCTCTATCTTTGGCGCCCGAAATGAAGTACAGCATATACACCTTCACCTTCCTCTTGGGAATCCTGTATATCACGGCCGTATCCGCACAAGATCGCACTCGGAGCCGGGGCGATCGCGGCGGGCGTAGATTCTCACTCGCTATGCGTAATGCCGCTCAAGCAGCTGATAGTCTCCTTTCCCCAGACAGCGCGCGCATCGGCGTTGCGCGTATCAACGCCTACCGTCTCACCGATAAGCTCGGCGATCCATACATCGCACCGATGGATACGGACAGGCTCAACACCGCTGATCATACCCTGATGGAAAGTCGGAGTCTGGCGGGGGCATATACGGCCAATATGGGGGCACCGTTCCAGTCTCGGATCTTCAGCGAACGGTCCGAGGCGCGCGATTTCATCTTTGCTGACGCCTTCGATGGAGATATTCTCACGCCCACGAACGCCTATTTCTATGACGTTAAAGTGCCCTACACCAACATCCTCTACACCCGTGCCGGCGGATCGACCAAACGCGAGGAGCAGCTGCGTGGTGTCATCACCGGTAACTTCGGGCGGAAGATCAACTTGGGCGCAGATTTCAACTACACCTACAGCCGTGGCCAGTACACCTCGAATAACAACAAACTGCTCTCCTACCGCCTTTTTGGCAGCTATCGTTCGGACCGTTACGAGGCCTTCGCCCACATCCGCAACCTGAATTTCGTTACCAACGAAAACGGAGGCCTGACTGACGACCGTTACATCACCGACCCGGACAATTTTGAGGACGGTCGGCGTGGTGTCGACAGCAAATCATTCCCCACGCGATTCACGGAGACCTATAATCGCCTGCGCGGCCGCGACTTTTTCCTCACGCACCGCTATAATCTGGGTTTCTATCGGCGCATGACTGCCGATGAGGCCGATCGCAAACGAAAACGTGACGAGCGGCGCGAGAAGATCCGTCAGCTGAACGCGGAGAAAGAGGGCACGGCCGACGTGCGGCCTCTCACTCCTCGGAGTCAGGACGATGTGCCAGACGACGACGGTGGACTTCACGCGGACGAGGTGTTCGTGCCTGTGGCGAGCATCATCCACACCTTTGAATGGGAGGATTTCCGTCGCCGATTCATCTCCAACGACGCGGGGATCGACACCTGCTACACCCATCGATTCGATACGACCACGGCTCACCCCGACGATCTCCAGTCGGCCCGCACGTTTCGCAACACATTCGCCCTCTCTCTTCGCGAGGGCTTCCAGAATTGGGCGCAAATTGGCCTCACGGCCTATATCTCCTTCGAGAATCGACGCTTCGAAATGCCCGGTGACACCGCGCGTGGTGTCTTCCAAGGGCGCACGAAGACCGACGAATACGCGGCCTTCCTTGGCGCAGAACTCTCGCGTACCCGTTCCGAGTGGCTCACCTTCCGCGCCCGAGGAGAGTTCGGTCTGCTCGGCAATGACATCGGTGAAATCCGCCTCATGGGGCATGTCGCGTCCCGTTTTCGTGTCTTCGGACGTGAAGCGTCGATCCGTGCCGAGGGCGCATTCCAAAATCTCGGAGCACCTTTCTATCAGCGCCACTTCCACAGCCGATACTTCATGTGGGACAACGATTTGCACAATACGCAACGTATCTATGTAGGCGGTGTCGCCGAGTGGGAACAGACGCGCACCCGCATTTCCGCCGGTGTGGAGAATGTCACGAACTATGTCTACTTCGGCACCGACGGTCGACCAGCCCAGTACACCGGTAGCCTTCAAATTGTCACCGCACGTCTCCGCCAGGACTTCCGTTACCGTGCCTTCGGCTGGGACAACGAGATCATCTACCAGGCGACTGGCCACGATGACATCGTTCCGCTGCCCCGGCTCGCACTTTACTCCAACGCCTACGTCGTCATTCACCCCGTGCGCGTCCTGACCCTCCAACTTGGCGCTGACGTTCGCTATTTCACCGCCTACCATGCCCCTTATTACGAGCCCGCGACCCAGCAGTTTCAGAATCAATCTGAGATAAAAGTGGGCAATTACCCCCTCATCAACGCGTACGCCAATTTTCACCTGCGCCAAGCGCGCTTCTTCGTCATGGCCTATAATCTCGGCCGCCTCTTCACCGACCCGCGCTACTTCTCCATGCCCCATTACCCGCTCAATCCGATGGTCATCAAGCTTGGCATTGCTGTGACCTTCAACAATTGAGGCGTGCAGAGGGCGCACCCCCCATACGACCCATTCTTTTTGTATTTCACCCCCGCAACCGTCCATAAAAAAATGAGAACTCGCAGAATGCTTCAAGTCTACATCGGACTTCTCGTCGTAGCCGTAGGCACGATGGGCCTTATTGGTGTCTATCGCGCTATGAATAAGCGCACGGAGGTGGTGCGCGATTATGCTGACATCTGTCGTGAGGGCATCCTCCGCTTCGTGGCTGAATATGAACGCCCCGGGAGCTATGTGGCCGTCGATGACACGGCGTTGCAAGGCTTCCAGTACGAGTTGAGTCGTGCCATTGCCCGTTACGCTGGGCTCGAGATGGAGATGCACTTTGAGATGAGCCTCGAAAACAGTTTCGACGGGCTCCGTGATGGGCGCTACGATATCGTCGCTCGCAATTTGCCCACCACCGACGAGCTGAAGGCCGACTATTTCTTGACCGATCCCATCCTGACAGACCGTCAGGTGCTCGTGCAACGGCGCGATACGGCCCGCCTACTCCGTAACCAGCTCGATCTCGCGGGCCACACCATCGTCGTACCCCGTGAATCCCCCGCCATCTTGCGGTTGGAGAATCTCAGACGCGAGATGGCCGACACGTTCCGCATCGTTGAAGATCCGCTCTATTCGTCTGAGCAACTAATCGCTATGGTTGCGGCAGGCGACATCGATTACACGGTCTGCGACCGCCGTGTGGCCGCTGCGGCCCTCGAGCTCTATCCCGAAATCGACATCAATACCGACATCGGTTTCACGCAACTCCATGCCTGGGCCGTCCGTAGGACCTCACCTGTGTTGCGCGATAGCATCAACGCTTGGTTTGCCCGCATGCACGCCGATGGCACCTTCGATCGCATCCTCCGGAAGTATTACCCCGCCGAGGATGCTGCGACTGACAGATCGTCAGCTAAGAAGGACGGCGTGAAGGCCGTCGCCCCCGTCGGGACGAAGGCCACGCCCGATCAGGCAGCCCCATCGAAGACGAAGGCGGCAAAGTCAAAGGCTAAGTCGGCCCGACAGAAAGCGAAATCGACGAAGTCAAAAGCCAAGTCTGTCCCGTCGAAGGCGAAAGTCACGAAGTCGAAGTCCGGAGCGGACCGACAGAAGGCGAAAGCGACAAAGGCCAAGTCGTCCAAGGCCAAAAAATCCACCTCGAAACGTACCCGCACCAAGCGTAAGGGGTAAACCGGAAACGCCTGCAACATGAATGACCATTGAGACGCCATCGTGTCGCACGATGAGGCCTAAATGGTCGTTGAGACGCCGTCGTGTCGCACGATGAGGCCTAAATGGTCATTGAGACGCCATCGTGTCGCACGATGAGACCAAAATGGTCATTGAGACGCCGTCGTGTCGCACGATGAGACCAAAATGGTCGTTGAGACGCCGTCGTGTCGCACGATGAGGCCTAAATGGTCGTTGAGACGCCATCGTGTCGCACGATGAGACCAAAATGGTCGTTGAGACGCCATCGTGTCGCACGATGAGGCCTAAATGGTCATTGAGACGCCGTCGTGCCACATGATGATCGAACTATCACGACATGTAAGCCTTAAAAAAAGGACAGATGAAGGCCTCGCGTTCCTTAGCGGGAGGTTCGGATCGAAGCGACAAAATGGCACACGAGAGGCGAGGCCATCATGTCGTGATTTTTAGCTTTTTACTTCGCTGGCCAGGTCTATTTTTGCGCGCCGAAAATGACCCGCAGTAGAGGCGGTTCGGTCACGTGGCTGTGGACACGGGTCGGACTGCCGATGCAGCGGATGCTCACCGCGCACCATCACACTACACGATAAATGAAAATGAACAAGCGCCCCACACACGCGGCAACGACGGCGTGAGGGGTCCCAAAACAAACTGCTAAACAGATGAACATTAAATGGATGCTACTCTCCTGCGCGTTATTGGCAGGGCTCACCTCGGGCTGCGAGGAAAAAACGGAAGAGGCACCACCGCGCAACTCTTACGAACTGAATCGGCGCAATAGCGCGAGGCTCCTTTTGGGTATAGCGACGGATCTGATGCGAGAAGATCGGTTTATCCTGGTGCACATTTCCGACGCGCACCTCTCGAGCTGGTCGAGCAACAATCCGTGGCGCCGTCCGGAGAATCTGATCGAGGCTGTCAACTTTGTCAACCGCCCGCCGACCAAAGTGAACGCCATGGTTGCCACGGGCGACTTCATTTCGAACTCGCCAAAGACACCCCGACAGACGGCCTTGGCCTATCTGAGCGCCTTTGCCACCCATTACTTCAACGCGAACCTCGTCCCCTCCTTCGTTTGCACCGGCAACCACGACGGTAACATGATCAATCCCGCGCCCGAGGAGTGGATCACCCGCGAGGACTTCTATTCCGCTGTCACCGCGAGGATCAACTACCCCGTCTATACCGACGGGCGCAGCAACTATTACTACACCGACCTGCCGGACAGCCGTGGCGGCCGGATCAGAATCATCGCCCTCGACGAGATGGATCGTACCTACAACGCCGAGAACACCCAGCGCATGGCGGTATACTCCCCGCGCCAGATCGAGTGGCTCACGCACGTGGCGCTAAAGCAAGGAATGACGGCAGGGCACAGCGTGATCGTCCTCTTGCATCATTCGCTTCCCTCGGACAACGCCACGGCGCGCCGTTACATCGCCAACGAGCACGTTTATTCGTGGTACATGATCCCGGAAATCATCGAAGCCTTCCGCAGCAAAACCCACTTCCAGAAGCGATACCCGAATAAAGTCGTCCCCGGGGATACGCTCACCGTGGATGCCGATTTTACCCAGGCACCGGGGGAATTCATTTGCTATATGGGTGGCCATGTTCATACCTATTTGAATTACGAAGTCTCGTGGATGTCGAACATCAACCGGGCGCTGCCCAAGCAGCAGGTGCTGGTGGCGAACAACATGTCGCCGTCCGAAAAGAACCCCCAGTCGCCTATCGAACGTCAGCCGCGCGGCACCCAGAACAATACGTTCAACATCTACGCTATCGACACGCGGGAGAAGATGATCTATGTCACCTTTTTCGGCGCCACCCTGTCCTATTACCCCCGCGTGATCACCCTCAATTACGGCAACGCGCCCATCAACGATCTCACGAAGGGGAAGTAAACGCGACTAAGAAGCTGTTTTGGAATTTATTTCGGAGGCTATCGGGAGTATGTTTCTGATGATTTTGTTTCATCATTAGACGAGCATAGTGAGCTATGTGAGGATTAATGATGGGACAAAAGGGCAGAAACAGGCCCCGATAGACCCGAAACAGAATGAAGCAAGCTCCACTCAAACGTCCCCTTACAACAATCACTCAATAAATTCAAAACAGCTTCTTAACACCAGCAAGCCCTGCCTGCGAAGCCCTGAGGTGTGAATACCTCGGACTTGGCAGGCAGGGCTTGTCATTTCTGCACCGCGGTGCAGCCTATCCACGCTGGCGTAGGGCCTCGTAGAGCAATACGCCGGCGGCCACCGAGACGTTCAGGGAGGCGATTGTTCCGCGTTGCGGGATGCGCACCCACTCGTCGCACAGCTTGAGGTGCGCGGGCGCCACTCCTGTGTCCTCGGCGCCCATCACGATCGCCGTGGGACCGGTATACGTGATGTCGGTGTACGTCGTGCTCGCTTTTTCGGTGGCAGCCACCAGGCGCACGCCGCTGTCGCGCAGGAATCGGAGGGCGCTGTGTAGGCTCCGCTCCCGACAAACCGGGACAACGTTGAGTGCTCCGGCCGACGCCTTCATCGCGTCGGCCGTGGCGGAGGCGCTTCCCTCGGTCGGGATCACAAGCGCGTCGACGCCGACACATTCACACGTGCGCGCGATGGCTCCGAAGTTGCGGACGTCGGTCACCCCGTCGAGCAGGACGTATAAACCGTCGCGCCCCTGCTCATAGACCGCGGGGACGATGTCCTCGATCCGTTGGTAGGTGATTTCAGCCACGAACGCGATAACGCCTTGATGATTTTTTCGGGTGATCCGGTTGAGGCGCTCCACAGGAACGTGTTGCACGGGGATCAGCCTGCCGCGCAGGAGGTCGTGGAGCTCGCGGAGGAGCTCGTTACCCTGTCGATCCTTCTTGATGAGGATTTTATCGATGTCTCGCCCGGCTTGCAGGGCCTCCATGACGGCGCGAGTACCGAAGATGATGTGGTTGTCGGTCATTTTGTCGGAAATAATAGGGAAGTAGTATCTGGTGGATAGGTCGGCTGGGAAATGCTTACTTCATGTCGAGAAGCTCTCGAGCGTTGGCGATGGCAGCATCCGTGAGAGATGCGCCGCTAAGCATGCGCGCGATCTCACCGACGCGCTCGTCCGGGGTTAACGGGCGAATGCGAGTCAAGGTGCGATCGGCGGTGTCTTCCTTATAAACGTAGTAATGGGCCGCTCCCTTGGCTGCGATCTGGGGCTGGTGCGTGATGGTGATGACTTGCATGCGGTGTCCGAGGGTCTGCATGATGTCGGCCATACGATCCGATATGTCGCCGGACACTCCGGTGTCGATTTCGTCGAATATGATGGCGGGCAAGGCCGCAAATCCCGCGATCATGGCCTTGATACAGAGCATGAGGCGCGAAATTTCTCCGCCTGAAGCGGTCTGCGCCACCGGACTGAGAGGTTCGTTCTTGTTGGCCGAAAAGAGGAAGGCCACCTCGTCCATACCGTCCGCCGCGGGACGGGCGCGCCGGGTGAAGTCGATCCGAAAACGTGTGTTGGGGACACCCAGCGTGCGCATCCGCTCCGCAATTTCTCGCTCGACACCAGCCGCCGCCTCGGTGCGGCGCCGTGTGAGCGCGTCGGCCTGGGTCAGTACGTCTTGCAGGGCCTCGTCGCGCTCGCGGGTGAGGGCCGCAAGGCGTTCGTCGAACGAATCGATGGCCGCGAGACGGGCCTCGAAGTCGGTCTGGAGGCTGAGGAGCGCTTCGACAGACTCCACACGATGTTTGCGCTGCAAACTGTAGATGATGTTCAGGCGATCATTGACGTACGTCATGCGCTCGGGATCGAAATCGACATCCTCCTTGAGGTGATCGATATCCGCGTACAAGTCTTCGAGATCAAGCCTTGCGGTGCGGATCCGCTCGGCGTAATCGGCCGCCCCCGGCAGGTAGTCCTTGATCCCCTCCATCAGCCCGAGCGCCTCATGCAGGCGGATCAGGGTCCCCGCGTCGTCGTCGCCCAGCATGCCCGCGGTGCGGAAGAGCGCTTCGCGGATCTCTTCGGCATGCGAGAGTGTCTTCAGCTCCTCCTCGAGCTCCGCTTGCTCACCCGCCTTCAGGCGCGCGGTCGTGAATTCCTCGACTTGGAAACGGAGATAGTCCTCGTTCTGGTTATTTCGCTCAGCGGCATCCTTTAGCTCGTCCAGTCGGCTCTCCACGTCGTGGTAAGCCTGGAATCGCTCGGCGTACGCACGCTGAAGATCCGCTGTTTGCGCCATCACGTCGACCACGTTGAGCTGAAAACGCGTGTCGGCCAGGAGTAGGTTCTGGTGCTGAGAGTGAATATCAATGAGATGCCCGCCCAGCTCCTTGACCGTGGCCAGCGAAACGGGCGTATCGTTAATGAACGCGCGTGACTTGCCCGTTGCGCTCAGCTCGCGACGAAGTAGGCAGGAGGTGGGATCATATTCGAGGTCGTTTTCTTGGAAGAACGTCTCGAGGCCATAGGCCGAGATGTCGAACTCGGCCTCAATAACGCACTTGTCGGCTCCCGCGCGTGCGCTTTTGGCATCTGCACGCCCGCCAAGGACGAGTGCGAGTGCGCCGAGGATGATTGACTTGCCGGCGCCGGTCTCACCGGTGATGACGGAGAAGCCTTGATCGAAGGTGATGTCCAGTCGGTCGATGAGCACAAAGTTTCGTATGTGAAGCGATTTAAGCATGAGGGCTATGTGAGCTAAAAACTAATAGTGATGATCTAAAAATGCGTGCTTTTGAGGGAGAAACACGGAGCGAAAGTCTGAAAATTCGGGGTTTTTTGGCCGGTCCATAGGCGAGGGCCTCACAATGAGGTGCGTTTTGAGGCCTTTCCTCGGGATATTTAATACCGTTCGGAACGTGGTGAAATACCGTTCGGAGGTGGTCATAATCACGTTCCGAACGTCATTAAATATGGTTCAGGACGTGATTAAATACCCCGCCGAACCGTATTAAATACCCTTCGGAACGGTATTAAATACCCCTCAGGACGTCATTAAATACCCCTCTAAACCATATTAAATACCCCTCGGAACGTGGTTAAATAACGTCCTGAACGTGGTTGTGACCACCTCGGAACCGTATTAAACCACGTTCGGAACGTGATTAAATACTATTCGGAACCGTATTGTAATACGTTCTGAGGTATTTCACGTGGGCTCGTACACGCCGAACTCACGTGATTTAGAGGATTCAGGCTTTGCAGGTCGTGCAAGGTGATGAGCCTTTTGTTGGGGTGCACGTGGTGCGAGTCATGCCTAATCAATTTCGGAGCGACTCGAAGCGACTGGTGGATCCGGGGAAGAGGTTGGAGAGTAGCTTGTATCCCTCTTGCTTTTCCTGCGTGGTCGCCTTGGCATAGATGGCGGTCAGCTCGTCGAGTTTTGCGTCGGAGAAGAGGTTCAACAGTACCGAGGTGGGACGTGCGCTTTTGAGCGCAGTCAGCGCGGGGAGCGCAGCGATGATGTTCGTGCGCCCGCGATCCGGATTGGCGGCCATCTCGTCGAGCCCCTTGCGGTGATAGTCATACCAGAACTGCCGGAAGCCCTCGCCCTGCGGTTCGGTGAGTGCCGTGATGAGGGCATGGCGATTGGCGGTGTTGTCGAAGGCCTTCCAGCCGTTCCAAGAGGGCTCGGACTGCGCGAGGGTGACTATCTGCTGTGCTTGGCTCAGAAATGGGCTGCCACCTTTGGGCGAAAAGCTGTCGAAATCCAACCCGAGGATGGTGTAGATGTAGAACACGATGGTGGCGGTGAGATTACTCTGGAGCGTGGCCTCGTTATACTCGAGCGGCTCGTGCTCGGTGTAAGTGAAATCGAGCTTCGTGTCGCGGAAATTCAGAATGGTTGTGGTGTAGGCGGAGTTATAGACGGGGCGGCGGGCTTGGACTTGGAGTTCGCAACTAAACCTATCGTTTTCCATCGTGTTGACGATGAGCGTGAAGGTGCAATCGATGCGCTCATTGGGTGCGAAGCGCGCGTTAGTCCATTTCCTGTTGTTGATGAACTCGTTGAGCGCGGTTTGGAGGGTCTTGAAGATGTCCTTATTCGTACCTTGGATCTTATCGCTGTTTATCGTCAGGCGGGCATTCAATTCGGAGACTTGTGCGGGGGCTGCCACGGCGGTGAGAAGGGTAAAAACCAAGAAAAGCGTGGCTCGGATGCTGTGCTTCGTCATTGTTTACTCGTTTTTTGGGGGGAGGAAGGGGAGCAGGCAGTCGATGATGTCGTCGGCCAGCTCTGTCTTGCTTTTGAGAGGGAAGTCGAGGGCGTTCCCGAGGGCGTCGATCACGGTGATCTTGTTCGTGTCGACACCGAAACCGGCGCCCGCGTCTTGCAGGGAGTTGAGGACGATGAGGTCGAGGCGCTTACGGCGGAGCTTCTCCTCAGCGTGCGCGCGCTCGTCGTTCGTCTCGAGTGCGAAGCCCACGAGGCGCTGATCGGGACGTTTGCGACGGCCGAGCGCGGCGGCAATATCGCGGTTGGAGACGAGCGGCAGGGTGAGGTGGCCCGTCTCTTCACGTTTGATTTTCACCTCCGCGGGGGTGTGAGGCCGATAATCTGCGACGGCGGCGGCCAAGATGGCGATGTCGCACCCGGGGAAGAGCGCAGTGGCGGCGTCATACATCTCGTCGGCCGACTCGACATCGGTGCTTCGGCGAGGGCAAACCCCATTTTGCCGGAGGAGTAGTTGCCGATGAAACGGACCGGATCGATCTTCTCATAGGTCGGCCCGGCGGTAATCAAGACTGTACGCCCGCGCAGATCGCCCACCTCGTTGAGTGCAGAGGCCAGTATGTCGACGATGCGCTCCGGCTCCTCCATTCGCCCACGGCCCACGAGTGTGCTGGCCAGCTCGCCCTCAGCGGGCTCAATGATCCGGTTGCCAAAGGTGCGCAAGCGGGCGATGTTAGCCTGTGTGGCGGGGTGCGCGTACATGTCGAGATCCATTGCAGGGGCCACGAAAACGGGCGCCTTGCACGAGAGGTAAGTGGTGACGAGCATATTGTCAGCCACGCCCTGAGCCATCTTGCCGATCGTCGCTGCCGTGGCTGGCGCGATGAGCATGGCGTCGGCCCAGAGACCCAGATCGACGTGGCTGTGCCACGAGCCGTCGCGGCGTGAAAAGAACTCGCTGACGACGGGCTTTCGACTGAGGGTAGAGAGGGTGAGCGGGGTGATGAACTCCTTGGCTGCGGGCGTCATAACCACCTGCACCTCTGCGCCCTCCTTGATGAGAGCGCGAGTGAGGTAGGCCGCCTTATATGCGGCTATACTTCCCGTGACGCCGAGGATGATCTTCCGCTCCGCGAGTCTTGGGGAGGGGGATTGACTATTCATCGTGCTTGGGTTGGGGGGATAAACGGTGTGATCCGCAGGCTACTTGAGGCGCATGCGTATCTCGGTCAGTTTTTGTTTGGTGTTCAGCGGGAAATCGCCGCTCATCATCCACGCATAATAGCCCGGATCGGCCTTCAAGACCTCCGCGACGAGGCGCCCCTTGTATTTGCCGAAGTTGATCACCTCTTCGCCCTTGTCGTTGTAGATCATACGTCCGGCAAAGTCCACGTTGTTCGTGAAGCAGGAGAATTCCGAAAGGAAGCGGATGTCGTTTTTGAGGTCTGGGTAACGGTCCAGTTGTGCCTTGAGCACCTCGTACGTAGCGAAGGTATCTGCCGCGGCACTGTGGGCGTCTTCGAGGCTTTTTCCACAATAGAACTTGTATGCGGCAGACAGTGTGCGCTGCTCCATCTTATGGAAGATGGTCTGCACATCGACAAATTTGCGTTTGGAGAGATCGATATCGACGTCCGCCCGCAGAAATTCCTCAGCCAGGAGGGGAATGTCGAATCGATTGGAATTAAATCCAGCTAAATCACAGCCTTCAATCTGTGCGGCGAGCGATTTGGCGATCTCTTTGAAGGTGGGACAGTCCTTGACATCCTCGTCGCTGATACCATGAATAGCCGTTGCCTCAGGTGGGATTGGTATGCCCGGATTGATACGACGAGTCTTACTTTCCTCCTTACCGTTGGGGGCGACTTTCAGGAGAGAGATCTCGATGATCCGGTCCTTACTGATATTCACACCTGTGGTCTCGAGATCGAAGAAAACGATGGGGTTGGCTAAGTTGAGTTGCATGACTTAGAAGCTGTTTGGAATTTATTGAGCGATTGTTTTATGGAACTGTTTGGGCGGGTCATTCACCTTTCTATTTCGGGTCTATCGGGGCCTGTTTCTGCTCTTTTGTTCCCTCATTAATCCTCACATAGCTTGCTATGCTCGTCTAATGATGAAATAAAATCATCAGAAACATACTTCCGATATCCTCCGAAATAAATTCCAAACAGCTTCTTAATTGTTCAGCATCATGGGCATGAGTAGGGCAAGCAGCTGTTCGTCCTTCTCGTTTTCTGTGGGTACGATGACGCCCGGGCGTGACGGATCGGCCAGTTCGATGCAGATCTCGGTGGCGTTGATGTTGTTCAACATTTCGATTAGGAACGTCCCCTTAAAACCGATGTCTAAGTCGGTGCCGTCGTATTGGCACTTAACGATCTCCTCGGCCGAGGTGGAGAAGTCGATATCCTGTGCTGAAATGGTGAGTCCGTCCTCCTGACTTAGCTGCAATCGTACAAGTCCGCTGGCGGGATTGGAGGAGAGAGAGATACGCTTGAGGACATTTAGCAGATAGAGCCTATCGACCGTTACACGATTCGGATTGTCTTTCGGAATCACACTGCTGTAGTTGGGATAACGTCCCTCAATCAGGCGGCAAACCATCTCAAAATGGGAGGCCTTAATAGAGGCGGTGTTTTCGTCGAAGCGAATGCTCACTTCTTCTGTCTCTTTGGCTAGCAACGTCTTCAGAAGGGTTGCCGATTTTTTCGGTAGCACAAACGACGCATGAGTTCCGCTCCTCGTTGCCAGATTGCTAATCTGCACCAGCTTGTGGCCATCAGAAGCGACGAATGTGACACTGTTCGGCTGGATATCTAAGAAAACGCCATTCATAACCGGACGGAGCTCGTCCTCGGCCGTAGCAAAGAGTGTTCGGCTGACGCCGTTAAGCAGCACCGATGCTTCTATTGAGAATGTGGTGGCGTCGCTCTTCATTTCCTTTTGCTGTGGGTAGGTATCGCCTCGTTGTGCAACAAATTCATACTTCCCATTTTCGTATAGCATGACTGTTGAGAGGTTGTTATCGTTAACGTCAAACATTAGCGGTTGCTCTGGCAATTCCTTCAACGGATCCAATAATATTTTAGCAGGTATGGCGAATACACCTTCTCCTTCCACGTTCAGCGCAGTGATCGAGGTCTCTAAGCGTGTCTCAATGTCCGAGGCGGTGATGAAGAGTCTACGTCTTTCTTTATCCAGACGAAAGAAGAAGCAATCAAGAATGGGTACTGTATTCTTTGAAGCGATTACTTTACTGATTGCCTGTAAGTGAAATGATAGGGCTGAGCTTGATACATCGAATTTCATGAGGGTCTATATTTTTTGATTTTGTACAGCTAAGTGAGATATAGCAATGTGGCATTGGCCGGGTTCGATTTCGCGGAGGGTCTAACTAAATAGTAAAAGCTCTTACCCAATAAGATATTGAGTAAGAGCTTTTACTACTTGCGATTCTTATTCAAAAAGACTATTTCTTGAAATATTCTTTTACGTCGTCATTCGGGATCATCTCTTCCTGAAAAACGTAAGCTCCAGTTTTTGGTGACTTCACCATTTTGATCACTTTCGAGTAAGTACGTCCGCCTTCTCCAGACTTAAACGTTGCGACGGTCTTTTTTGCCATGATCTACGATCTCCTTATTGATTACTTTATCTCTTTGTGTACTGTCATTCTTTTCAGAATCGGATTGTATTTCTTCAACTCAAGTCGCTGTGTGGTGTTTTTGCGATTTTTCGTTGTGATGTAACGCGACATTCCGGGCATACCACTCTCTTTATGCTCTGTGCATTCGAGAATCACTTGTATTCTATTGCCTTTTACCTTCTTTGCCATCGCTTGTTTCCTCCTTTTATATGTGCGTTATAGTCAACTCAAGAAACCTTGAGCGGCTGCGTTTTTGATTGCTGCATCGAGTCCTATTTTATTGATGAGCCGTAATCCTGCGGCTGATACATTCAATGTAACCCAGCAATCCTGCTCTACCCAATAGAACTTCTTTGCGAAGAGGTTCACGTTGAACTTTCGCCTTGTTCGCACATTAGAATGAGCGACGTTGTTTCCCGACATCGCTTTCTTTCCCGTAATCTGACAACTCTTAGACATTGCTTCGTATTTTCTATCTTGTTTATTCGGTGATGTGGAGACGAAAAAAAGAGAATCGCTTCTCTTTTCTATTTATTTCCACTTCTTGTACGCAGGATGAGATTTGAACTCACACACCGTTACCGGCACTACCCCCTCAAAGTAGCGTGTCTACCAATTTCACCACCTGCGCATTATGAAAGAGGTGCCCAGAACAGGACTCGAACCTGCATGCCTCTCGACACACGCACCTGAAACGTGCGCGTCTACCAATTCCGCCACCTGGGCCTATTCATCTATTGCTGGAAAGACGAGCCTTCATTCATTTCATTCTTTTGCTGTATCTCTTTTTTTCGTGTATTCTATAGAGGCTACAGTGATTGGAGGTGCTACTCGTCTATAAAAAAAGAGCGGAAGACGGAACTCGAATCCGCGACCCCAACCTTGGCAAGGTTGTGCTCTACCAACTGAGCTACTTCCGCTTATGTTTTTTTGTCTCTCTCTCTCGATTGACGGGCGCAAAGATAGAGCCGTTTTCCAAACGTCCAAACGTTCTGCGATTATTTTTTCTCGTGATTTCTGAGGAGAATCGCTGGCGGAGCAGGCTATCTTACTTATTCTGAGTCTGTCTGCTGTGGCTCGTCGGGATAAAGTTCGATCCATTCGTAAGCGTTTCCAGTGTGATCCATGAAGCGAATGAAGCTCTCAAGGAGGAGGGTCAGGGAGGCGGTGTTGATGCAGGGATGGAAGCTGAGGCGGGGGGAGTGGCGGAGATTTTTGTCGAGGAAGACGCGTACGTGGTGATCTGTGTCGTGAATGAGGGCGAAGGGGGTGACAGATCCGGGGGTGACGCCGAGGTAACGCTGCAGGCGGTGCTCGGAGGCGAAGGTGAGCTTGCCCTCGTGGAGGCGATGCTCGATGGCATGAATGTCCATCGAGCTGTCGCCGGAAAGGATGACGAGGTAGTGACGGTTGCCCTTGTGATTGCGGAAGAAGAGGTTCTTGCAGAGGTGGACGTCGCGGTTACGGAG
>QWCT01000492.1_pt1 | contig 43865 bp, 28 predicted proteins | sample 1972681 | NCBI WGS metagenome assembly QWCT01 (sample SAMN09866701, study PRJNA288562) | Human oral metagenome isolate pre3_saliva, whole genome shotgun sequencing... | isolation source: mouth | host: Homo sapiens | place: USA: California | reverse complement strand
TCGCAGTCTGTACGAGAAGCATCGGATTATATTCTTCATGAATTTGAACGTCCAGCTGACCAATCGGAGGAAGTTGAAATTCGTCGTGCTGGATATGGAATGGAATTCTATAATAAGTATTATGGGGAACCTGAATCATCAGAATCATTTGACCCATACAACATTCGTGTTGTTGCAACACTTCTGAATGTACGTTCTGGTCCTGGTACAAACTTTGGAATCAATTCATCCATCATGGACCAAGGACTCTACGGAATCTGTGATGAAGCAGATGGTCCTGGCGCATCGAAGTGGGGAAAGATGTCCAATGGTTGGGGTTGGATCAGTCTCGATTATACCGAGCGAGAATAATGGGATATTGAAATAAAAGAATGATAGGAGGGAAATCCCTCCTATCATTTATTCGATAAATGATATATTATCTCTATAGGCATTATGAAGTCTATAGAGGAGGAAATTATGATGTTCCAGAATACCGATTCTTTATTCTATCACGATTATTCTGTGAATCGTGGAATCGTCTTGTCGTATAATTTCTATACCGACACGCTGACGATATACCCGAGTAAAAATGAGTATTATATCATTGACTTGGATGGATTCAATCCGCACAACCATTTACGATGGTTGCGAAAACATGTGACACCAATACTGAAGTCAATCAATCGAGGATTTACCGATCATGATCTCTATGATATCGGAAGATCCATTGTCCAACTTACACGACGCTACTGGATATCAAATCCAGTGAAACACATCAGTGAAAGTATGTGTAATCAATTTCAAAAATTGATTCGTGCACATGCGAATATCAAAGATGGGAATTCGTACGAGGAGTGTGAATTGTATCAACGAGAACGCAAGAAATTCATTAATAAATTTAATTGGCCCATATATCACTTTCTTGTACTATCGGTACGTGGATATGAATTCAATTTAGACGAATATTCCCTTCATGATTTTAATGCATTTATGAATAAAATTGTGGATAAGGAAGAAATCTCGACGATACAATGTTATCGTCCCTAAGGAGGATATTTATGGAAACGCCACGTGTTTTAACGAACGTCAAACTATTCATTGTCGTAAGTATCACTATCTCTTGTGCTATTGCGTTTGTTCCATACCCGTATAATATACTCATGGTGTTCATGATTATGCTTTGTATTCTCATTGTTGCAAATGCAGCATATGATGTTGGTATATTCGCTGGAAGCATTATCACATCACAGGTGATATCACAGCTATTGCAAGCTGAACTAGATAAGCAAAAGCAATTGGAGGAAGAAACGGCAAAAGAATGATATTTTATAAAAAATAAAGGGAGGATAAAACCTCCTTTATTTTTTTATGCCATGGAAAAGCTTTTCCATGGTCGCATGCAGCTTAGCCATATTTTCGTCTGCGCACTTCTGCAGATTCTCCTGAAACTCTGCCGCCCACTTCTCATCGTTGAAGGGGCTGCACTCCGCCGCAATGCGGTCGAGCTGCTCCGGACTGAGGATGCCGCCGACATCCTTCTCGTCCTTTTTCTTCTTGAGATAGAGACCTGCTCCGATTCCGACAGCAGCGGCAGCGGCTCCCATAGCGATATACTTAAACATTTCAATTTCCTCCTTACAGTATTTCGACAGCCCGAAGCATATGCACAATACACCAAGGGAGTTCCATGACATCGTCCGTCAGATTGTATTTCTTTGTGTCCTCTGGGACGGCATTTCCATGACGCACGGGGATGCATTCTACATGAGTCCCCTCGTTGAGTACGAGGAAATACTCTTTGTATTCGCCGTCACTAGGAGCGTCGATGACATCGAACCTTGTTCCGTCGGGGTAGCGATACATGATCGCATATCCGGGTTCGATATTGAAGTACCCGTAGTTATCAACATTCAGAGCATTGACGGCATTGAACATTTCTTTGAGATTCATGATTTTATCCCCCTATAATAGATTACTTTACTTCCTTATCACCCTTACGGATGGCCTCTGCACGGGCATTTGCCTCTACCATCATAACATTGCGCTTGGCACGCTTGTCGGCTGCCCACTCAGCGACAACCGTCTCTGCCATGCCGATAACCGTAACTGCGACGAGTCCGCCAACCAAATACTTGAACATGATTTTATCCTCCTAAATATAGATATTATTATTCTTATCTCTACAATAATAATATATCAATAAATATGGAAAAGATACGATTTTTTTGGGATAAAAATAGTAGAGGGATTAAATCCCTCTACTATTCCATATGTTACAATCTTTTCGGATACGTAATATGCTGGTCATCTAGATGTTTATTTTTGTCATATTCCATGTAATTGATGAGATATTGAAGAATACAAATGATATCACCATTTCTTGTATGATATGGTGTGTAGAAATCATAACCGAGAGGTCGTAGATAAGAAACATCATTGACTGTAAGATTTGTATCTTTGCAATGTAATACAACAGCGACGATGGAAACATCTTCTCCATCTTTTTGATTGACATTCTTAACAACTTTTTTGTATCCAGATTTTGCCCATTCTTCCAATGCTTTGTGATTGATTAGAATTGTACCAGTCTTCTCATCGATATTGAATACACCGCCTGTCACGGTGCTATAGTAAATATTATATGGTATCGGATCGAAATCGGTGAAAATAACCTTGATATTATCATTGGATTTCACCTTAATGCAAATCTTTGTGTCAGGAACTGTGGAATATGGACTCTTTTTCTTGAGTCGTTCCTTCCAATCACGAATGATACGATCTGTTGTAATTTGATCAATGTCATGAATAATTTTAAACGATTCTCGTTCTTCTTCTCGATTGGATGGATGTGGCGTTTTATATCCATGTGCCGTAGGGGGACGTTCTGGACCAGCAAGTGATTGTTTGGTATTGGATGTAACTGTTCCAATACAAGAATTCGTACAGGTTTGCATACACGAATTGTCACAGTTTGCAAAACAATTCTGACTACACTGTGTATCACACCAGTGTCCACAATTGTTCGCACATAATGAACAGTTGTTTGTACACTTCACACTGCATTCACCAATACACATACCAACACAAGATGTGCATAGATTACTACAATTATGGACTAATACCCCATCTGCAAAGTAACTCGGATCTTCGGATACTGTTAAATTATATACATCATATAATTCCGTCGGAGTTTTTGTTTTCATTACAGTAGACCAAATATATTCCGAATCATCATCTTTAAATGAAAATTTTCTATTTGTATCTGTTCTGAAATGAATAGAATATGATGTTCTGATATGTACAGTCCTACCCAAAATTGTTGTAATTGAATTATTACGAATATTCCATCCTGGATTAATACCCAACATTCGTAATATTGTAGAAATACCGATTAAGAGTTTTTTACTTACAGATGTTGCACTAAATATTCTATATTTAGATATTGGAGAATACCCATCAGCATCTAAATATCCTTGTATTAATAAAATTAATGATTCTCTATCCCATTCAAAAATTTCTTCAGGGATAAATTTTCCATGAGCACGCTGACCGCATTTAAGTAAAATGGATACAAGCTTATGGTTATTATACCCCGCTGTATGTTTTGTTACTTTACTTGGTATCCTATAATCATGAACTGTTTCGGATTCCCGATGCGTCGTAAATATTTCGCACTCTTTAAGTTTTTTCTCAAAATCAGCACGTTCATGCTTTCCACAACAAATACTAAATCTTGGATAGGATTTTTTATTGATATTGCTGATCTCATCGGTCCGCCATCCATCACCAAGCCAGCGACCAACCATATATGCGACACCAGGATCAATATGAATATTTCCTACCGGCCTCGAATATAGGCACCACTTGTCCCGAGGTTTTAAATCTTTAGCTTTAACCCATTCGGGATCAGAATATAGTTGTATACTCTTTCCATTCTTTCGAAGAAGCCCAATATATTTTTTGACCCAAAATGGATGATCTTTTGTAGTATAAATTGTTGGAGCACCAACCCCATGAACTTCGATAAGATTATTATCGCATCTTCTTTTCATTGTTTTAATAATCTTATGATATTTTCCGGATTGCGTTAATACTTTATCTCCTATTTGGATTTCTTCAATTGGAACTAACCCATCAATAGTTTGAATCATCGTTCCTGCCTTAAAACAGGCGCCACATGCTTCCGTGCACGATTTCACACAGTTGAGGTCGCATGAATGCTGACAATGTGCCGTACATGTAATATTACATGCGGCCTCACATCCTGTATTGCATAAACTGGAGCAATTATGTACAAGAACTCCATCTGCATAATAGGTTGGATCCTCTTCAACGGAAAGATTGTATACATCATATTTTTCGCTTGGTGAATGTTTCGAACGGAATGTTGCCCATGTAATATTTTTTGAATGATCGTGGAATGAATAAAATCTAGTATATTCATCATACTGGGAACGAATCATATATGATTTGTGGATATGAACTTTCCTTCCAATAATATATCCAATATCGCTGAGTAATTTGCGTTCTGTACATGAAGGATTTCGATCAAGCATTCTCAACAATGTTGCAAATTGATATAATAATTTTTTATTAATGCTCGTCATCATAAACTGTGAAGTCAGTCTACTGATATGACCGTCGGCATCAATATAACCTTGAATTAGATATGATAATGATGGTTCATCCCAATTATATACTTCTTGTGGGATATATTTGCCAATCGCAGTTTTACCACATTTTTTCAGTAATTCAACCAGCTCGTAGTTGTTGTAATCTGCTGTATGTTTTGTAAGTTTTCCCGGAATTCTATAAACGAAAGTTGTTTCCCCTTCATGCCGAGTCGTATATATTGCTGCTTGTCTAAGCTTTCTTTCAAAATCAACACGTTCGTGTTTCCCGCAGCAAATTGTAAATCTTGGATATGCTTTATTATTGATATTACTAATACTATCCGTTCTACAGCCATCGCCCAACCATCTTCCGACCATATATGCGATGCCTGGATTCACTGAAACATGTCCTATTGGGGGAGTATATAGACAAAGTTTATCACGGCTTGAGATATCTTTTGCTTCAACCCATGTAGGATCATCATATATTTGACTTGTACCGAATTCTTTATCGCGTCGACCCAATTTAGAGTATTTTTTTACCCAGAATGGATGATCTATGGTAGTATATATATCAAAAGTACCAACACCCTTTACCACCAAAAGATCTTTGATGCCTGGGCTTCGTTTCATGGTATTATATACTTTATGATATTTGCCGGATTGCGTTAATACAAGATCGCCAATTTGAATTTCTTCAATGGGAACCGGTCCATTGATTGTTTCAATCAGCGTTCCAGCTTTAAAGCAGGCACCACAGGCCATGTCACATCCGTTCACACAGGAAGTACAATAACTTGCACACTGTTCTGAACATTGAGCCGTACATGAGGACGACATACAGCTCATACGGCAATTTGCATCGCATGCATTGGATCCTTCCGATCCACACATCGCGGTACAACTGTTTGCAATACAATTTTTATCACATCCATGCATACAGGATGCAACACACCCGTTGTTACATGTCGTTTTTGCTCCAGAAGCAGAGGTACAAACATTTTCACATGAGGTACACTGATCCTTACATCCAGACATACATCCTTGCATACAGCCAGAACCACACGATGTGGAGCATTCCCATTCACAATTATCCTTACATGATTGAATGCAGGAGTTCCAACATCCAGAAGAACATGTACCAACACATGTTCCGCGGCATACACCCACACAATTGACGGTACACCCGGAGGAACATCCGCGACCAATCCCCGTTTTAAAATCTCCCTTATTCTCAGAAGGATTATCGACGCATCCACCGAAACAACTTGTCGAACAAGAATGCATACACGATGTGAAACACATTCCCATACACCCGTTATCCCAGCAGGTCGTTTTCTTATTTGGATAGAATTGACAACTGAATGAACATTGGGTACATGCATATGGTGCCCCAATTTTCATTTCATTGTATGCAGGAGTACCATCTTTCCCACCACGTGCTGCAATTGATAATGTCGTTGCGCCAGCTTTTACACATGCCATACCAGAATTGTTTTCACATTTTGATTGGCATGAAGTATAACATAAAGAGGAACAGCCCGTACATACATTTCCACAAGTTGAAACGCATGCATTTCCGCATCTTCCAAAACATGTTGTCGTGCAACTTTCCCCGCACTGTGAATCGCACGTAAGACTACAAACGCCAGAACAAGCAATATTGCATGTTGACGGAACTCCCTGATATGCAACTCTCGGTTGATATGAATCTCCTTGTCGCGGATTCCGTGGAGTCATTCCGAAACGAGAAGATGATTTTCCACCTTCCATTTTCCCAACCGGAATTTTATTTCGATCATTATCGAAATCATATCCCGTGCGATCTACATTTGCAGATACATATGGATTTAGACTGTGGTAATTTCCATTCCCAGGTTCTGCGCCATAATCATCGTAATAATTTGTTTCAGATGGAATTCCTTCTTCTCCATCATATTCCCCAGATAACATATAATATTTATCACCTATTTTTTCATAGGGAATATTTTTGTTTGGATTTGGTTCAGTCCATGTTTTCCCATCCTTGATGACAGTGATTCGGTCAGGTGCATTGGGGTCGACTTTAAATGGATGGGTTGTCGGTTTATTCAATCGATCGGATTCGATCTCACTGACAAGTTTTCGAACATCACCCAAATCGCGGAAGGCTAAAAATTCCTGTTCATCCTGTGAATAGAAGAGATTGATATCACGAATTTTGGATATTCCAACTAAGAAGTTTTTGATTTCATCTAAATCAAATCGTGCTGCCGATGTTGTTGGTGTTTGACCATCTGGATTTTGACCAGCAGGATTTTCTCCTTGATTTGGATATACGATATTTCGTGTTGGAGCAATACTTCCGACGGATGGATTATTGATCGTATATGTTTGATCTGTTACGGGGATCGAAGTTTTATCATGAGGGATGGAGTCTGGAGATCGTGTATCCTCTCCAACTTTTGGTTGGGATAATGGTCCCCACCATTTGTAAGATCCTCTCCGTAACATTTCCTTATTAATACGATTTTTCAGTTCTGTTAATTCTGAATTTGAGTAAACGTCTTTGTTCAAGATGATTCACCACCTTTATTATGGTACTCCATTTTTACGATGATTGCCATAATTTCAAGATACTTTAAAAATTCATACTCATCTTCCGAAATAATTTTCAGGACACGATTCTTCGGCAATTTGCATTGACGAACATCAATATCCCAGTTTGGGTGTTTGATGATGAGATTGTTAAAATAATACCAATTCGCCAATGCTTCTGCATATTTCATAACGCAATGGAATGTGGTTTTTCGATCCGGCGTTCCGATGATTTGATGTCCAACAGCCAGACATCCACCACAGCTACTACTAATTGGGCATTCAAAACATAAATCCGTCATACCGGAACGACGTGTCATACGATCTAATTTATGCAATACTTTTGAACCGGATGCTCTTGTATGCGGACCGGTGGAAACATCTCCGATCTGAAGACTTTCTACATCGCCACTGACAGATGATGGCATATAACGCAAACACGGATAGAACTCTCCATTCGCTCGCAATGCCAACATTCTGCCTTGGCCGCCACATTGGCTTGAAGCGAGGCCTCCGTTTATGATTATTGAATGTTCTTCCTCATCTCCAGTAGCTACCGGCATCACTGTTGGACAATACACATCGTATGGATCATCATCTTCTATACTATTGAGTCGAACCCACATAATGTTGTATTTTTTATCGTACTTGAATCGCTGATGATGATTTCGGTTCCTAGTACGGAAATAAATCTCATATCGATCCCTAACATGAACAGTTCTTCCTTCAATTACCATAGTTCCTGCACGTTTATTGAGATAACATGTCGGATATTCCCCAATGGATCGAAGGATCAACATTAGGTCTGATGCAAGATGAGGCGATACTGTATTTACTTTTCGAAGTCCTCTATCATTTACACAACCATCTGTATCAAGATAACCGTATAAAACTTTTGTAAGATATTCTTTTGACAACGATAACAATCTCTTCGAAAAATGTTTTCCGTACGCATATTTACCTAGGGTTTCGCAAATATCATAAAACTTTTTGTTTAGAAGAGATTTACTTCTCGGAATTGTATACCTCATAGAAGTTTTTGCCCGATATGGCATAAATAATAACCCTGATCGAGAAAGAATATTATAGTAATATTTATCCTCATCATATCCGCATGTTATTGTGATATCGTATTTTCCAATATACCCATCTGCAATATACACACCAATCAGGTAGCATAAATCTTCTGTCATCCAGTCTTCATTTTTTCCCCTGGAAAAATCGAGCATGGACAATGCAACACGATCATGGACTTTTAATTCTGAAATTGGATAGAACCCAGGCTCACTGTAATGAGGAGTATTTTTCCATCCCATATAAAGAAACTTCTTTGCAAAAACTTTATGATCTTTTGTCATTCGAGTTTCAAATAACCCAGTTGCTTTGATCTTGCAATTTTCTTTGGAATGTTTCTTTATCATTCGAACCACTTTATGTTTTGATCCAGATGCTGTATAAACGATATCTCCTACACGAAGATGTTCAATATTTTTATTTCCATGAATGGTTGCAATCTGCGTACCTGCACGGAAGCAGGATGGATTGTCGTTATGAGGATCTCCAACAGATTCTGGGCGTTCGTTGAAGATGGAAATATAAATATCTTCCAAATCATTTTCCAGAATGTAATTGGATAATTCTTTCAATTGTTCATATTCGATTGCAGCATGTTTTGTTGTCCATCCGGGTTCAAACACACAATTCAGATTGATGATTTTCATCCCGTTTTCCATGAATGATTTTACCGATTCGAATAGGTATTTGATATTTCCAGGGGCTAATGTCATCTTACTATTTTTATCTGGAACATAATGAGATGTATAATGTTGCAATGCCATCATATCAATATCATAGGACCCTTCTCCGTTTGGTTGAATGCGACATGCATCATGTAATTTTTTATTCCCATCAATCGAAATATTGAATGAAATGTTATGTGAATATTCTTTGAAAAACGATTGGACATTTGGATTGAAATATTGCAATCCATTGGAACAAATTGAGAGTCGATGCATGGTAAACCATGGATGATTCAACTCATAACATTGCTCTAGGAAGTATTCATAAATCTGACGAGTCAAATCGATCTCTAGTAAGGGTTCTCCGCCAATGAATTCGAGAATGATGGCAGGAGAATTATGCTGATTGATGTAATCATATTTATCATGAAGAAGATCATCCACAAATTTCTTTGCAATATCAAATGTCATCTTCATCGGAGATTTATTGATCTGATAACAGTTATGAACTAAGAATGAGTTTGCTATATATGTATGAGTTGTTGTTTCGATATTATATACTTCATGATTTCCCGGGACTTTCTCAACATCAATATCAAAATTTCTAAAAAATATCGATTTGCCAATAAATCGTTCAAATTTTTTTCTAGAAATTGCAGAATGTGTTAATCGGAAGAATCTTGCATTTTCGGAAGCTCCACCAATAATTCGTATTGATGTCATAACACTATTTTTCGTCAATGATAACACATCATATTTCCACCGGAATGATAGTTTTTTCAATGCTTGCTCGATTATGTACATAATATACATATTTGTATTTGTTATTCGGATTGAATATGTATCACATGAACCCTCAGCATCATATATTCCGGCAAGATATCCGACTAGGAAATTTGTATTAGTATTCATATTACCATGAGATAGATTATCATCGATCAATTTCATAATAAGATCATAATCGGATTTCTTTCTACTAAGTAATGCAGGCAACGTAAGATCATATTTTTCAGATATTTTAAAATCGTATTTATGAAATGTAAATCCTAGTATATCTGCATATCGATACATTCGGTCATTCATCTCTTGGTCTTTTACAATAAACCGCAAAATATATCGTCGATATCCATCCTTTGCATCATATTGCATATATGATCCATCACCCATAAATGCTGCGAGAAAATATCCCGTGATATAATTGATGTCTTCTGTATCAATTATATCATCATCGTCTGCGATATATGGAGTCATATGTATTGCCAGTTTTGATTTATACACATCTTTTACCAATTTCCATCCACGCTGAGTAAGAACTGGGTGTTCCCCTGTAATATAAAGATATTTTCCTGTATTTTTATCAGTGATTTTATATAAATCATCACTTGTCCGTTTAAATAGTTTTGTGACTTTTGATCGAAGTAATGTTCTCTGTTTTTTAGGTTCAACAAATTCCTCAAAGCCTAATACTTCTTCACCAATTGAAATATCTTTAATTTCCTTTTCTTTGAAATTACTCATCAGAATTTTAGTATCCCCAGGCACGCAGTATGTGCACGATAGGGAGCAATTCTCCGATGTTTGAAATGTAAATGAGTGAACAAAGATGTCTTGATCTGCACCCTCTCCCTGGATATTTTGTTTTTCTTTTTCAAATAATTCCGGATATGCTTTGGCAATCCCATCATTATAAGAATCGGAATAGAATCGGAAATACTCATTCGGATATAGATTGAATACTTTTTCCTTGGATAAGATATTATCAACATAATTGAGATAGTCAATATTATTTGATATAATATTGATGGTAAATGTAATATAGGAAGAATCCATTTTAACATCTTCCGCTAAAACATCAATAAGATCTGATCGATTAAATTCCCCGTACCCAACATATTCATCCATAAATGCACGCATTGTGATACCAAATACGTTTCGTAGCTCCAATGCTTTCTTTGTGAATTCTTCTTGCAACAATGGTAAGAACGAAAGGTCCTTACCATGTTTAATCATGTATCGTGTACGAAATGAAATGGCATCCAAATCCAATGATAGTCGTTCCATTTTGGATGTTTTAAAAATTGATAGAATAAACTTTTCAAATTGCGGTTTTCGAATTTGAATCGTTTTTTCAAGCAAATTTGTTATCATATACTCTCCCTACCATTTTGATGTACGACGAAGGATCACCCATACGTCGTACCTTGCTTTTCTACGATCAGCATCACTATGGCTAACTAAACGAAGTCCATCATTGTACAGATAGATGGACGAATTGAATTCTTTTTCATACGTACGAATTTCTTCATTGTATTCTTTTTTATAATCATAGAACGAACCCAATGCAACTTGTAATTTATATGTTTGATCCATTTCTAACATACCGCCCATTTGGACGATATCCCAATCCAATGATGTAATTGCCGTGGATAGTGTTATGGTCGACAATTGGAATTTATTTGCCGTAATTTCACCTTTGAATCGCCATCCGCACAATTTTCCACCAAGATGCATTGGTTCTTTTTCATGCCAGACGTCTGGGTTGCAATTAATTCCAGTCTGACCATTCATCATCTGTTCGCGAACAACCATTGCAATTTTATTGACAATTTCATCATTTAATTTTGGACTTCCATTGTTATCTTCGACAAAATATCGATGAAGTAGTTGATCGATTCCAGTCGTACCAATATTGGACAATGTATCAATCTTTTCTGCGATGGTTGGATGGATGGATAGCGTACCATCTCCACTTAGATGGAAATTCGTTGGATCCAGTGATTGAATATGCAATAGATTCGTTAAGTCACCGGGTGGAACAACATCACCAAACAATTGATCCACTTCAGTTAATGTGGATGAAAGTTTCTCAATATTTAACCGAATATTTTTATTTGGATCAATGACGAAATAATCAGTATCAAATGTATAATTGAGAATACTATTGATATCGAGTGTTTTAATTGCATCCTTGATTGCAGTCTTAACATCGGGAACATCTTTCAATACTTCTTCAATGTTCACACCAATGGTTCCGTTTGGATCCATGAGTTTGAAATGTTTTGTATAGAGAACATCGCGAAACATTGTTGTGACAAGATCGAAGGCAAGATGCCTCCGCTGAATGGATGCTTCTTGATATGCTCTTGATGGGATGGAGTCAGAGCGGTAATGTCGCTCTTCGATTGCCTGCTCTTTGATTTCTTTTTCGGTAATTCGTTCCAAGAATGCCAACGGCTGAAGTCCAGTGATGTGAACTTCTTTGAATGTGGATGGGTCATGGTTTACGGTATACCCAATACACCCATTCATTGTACCTGGGGAAATTTGAACACTTTGAACGAATCGGCTTTCAATTTCGGAACGAGGCATATATGACCGTGATAGAATATCCCGGACCGTATTGTCCATCAGCGTATTCCATTCGGTTTCATTTCCAAGCAGCTTTTCTAACTTTTCCTTCATGGCATCTTCGACAACCGTATTCGCCGAATATATTTTTGCCATGTCAAGGGTTACGGATCCATTTTTTATAATGAAATATCGCTGATCGAAATTTGGTAATGCACCAAATGATTCAATCTTCCACTTATACACATTCGGGGCAAGTTGGACTGCAATCGCAATTGCATTCCCACCGATTGCGCTTCCATACCGAATGAGATATACATGACTTTGATTTAGTGCAGTAGGCAATGGTAGGTCTTCTTCACGATCAACAACATAAATCGTTTCGATGTATTGATTGATATTCGGAACGGTTGATGCAATGGCATCCTTTACCGCATCGACATAATTCACAACAGCACGTGTTGTCGGATAGGTTGTATAATCTGCCGATGTTTTATTGATTGACGTCGTTTTATTTGCAACATTCTCTTTTTTATCAAAAAGAATTTTATGTGCAGCTGGGTCGACAAGATGTGCTTCAAAATTTGAATTGGTGTATTCAATTTTTTTTGCAATATCTTCTTTATACAGTTCATCCACATAATGCCACAGTCGCGCTAAACTTTGACGAATGTCTCTGTGCACCGAAGGAGATTCACTCCATGAATGTTCCACTAATTTCTTATTGATAAAATCCGTGAGGTCGCCAGATGCGTTTATCTGTTGCACGGTTACATTATGCGGATTATTGGTGTTAGATATATGAGCATGTACATCATCCAGAGTTACATTGAAATCGTAATGTTTCAATAGATCCATAATCGATTTCTTCTGCAATGGCGAAAGTGGTTTATCCATATCAGATGTATTATCCACACGCCCAAGATTCAATGATGCGGATGTAATATGAACATCACCACGCATATTGTTTACAGACGTTACGGGAAATACAAGTTTACCAACGCCCATCTGTTTGATGTTCGTTCGCAATTCATCTAAGATTTGACGCAATGTTTTATGCGTTGGATCATCGGAATCAATAACTTGATCCAAATTTGTTTTTGGATAAATGATATCAATTTGAGATGCTGTTGCTAATTCTTCGTTTTTGACCGAGAAAATATCCCGTTCCAATACGGAATTTACTTTCCGATTTGCCACGATAATAAACCTCCTATCGAATTGGAGTATACTTACATTTGTACCTTAAGAATCCGTTCCGATAGCATGATGTTTCATAAACAGAATATGGGAGGGTATCAACCCTCCCATATTATTTAGATTTCGATATCTTCAATTTCTTCCGAATGTTCTGGGAACTGACCAATTGTATCCATATTTACTTTTTCATTGATGAAATCTTCTTCGTTCATTCCTTGTCGGACAATATTGAGAATTCGCATGGACATGGTCGTTGCCACTTCCATCATCTGATTGCATTCATATTTATCTTCCTCAGGCATATCATAATTCAAACATTCATGCATATCTTCGGTAAATGACTCCAATTTCATGAATGCTTGTTTTAGAATGCCATATGGAAGATTTTTCTCATCATCCATGAAAAACACCTCCTTTGAAAAATAAAAGGAGGGAGATATTCCCTCCCATTTATTTTAGCTCTGCATATTGGAATATAGATTCTTCTTAATCTCTTCAAGTTCCTGTGTAACGTTTGAGAGTCGATCAAGAACTTCGGCATGATTATCCCCATTGGATGTATTGTCCGAATCTCCAACATCCGGAATATCATCATCGATGATATCGTCGTCCATGGATGAACTATCGGAACTGGAATTGTCATCGATATCCATGTCAGAAATATCATCTGTCGATGAGGTATCTTCTAAAGATGTAGTGTTATCGTCTGCAGGCGTATCATCATCGATATTCATATTGTCAACATCATCATTGACTTCATCTTTGACCTGCTTTGTCACCGTGTTATCTTCCTTAGAATCATCTTTCTTATCATCGGAGGAGTCATCTTTCTTATCGGAGGATCCATCTTCATCCCCAAAGACAATTTCTTCCATAAATAGATTCCCATCCATTCCATCGACTGCAGATTCGCCAATTGGCTTTTCATCGGAATCTTTATTATCATCGGGAATATCATCTGTCACAGAATCATCTTCACTGACTTCAATATCTTCCGTGTCAATATCGTCATCCGGATGACTATCAACATCAATATCTTCGACATCGTCAGAAGAATCATCGCCTGAATCATCCGGAACATCATGAACGGCATCTGGTGCACTATCCGGTGGTGTTGGGATGGTATCTGTAATCGTGTTCGATGCAAGGTTTACTTCCACATTCATCAGATCCATATCATCATCGTTTAGATCAAATGATTCTGGTTCCGTGGAATCTTCTACTGCATCATCATCAACGGTATCGGTTACCGAATCATCCGTATTATCGTTATCCGGAACATCCTCATCATTTGTAATCAAATCATCAACAGTATCTTGATTTGCTTCAAAAATGAGGCTTGCAGTTTCCTGCTCTTTTTTACGTTCAAGAATTAGTTTCTTGATTTTGTTCAGCATATTTCATTCACCCCTTGTGTGTCTGATTATACTCTTTCAGAATTGCTTCTGCCTTTGCTTCCATTACCGCGATCGAATCTGCATTATAATCAATGCGATTGTAATCGGAGATGAGATGCTCCGGCACATGTCCAATGGAAGCCTTAATTTCTTTGATGATATTGTTTCTATCTTTCATAATAGATAACCTCACTTTCTTACGTTCCGAGTCTACTTAAATCCGGTTTTCGTGTTCGCAATCCTGGAAGTGTGCGGATCGTAATTGTTCCATAATCCGTATACAAAATTTGCTCACCAATGTGATAGGTATATACGCCCAGAACATCACCATCTACTGTTGCAATGTTGTTTGGTTTTAATCCTTGCAGATAATGTTCTGGGAATTTGAATTTATATTCAGCAAGGCGATATACCTCGAGAGAGATACTCATCTTCCCTAAGGATAGTTCATCGTACAATTTTCCATCTTTTAACCATGATGAAAATTTTGATGTTCGAATGGTATCCGGGACTTTTTCAACAATCTTTAATTGAACCATTGAATGGAAACATTTTGCCGAATGAATTGGATTCTTTGATGCGATTGATAGCATCTGTGTTCCCGTCATATTATTTACCTGGAATGAAAGTCCTGTGGATTGAAATGATGTAATCTTTGTTATTTTGTCTAATATGGAAGATTCATTTGGATCAATATAACGAGATTGAAATTGTTTTACATTTTTTAGAGATGTTTCTGGTATCGTCGAACGGGTAGTTGTTGATGTGAATGATATACCTGTCGAAAAATAAATAAATGGATTATTTTTATATTCATTAGCTTTCAGAGATTCTAGTGCATTTGATTGTGGAACCGTCGGTTTATACACATCACCGCTTATCCAAGAAGAAAGATTATTCGCATTGGACTTGGTATGCAATTGGGTTTCATAGAATTGCTTTTGTTTTTGAGAAGTAGTAAATACAACCATGAGATTCACCTACCTCAATAGACCAATTCATTATTGTAGATTAGTTTTTTTGCAACCGTTACTGTAGTGCATGCGTCCTGGAATTTAATTTCTTCAAAACCTTCTCCACTTGAATCGGTTTGTCCTCGTACTGTTTTTTCTCCAGAAGACACAAATACAGCATTTCCTTCCAATGTCAATTCATACATGGCGGGAACCGGGTCTTTGTAAAAATTAATTGATTTTAGTAAAATTTTTTTCGTTATAGGGGATCCGCCTGTCTGCATTTCAATATATGGATCCCGCACTCGATTTTCATACCGTGTCGTGAGTTCTACCGGCAGTTCTTTGCTGTAGATTTGAATGGAATTGTCATTGATATTTGAGAAATACAACCGTTTGAATTGGTCATATCCCATATCATGCCAATTTGCTCCAATGTATACATCTTTCCATTGGAGTTTTCCTTCATCCGAAACCGTATAGAACCGAATTCCTGTTGCACCTAATTGTTGTATGAATGTATTTTCATCAATCTTATCGAGTTGTCCCAGTATGATTGATGGAGCAACGTCATTCAATTCCTTATACCAATAATAGTCCATTAATGTGATATCGAGAGGATCTGTATCTGGTTTGTTTTGTTTCCATACAGCAATCCATCGCCATTGCGAATCCCAGTCCCGTTTAAGATATGAATACGATGGCCATATCGCCATAACGAGATAATTATTAATATTCCAGAATTTAAATTGCTCTCCCGACAATGTTGTGGCAATTCGAATAAAATTCTGTCGGACTTGTAGCTCCGTGTAACTTTGAACCGTTGCATTATCTTTATATTTGAATTTGATGAATTCGAGTACATTTTTTACGCGAGTATTATCTGTATGGAGATTTACTTCGTCGACTTTTGTCATTTTTGATTCATCAAATTTATATAAACGCAACCATTGATTTTCGGTTTGGGATTCCTGCGTATCGTATATAATCGCCGTATTATTTTTATCAAGATTTGTAAAATGCACAACTGTATAGTCAGTGGATGATCTTCCAACAATATTATCGGTATACCAAACTTGTTTTACTTCTCCATCTGCATATGATAGTACAAGTTCACGCCCAAGTAGGTACATCAATCCATGAACATAGAGCAATCGATTTACATGATCGTGTCGAACGATTTGAACGGTATCAGGTACATTAGTTCCAACTTCAAATGACTTTTTTAGTACCGCCGCCTTTTTATGGAACGAATAAGTTACTATTTTCCGATTCCCATTATTATTACTGGAATCAGTTATGGTGAATGCATATAGATAATCATCATCCTGTGCAATTGCGATGGAACGGAACACAAATAGAGTATTGTTTAGCGTCGCATCGAATCGTTGCACCTTTTTTGTGACGCTATTGATTTTTAAGATCGAATCACCACACCATACCCATTCAATGGTTGGATCGGTAGAATCGACCCACATTGCAGTTGCTTTTGAAACACCATCCGTATCAAAGAATCCATCCACAGAATATCCAAATTGATATCCATATGTCGATTCCGGAAGTTGTTGGTTATGGAATCGGGTGATCAGACCGAGGCGTTTATCATCTGTCGGCTTTTTATTCCAACCAACATCGATTCGTTCATTCGATACTTTTGCAAGCGTCTTTTTATCATAGAGATATCCATCAAGAATCAAATGTTTTGGTGTCTCTACCGCTTTACATGTCACGTAGTCGAGACGAGGATTTGCTTTTGGAAAAATCATTCAATTCCACTCCTTTCTTTCCTCTGAAGATCCAAATTATCCATAATAAGTATTATAGAACTCCTGTCCATATCCAGCACGACGAATTTCAACTTCCTCCGATTGGTCAGCTGGACGTTCAAATTCATGAAAGAATATAATCCGATGCTTCTCGTACAGACTGCGAGGCATTCAGTGTTGCAATATCAATGGATTCTTGCAACTCCTTCCAGAGATATGCAAGCTGCATATTGAGGTCTCCGATGGATGCATGAGATGATTTTGCAAACGTCAGCAGCCGTTCTTTACGACTCCAGTATGTCCACTGTGCAAGTCCATATCCGGCCTTATCACGTACAAAGTTAGTATAACTTCCGTCATCTACAGCTTTGGTATATTCGTCATCGCTCATACCAAGAGACTTTTCGAATCTATTCTCTAGATTGTTCGGAATAAATTTAGATTCAACATAGATATTGCCCATCAGTCCACAAAGTGCATATGGATTCAATCCAACATCTGTGAAGAATTCATAAAATTGATCTGTATTTGATTTTTGATTGGGTACTGTTGGTTGTATAGAAGGATTTCCTAATTCACCCACCAATTCGACTTTGATGTAATTTTCTGCAGCCCCATATACCGTGATTGGAACAGTAATATCTTCCGACGTTGATGTTTCAATGATTTTTGTTGTTTCATTATCATCGAATTTGATGGCACCAACGGCAACAAGTCGAACTTTAATCGATACACGATTGCGGTTTTGGTCATATACTGAAATTTTATAATTGTTGGATGCTGGTGTATTCGGATCCGTCAATACAACATCATCTTTTTCAAAACGATCTTCCACCGTATAGATTCTGGAATTTAGTTCATAATAGGATTCCGTTTCACAATGCAATTCATTCGTTTCTTGGTTGACCCACCAAATGGTTCCATCAATCAATCCCATGGAACAAAGATTTGGTGTTGGAATATCACGTGTCTGTACCAGGTTATTATTCTCAAGATCCACACGGAATTCATGGATTGCTTGATCTGCCACATGAAGAAGGAACTTATTTCCACTATGCGGAATAATATATTCCATATATAGTTGCGTCATCATGGCCGCATTTAATACTTTAATCTTTTTGGGATCCGTTTCATCGATTTCGCAAATATACCAACGCGTCATTCTTGTCGGAGGGAATGATGTAACTTTTGCCATTCCGCGTATAAATGTTATGAACGTAATAAATTTTGTCTCCGAAAGTTTAAAAGAAATAAATGCATGATATGATCGCCAATTATACATATTGCTTCCAACTACCGAAATGTCATTGAAATAATTGAAATTTTGTAACATACTCGGAATGTGATCGGCCCAGGTGATTATATTTTCCCTCGCCGGATAAGAATCATATGATCGATCTGCCACATTAAATTTGAGGCATCCCCATTTTATTGGAGTAGTAAGGATATCGGTACAGTTCAACCCATAATGGAACCCATTTTTCATGGGCGCTGTATACGTAATATAGGGATAATCATGCCAACTTCTCCATCCGGAATTTATAAAATCTTGCACTTTCCCATTCTTAATTGGTGGAGAATATACTGTGTAGTTTACTTTATCTGAGATATCGTTGTACATGATATCTCCACTCGGTGTTATCATTGCAATGATATTATCATCACGATATACGGTTGTAGAATAATAGGTGCCGAGTTGATTTTTTCCATATCCACTATCGCAATACATTGGGATTGCGCTGACATATGTCAGCGTATTTTTATCAAATACCATCAGATATGTTCGAGCTTCTACAAGATTATTTTGACGATTCGACAGGTTATGAGGAGTTTGAGCAAACAAACATACATGTTTATCATTTACGAAATAAATTCTTGGAAGAATTGCCCAAACGTCTACTGTAGCAGTGATATTCCCGTTTCGGTCCAATTTTGTTAATTGACTGAGTTTTGGATTATCACTAATCGCTTTGTCTTGTATTTTATTTATAATATAATTTTCATCCGGGTCAGATGGATTTGACCACGAGAACCCCATCCACTCTGAATTGATAGAACCATTACTAACATCAATGGGACGAGTATCATTATAATAGGTATAAAGATATTGATTACCATCCCACGTGTTACGGTATGAATTAAGTTTTGATTGAATATACATATAATCATTGCAGATGATTGAATTCGCGCACGGAGCCGGAAGTTCAACTGGATTCGAATTAATCAATTTCATATTCGAATCCAATACTTTTCCATCAATAATATATTTATCGCGGAATCGTGCCAATCGAACAATTGGTCCTTCGTATCGCTTTAATGCACTGAGCACAGCCATAATGCATTTCCTCCTTTAATTAAAAGACAATACATCAATTATTACTTTAACATTTCCCTGGATGGAAATGTTTACATAAAATTCTCGTTCTGGAATTGTAAGATGATAGGATTCTTTAATCGGTTCAATCAATTCTCCACCATTTCGACCAATAAACTTAATTTTGGCATCAGATGATGTATTGAGATTGGTAATATCCAACGATGCAGAGATTGCATTATTGATATGGATAGAGAAATCATAAACGAATTCATATTCATTTGGGGATTGAATAACCTTTTCAAAATGCACATTGGTCGGAACATATGGATTTGACAAAATAAATCCAGTTCCGTTTGCATTTACCGTTAGCACTTGACCAATGCAGCGTTCCAAATCACCAACGGAAACATCCATCAATTGAACCAATTTATTGATTTGATTGCGTACAGAAATTGTACCATCTGAATCAATAGAAATCGTATCGCCATCCGGCTTTACATGACCAATCGTTCCGGTAGTTGCCGGGCGATTGGGATTTTTTACGGACAATACACCCTTTTCACCGACAATCAGTGTTTCATTGTCTGGACGAACAATTCCCGCTCTTGTTGACGTTGCATATAGTAAACGATCTGCCGGAAATGAACCATCCACTCTTGCATTGATGTCGGATAATTCCTGCATAATTTTTTGGGAAATGCGAATCTCACCACTTGAGTCAATAACAATCGTATCACTATCTCCGCGATATTCTTTTGTCGACAATACATCACCAGTCATTCGCAGTGTGTTATTATCAATCTTTATTATACCGCGATTATTCCCCGATGCCGTCCGAACCGTAATTTTTCCATCCGGTGTTTTTTCCATGGTATTTGGATCAAAAATTAGATCATGATTCATCATATTTTGATCAAGTAATCGAATTTTTTGTCCATGGATATCAATATCTGAACGGTTCGCCTGAATTGCATTCTGCACCTGAGATAAGATCGATTCAATCTTTGCGGAACTATAGGTGCGCCGAGTACGTGGACGAGTATCATCGAGAATATCAATGGTTGTTCCTGAACCTCCGCCACCACCGGATGCAACTTCTGTAATCATATTGATGAAATGGAGTCCTTCTGCATCTTTGATCAGAAGACCTACTGGAGATGATTTCACATCATCAACGGTAATTTTTTTCTCCAATACAGCAATTGAATTCCTTGGAAGAATATCTAAATTCTCATGATCAATGACGATGTTACCCGAGCCATCTGTTTTTGTATTAAAAATCGTTTTTGATGTGGCAGCACCTTGTCCGAAATAGTATGCACCTGCTTCCCCATAATTATGTAATGCGGGAAGTATATCCCCAGAATTTTCTACATCAAGAAGAGCAATCTTATGTTCGGTATAAATGGTAAGGATATTACTACCACCAATGTCATCTTTTCGGATATAGTTATCCAACATTGGTTCTCGTACAATATCTGATGGAATTGTTGCAGATAGATTTTTTACCGCATCTTCGATCGCTTTGTTGGTTTCTGTTTTTGTATAGGCATCCGCCTTTTTTATAAAGTCTCTCAGCTGTTCTTCTTTTACATAAGAAGAGAGATCAATATTTCCGGCAACAACATTTACAATTGCATCATCAACATAGCGCCGTGTCGCATATGCGGACAGATCATTTGTTTTCGCATATTCGTGTAGAACATCATTCAGTTTTGTCGATGAGATGTAATTTGCGAGTTCCGATTTTAATGTATAATCGGATAGTTTGAAATTGAAATCACTGTTCTTAACGTACCGAATATCCAATTGATCATATCCACCAATTGCAGGATGAATGGTGGTGTTATTAATATGCTCCAGGAATTTTTCCATCGGAGTCATATCATTCCATTTCGATCGTTCTGCATTTGATGTATGAATGGATTCGTTATTAACATGCGTCTGAATTGTTTCACGCGCAGAATTCCAATGATTGCGATCAACATCATTGATATGAACATGTTGATCTGTTACATGTTCTTCCAATTTCCTTCGAAGCGATTCATCGAGTAATCGAATGGTTGACATAACACGATCAAACTCGGCACGTGTGGCATTCGAAATCGGTTTGTCTAAATCTGAGGTATTGTCGACATTTCCAAGTCCAACCTTAACCAAGAAATCTTTTTCTCGGTTTGATAAATTTCGCGGATAAATTAATAGTAGATTATCAACATACATACCCATCGCATAATTGATGCGATTGTCTTCTTTGGTTGTTGTCAATCGACCATCGTTTCCTAAATATAAGATACTCTTATCTTCCAGCCGCTGAAGTGTTACCGATGCAACTCCATGCGACAATACTTCCAGCTCTGTATCCGATATTTTAGAAATAACAACCAACAATGGCGATTCAATCTGTATTACACTTTGAGTTGCCAGTGCATATTTATGATTTCGATTGATGGTAATCACATCACCGACGTTGATGTTGCTACCAAAGTCAGCATCTACGATAATGATTGTTCTTGAGCTAGATGAAACGTGATCTAACGTGTAACGCCGATATTCGATGCGTAAATGTTCAAGGAATCTTCGTAAATCCTCATATGTGATTTGAGAATGTTCACGATTAAGCATATTCTTATCTTCACCCCTATCAAATGGTGTTGTTTCATTAATAGAATGTGAAAGGTAATAAAAAAGAAGAGGGGATTGCTCCCCTCCTTATTTTCAACAGTTGCAGTATGATTCCGGATGATCAGATACCATCAACTGTGCGAGCACATTGGAAACAGTAGGGGCATCATCATCCTTGAAGCACCGTCTACCCAATAATGATAGCTTATCATCATTTAGATCCCCAGATGCAATCATATGCGCAATATCATAATTCCATATCTCAACAGTAAACAATCCGTTGTCTGCCGAATACACCTTGATATAGAATGCTGGATATTTCACTACGACACAATCGCCAATACAGCCGATTGGTTCGATGGATGATGCATGGGGAAATCTAGAATTCCATAATTGCTCAATATCTGAGGTGAAGTCAAAAGAAGACATCACTTCACAACGTTACCATTGAGGTCCTTCTTAACCTTCTTCTGAAGGCTCTTCGGTACTGGACTCTTTGCACGAATCTGTACTGAATCCTTGTACGTGACCTCATAAGAACCGGTAACCTGACCAGTCTTCATATCTCGGATCTGACCCGTCTTGACCTTGCCGGGGTTGTCTGCAAGATAGATGCCACCAACAACATTCTCCTGGGCAGGAAGATCAAACTTCTTGCCGGTCTTGATCTGTTCCATCACGATATGAGGAATGATCTCTGCCAGATTCTTCGTGGAGATCTCGACTGTGTCGATGACTCCTGCCTCAGCCTTCTGCGGATACTTTGCAGTATCGAGGGTCTTCTTCAGATCGGCAACAATTGCATCGTGAACGGAAAGCTCGTTCTTTGAACCATCCTTGTTCACTGACCCAACCTTGTAACTGGGGTCGTTCACAAGTGAATGCACAAGATCTGCGAAGCCGCTCTTGCTGAATACTCCACGACCTGTTACCATCTTTCCTGCATCCTTACCGAGCAGGTCCTTCATTGTCTTAGCCATTTTTTATTCCTCCTTTTAATATATTAAAATGAATTTAGGATATGGCTTCATCCTATTAGTATGAAAATATATAAGTATCTGAATGCCCTATGATTCCCACATATTTTCATCATTGCATATTTTGTTGTTGGAAAAATAAATAAAATAGAAGGGGAATGAACCCCTTCTATTTTATAAGTTGTAATATCTATAATTTTATGAAATCTTCATGTTGACGATCTTCGTCAATGTAATATCATTATCAACTTTCCGCTTATCTTTCAGAACCATTGTAACGGTGAGCGGAACTGTAGAACCAGATGTTCCCGGAGATGCATTAAATACGATATTCAACTTGTGTAGCTCTGAATCATAAGTTGCTGCTCCAGGAATGCTGCTGGTAATATTATCAATATTCCAATCATCGTATACGATTGCATCTCCACCAGTGGATTCAATATTCATGCTTGTATTCAGAATGAAGCTAGTTCCTTCTGTCCTCGATGCAATTTCAGATTCTGTAAAGTTAAGATTACCCGGCATAACCCGATTTGGATCATGGAATTCAACTTTCAATACCTGAATGGGCTGGAAATCATTCTTTGTTCCGTTCAACTTTACTGGATACTTTGTTGAAAGTTCTCGCCCGAGAACAAGATATCCATATCCTGGTGTCGTTGCAGAAACGTAAGATGTTGTCGATCCATCCGTAAGTTTGACTACGCGGAGACCTTCATCATTTTGGATCGGGAAGATTCGATAGAGGGCTTTGATATCAAGAGTTGGCTCATACTCGACAATGGAATTGACATCATACTGCGTATTGATTTCCAACGTTGTAATTGGAGACTTCCGCTGGTATGTTGTAATATTGGCAAGAGCTGGACCAACGGTGATATCGAACCGTTTACTTTTCAATACAATTTCATTCCCGCCACGCGAAATCACAGCATCAATTGTAAAGATGACTTTATTTCCGGATGGGTTTAATGTATCTGGATCAATCTTCCACGTACCATCACCATTATCGATAATATTTGTAATATTCATTCCATCCGGAATAAGTCGGATAGAAGAATAGTTTGCATCCGCCGGATAGATGAGAGGTTTGATGATATTTGTATTACCGACGCGGAAAACTTCGTTGTCGGCAAGATGTTCATCTGTGTACAGCTGAAGTGCTTCAATATTGATATCATCGATTTGTGTATTATTGATATGGAATTCAATTGGAATCGCAAAACTCTTATCGGAGTAAATACCATTCTTATCATGAATCCGAATTTGAATGTTAAGTGGTGTCGTTACCACTGGGGTATCCGTAATCGATAGCTTAATTTCATTCCGTCCATAATCAAATGTTGCAGTTCCAATATTTGGTGTTACGGTAACCGTAACATCATATTGCGTTAGATCAGTAGCATCGCCCGTAATCACAATCGGAATGGATACATTCGATGTTGTAATGCGTGATGTTGGAGACGAAATATTTACAACCGAAGGTGTCGATTTACGAACTTCAACAGTGAAATCCTTTGTAAAGTCATCACCGACACTCTTACCATCCTTAATTCGAACACGAATTTTGATATTTCCTGGAGTATCTGAAATAATTGTATTATTAACAATACGACCGAATCCAGAAATAATTTCATAGGCAGTCGATGTATTCGTTGCATTGGATGGAGAAACCGTGCGACCAAGCGTTCCTGGAATTCCAGTATAGAGATAGGTAAGGTCGAATGCAACATCCGTAACTTTGACAAATGGAGCAGTCACATCAAGTTCGAAATCCTGCGTATACTTGTATTCATTGCCCCCTGTAATTGTTGCACGAATAACAACCTTTCCGGAACCTTCTACCTTCAGCTTGTTCTTATCCGTGATGGAAACAATGTTTGTATTTGCATTAACAACGCTCCAAACAATTTCTTGATACGTTGCATTTGTTGGAGAAATGACCGGATTGAGTGTAATGATTGTGCCAGATTCAATGGATCTCGGAATACCACTGATGGATGAAACTTGAACCATTTCAGCAACAGTTAGTAAGAATGTATCTTCCACATTATCAATGCTTGCCTTAATCGTCGTATTTCCTGCAGCAGCCCCAATGATGATCAAACCATTGTCAAGGACGTCAGCAATTGCAGGTTTGGTTGAAGTATACCGAACGGTCGAATTTGCATCTGGCGGAGTCACTGCAACATTCAACTGATATGTTGATGATGCAAGAAGTGGATGTGTCGGTTTATTCTGAATCACAACAGACGATGCTTTCTTCACACAGACAACCGTCGATATTCCTGAATCAGCAGTGGTATGATTTGGATCATTTTTGACTGAAACACGGCAGAAATATTTGTACGTTCCTTTTTCTAGGTTGGCTGGAATATCAAATGTTGCAGACGTTGCACCAGCAACAGGTGTATCCGTTGCTGTGTCATGTAGATACCACTGATATTCCAGGATATCATCATTGGATGTTGCCACTACTTTGATTTTCTCTGTAATATTTCCGAAATCAACCGAAACATTCGTAATTGGATGATTCGTAAAAACAATTCCAGAAGAGACCACTTTGATACTCTTAGTTGTCACATAATCCTGATTGGTGCTAAGACCGTACTTGATGAGTGCTTTCAGCTGAATCGTACCAGACATTCCACTTAGTAGTGTATTGTCGGTAATAGATACATTTGTTCCATCCGCATCGGCAATAGACCAAACAATCGTTCGATACGATGCATTGGTTGGTAGCGCATAACATGTATTCAGATTTAACGGCTCGCCTGTCTTTATCATGGTCGGGACATTTGTAATGGATGTTACCGGGGTATGGTCCACACTCACGCTGATTGGATTAATGCGAATATATGCATCGCGGCTACGCATCACAAGGATACATGGTGAATTGGATGGATATTCGGAAGTAAGTGTGAATCGAATGGTTGCACCATATTTCGTCTGTGCAAGAATCGTTGGATCCTTTACAGGAATAATGGAACCATCACCAAATGCAAGAGCCCAGTGAGATAGATCGTTTGAAATCGAAAGTTCCGTGCCAATCAGCTTCGTTGAATTATATTTGATGGAAATGAGGGCACGCGTTACAGCACCATAGCTGTCAGTTGTTCCATCATATTCATCTGTAGTATATCCATCAAATGGAGTGAAATACGTGTCGCCGACATAATCTTTTGGGAACTCCAATGCTTCGGATGAATTTGAAGACTTGTTATACAGCCTCCAATTTGCACCATCATACACAAAAAGATGGTCACTAATGTTATCCGTATCATATGCAACTAGAGGGTGATTCTGGTATACCATCGGTTTCGGTCCAGTTCCCTGAACATCAATCGTTGGATTATTGACTGTCAGTGTATTCTTAAAACGAACACTGATCAACGTTCCCGTCTGTGGGATGAGCGGGTAATTCGGAACTGAAGGATGGATAACAGTTGCAACTTTATTTGGATTATCTCCATCCGTTTCACAGATACAGCAAACCGCTGGAAGAATATTCTTGCGCGTCCATTCGGTTGTTGCAATGCGCTGATCATTCGAATTGTTTGGAGGATTGTCTGCCTCCGGTTCACCCGCTAAGTGTGGAGAGTTCAACGGAGCTCTTGTGATATCTGTTGGATGTCGATGGTCTGCGCGAGCATATCGACCATCATCGGTTCCCTGCCACACAATGCCATCCATGAGCGGATCGACTTCCGATGCACGAACGTGACCAAACAGATCAGCAGTTGCTTGTCCATATGTCGAACCAGACGGAGATGTATGGACCCGGGGGGCTTTCACAAGATCAAGATAACGACCCATGTTTGCGGAAAGTGCAGCAGTTGGATCCAGGGAATCGAGAGAATCAATAACGCGAGTCAGTTCGATATCATTGATTAACGCAATAACATCCTTCGTGTCTGCCTTCGTCTGATTCAAAATACGTCCCTGGTTTGCAGAGAGTGGTCGATCAGATTCATAGGAAATCAGATTGTTTACAACCTGATTCTTGACGTATTCGGTTGTCGCAATCTTTGTTGTTCGATCGCTTACTGCCTGTGTCGTCGTTGTTGGAGATTCGCGTAGATTCACGTTTGGTACAATTTCAAATTCACCAATAGTACTGGGAATAATCGTTGCACGAATAACCTTATCATCGCTAACGGTAACCTGAATATTTTCTGATGTAGAACCATTGTAAACACGAATCATCGATGAAATATTAATACGATTCTTTGTTCCATCAGGAAGAGGAATTACCAGTTCTGATGTTGCCGAATCAAATGTAATTTTTCCAAATGTATCGGTAATTGGTAGAACAAGTTCAACTTTATTTCCATCACGTCGTGTAAAAATAATTGCAGATTTGAGTGTATCCCATTCGGCAGAAGAAATATATTTGCTCCCATCTAGACCATCATTAATTTGATTGATCTGCGATATAATGCGATCCAGTGCAAGTTGCGTCTGTGCAGAAATTGGCTTATCCGCATCCGCTGTATTGTTTACACGGTCAAGACCAATTTGTGCTGCTGTCACATTATGTGGATTATTGAAATCCGTAATATGACTATTGTATGTTACTGTCGATACAGATCCAATCTGCTCCGCAGTAATGCGGTGCGGATTATTATAATCATTAATATGATTGAAAAGATCCGTGCGAGTCTGCTGTGAACCGGTTGGTCCGTCAACCTTACCTTGGAGCTCAATGATGGTATTATCATACCGCTGGAATTCTTTGGTAACTCCCGCTTGAGTGATATAACCGTCTTCATTTTCACCGAGGCCAGTGTATACATTTGGAGCCCCTTCGATATCAGAATAACGAACGAGTCCCCTGGGAAGAAGTTTTCCTGCGGCAACAAAGTCTGTGAAAATATCCTCAGGAGATTTCCATGCCGTATCATAATTGGTATCAGACTGTTTTGTTAGGAATTCACCAGTAACACCGCCGGCAGGAACACCTTCACCATCTTTACCATCAACATAGTCAACACCCTTGATTGGCGTATATCCATCAATACCCTTGATGATCTTTGGCGTCGGAGGTGTCGTTTCTTTGGAAAGAACCCAAGTAAGTTCACACTTATCATCAAGCTTCGGATACCAAATGTTTCCATGGAGGTTATCTTCATCTGCAACAGAATCTGCAAATACCTGAATGAAACGACCTTGCATCCATACATACATTGCTGTTGATGGGAAGGCAATGAACATGTCACCCGCCTTCATTGTTGCAGAACCAACTTCCAACCAGTTGAGACCTGGGGTCTTCCGATAAATAACAACATCGGCCGTCTCATTCACCTTATAATCCGTTGCCGGACGAATAGCAAAATAAGTTGCTGTTGTGTCTAGAACATCTGGAAGAGCCTGATTAAATCCAAGAACGTAATTTGGATTCCAATTATTTGGATCATAGGGATGAACGGTTGCTACACCCGTACGTTCATCATATGCAATGTTCACATAATTGAAGAACGTCTCACGAAGTGATTTGAAGTGTGCATCAATTTCTTCTCTCGTATAAGTACCCGCTTGATGCGCGGTTACATTATGCGGATTATTGAAATTATTAACGTGATCTTCAACCGTGGCAATATCCGCCTTCGCATTCCATGCACGACGCTCTGCATCACTGACATGCATCCGTGTATTGGAAACGTGTGAGTTGAATGTTGCTGCAGAAATCTGAGCATTCCATTTTGCACGCTCAACATCTGTAATATGGATGGAACGAGACTGAATATGGTTGTAAAGGTCTGAAACATTTGCTTTCAGATCGAGTTGTTCACCAACAGCACGTTCCGTCGGAATCTTGCTGTGGGAACGGTTCACTGGATTCTTGTCAATGGAACGTGCAACATCAAGGCTACCAATATCACCCTGAACGCCGCTCCATGTCATAATACGCCCCGGCTTACCTGCTTCAATCAGCGGTTGCTTGGAACGCAGAAGATTATAAATTGCTTCCAATTCATCCGTTAGTGTGGCTGAATTGTCATCCATGGTCTTCTTCACCGCATCGTATACGGTAACCGGATATGTGAATTCATAATCATAATTCGGTAAGGACATGTCATGCCCATCCATGAATACCCTGGATTGGACAATGCGCTTATTTTTCAATTCGCCCATAGGAATTAATCTTCCTTTCTTTTTATATTATAAATGGCTAGAATTAAATCAAAGTTCCTTATACTTACTTAGTTCAAGCTTACGCTTCTCTTCCAGTGCTTTAATTCGAACCTTTTCACGAATTTTCAACGGGACTTCCATCAGATTCATTTGACCTTTTGCCACAATACGGGCATAAAAATTGATCAATGCCTTTTCCTGTTTCATATGAAAAACTCCTCTGTCACCAAAGTAAATATCTTATAGATTTGGTGAAGGTTCCTTATGCCATTTGCACAATAAATAGGAGGGAATGATTTCCCTCCTATTTTTTATTTTGCACCCTTATTGTATTTCTTAATTGCTGACTCAATCTTATTTGTATCAGACATGATGTAATTGACCATCTTACTGGTAAACGAAATCGATTTTCCAATCGTACTTAATGTTCGATTGATCAATGCAACTTCATCCCCATTCAGTTTATCCATTTCATGATTGGCTTCCGTCCGATCAATTTTTGATTTCAAATCACGATGAATGGTATTAAAAATTTGATTATATGATTTCACATGCATGCAAATTTCATTGAGTGCATCATAATAGGTAACGTTTCCATTTTTTGTTTTGATAATAGCCGCTGGTCCAAAGTATGCTTCCCGTGTTACTTCATCACTGAATTTCACTTGTGTTGGTGTGAACTTAATCGCGGAAATCTTATTCCATTCATTGTTTGCTTTCTTTGCTAATACAATATCAGAATCTTTAAAAATGGGAAGTCGACGACGGAATCCAGTACGCCATGCATCTCCCTGTGTCAATTTTTCCAAATACTGCATATATGCATCAAATGATGGAATGATACGATCCATTACAGTCTGTACATCCTGATAGGTAATATACAATTCTACGTCACCGGTAATTGCATTTTTGATATGTCGCGGAATCGATGTCAATCCTCTTCCGATTGCATTTAAATGAGATGGGATATTGTTGATGAATTTTGTAATGAAACTCAATAATTTATTCATAAGACGAATGAGCTTCATTACCAAATCCCATGCAAGCTTCAATACGGATGCACCAAGATCCGTCAGCCGATTGTAGATACTTGCGGTATCTTTAATGGTTTTGCGGGTATTCTTTAGCGGAGCATCTGCCTGAGCGATATTTTTTATCTTTCCAACCAGCGAATTGTTATTCATTTCAACAGCTTCTAAGGTAAACATATCATAGGAAAGCAGTACTGCATCTGCATACTGAATCCCTTCCATAAAAGCAGTCTGCTCCGGTTGTGTTAGTTTATCAAAATCCAAATCTAAAATTGAGTCCATAATATCCATTAGGATTCACCTCGCAACTCACATAAAATAACAACTTCATCCCGCATCGAAGATAATGCAATAATTGAACGATCAATATCTGGATGAATTCCATCATGCTTTTTCATTTCATCCGACAATACTTGATTCTTCATCTTCATTTGTGCAATTTCAAATTCCTCAAATTGCTTGACGCCTTCTTTAGGTAGTACATCCAACATACTGTAATTCCAATAAGATGATGCCGCCCGTTCTGGTGTACAAACATCGTGCGGGATTCCACAATATATGATCTTTTTAATCATGTATTTCCTCCTAATATGTAATTGTATCGTATGCCGACAAAATCATTCTTCCATTGTATGGAACTTCTTTGAAAATATGATACTGATCGTATGGCGTATGGGTACGAAACACATGAACATTGAATGGTTTTTCTATATCATCAACAAGTACTTTTTCAATATGATGATACATTCGACCCGTACTTCCATACATACTATCATTTCGTTTTAAATTACGTGCAACACCAATCAATGCAACAGGATAATATGATTTCGATCGTTTGGAAACCGGATGGATCATTCGATCCTTCTTATCCGGCTGCATCATTGACTGTAGAGCAGTACTTCCATCATTTGCTGGCATCAAAAAATCCTTCGTTGTAAACATACGATTCCATCCATATTGGTAAAATCGATATCCATCATACCCATAATTGGTTATTGGTTCGATATTTAATTTTTTGACACGGGCAGAAATCCAAATTCGTTTTTTATCATTGTATGGGAAATAATATACTTGATCGTTTGATATTTTTGTTGATGCCGATATTCCGACATCAATCCATTCACCATCATGCGTTACTGCATAAATATGCCCTTCGTATAATATTTTCCCAGAAATATTTCCAAATCGCTCATATCGGAAAATAATTCCTTTTGGATCGAGAGAAGCCATTTGATTATTACTACTTGCATCAATCTCATAAGGAATTGATTCATTGGTTTGTAACATCGGATGATCTGGGTGTTTTAGTCGGTCGTTCCGAAAATATACAAATTGGAATTCCTTGATTTCATCAGCATGAAGATATCCATCGTGAACGGATGAACTTATTTTTGTATTACCATCAACTTCTTTTGTTGGCGAAATGGATGCGATGTCATCCCATTGTCGATCCTGGTTCATTACATGAGCAGACCAAATGGAAACCCATTCTCCTCTATCATTTTTATATTTGATACTCATATCGATATTAACTCCGATCAATAACGGTTATAACAAAAGTTCCAGAATCGAATCAAATAGAAAGAGGGATCTCTCCCTCTTTCTATCATTAGTCAGCAATCCGGAACCAAATATCTCCAGGTTTTGCATCCATTGGCTCTTCTGCAGATACAATAATATTATGCACTTTACGATCTGACCGATTGGTTGCCGTATCCGGAGCGACAATAATTTTATGATATTCATCGTCGGGTTTCATTTTTGAACCAGAGATGGATTGATCTTGAATATTGTCTCCTGTGATCGTATTCAGATCAATCTTTTCTCCTGTAATTGTTTGATCAAGAATGTTGTTATTTTGAACGACACCATTTGCAAGTTTGTCGGATGTAATTGCACATGTTGCTATATTATCTGTATGAATACCCTCAACTTCAATCATGGCAGAATTGATTTGAACATATGCAGCATCATCACCAGCAACGGTAACGGCAAGAACACGATTATCGACATTGGAGGAAAATAGTTTATTTCCTCGAATGGATCGATGCCCGCCAATGCCTGCTGCCGCATCCCGAAGCTGTTGTGCAAATTCATCACTGAACGTAAGCGTCCTAGCTCCAGTGAGTTTAAAATATTGATTATCGACAGACAATGCATTGTTGACATCCGGTAAGGCAGATGAATTCCACATTGCCCGTACTTTATCATCGATGATGGAATCGAATATATCAGTCTTCAATGATACAACATTTGCATCCTCATTAAACTGGGATGGGTTAAATTGATGACTGATAGTTGGTGTATAGTTTTCCAATGCTTTTGCGATAGCATTTTTTACATATTTCAGATTTGCAATTCGCATCATATTGGATGTATCATCCGATGGGGTATTATCGAGCGTTGATAACCCTCGCAACTGAATGTCACGTTGTAATGATTTCGATTCAATGCTCTGGTCTCGAATATAATCGGATGTAATCTTCAGATATTGTGGATCACGATCTGATCCATATACACCAAGCACGGTATGATCGGTGGTTGCACGGAATAGTTTGCTTCCATCCACGCTATTCGGTTCAAGCATATCTTTATTGATTTTTACATAATTTGCTGGAAGATTTTGATCCGTTACAGCCAAGACCCGATTTGGATGTAGCGATGGGAATAGTTCTGAACCCGTAATTGTTCCCTCAACAATATGCTCGCCTCGAATTTGCCGCAGCTTAAAATGCTCGGTTGATAACGTCAATGGTTTGATATGCTCTTCCTGCACACTATGTTTCTGTAGATTATTTGAAGCCACAGCGCGATCAGAAATCATCTCTGTGTTAATCGTTCCATAATATGGAGGAGTGTTTGACTCAGTGACAAGAAGGACCTTGTTGCGTGAACTCGTTGTGAATAATGTTCGCCCATCAATCTGATGATCATCGATCATACGATTTTTAATCTTCGTCCATTGCGGTGCAAGATTTCCTCGTTCAATTGCAACCACACGATATCCAGAATCATTATCTTCCGGCTTTTTAATCTTATCGAGGGTGATTGTCTCATCCTGCAATTCTTCTCCCGTGATCAATCGAGGAGGAATCATTTTTCGTGTCAATTTGGTGTAGACAGGATGGCTATGAATATCCAGTGTTCCGAGAAGCATATCCGCTTCTGTTGATTTGAATAATTTTGCAGAAGTGATGGATGAATCCATCAAATGCTCTGTTGTAATACTGAGTGGCCGAATATGACGTTGAACGACAGCACCATCTACAATGTTTCGATCGCTGACGGAATTATCCGAAAGATGTTCGTTCATGATTGCATTCGCATCAATGCAATCTTTGTTGATCTTTGCCCAAGCGGACGCTTTAGTTGTATCTCCAGTAATTAATACACGATTTGCAACATCTGACGGTTTTAGTTTATCTACACCAATGGTTTTCGGAACAAAATTCTCATTTGCGAACGTATAGGAACGAAGTGTGTTGAATAAAAACTCTTTATTGATAATGGCTTTACCATCAACTTCAGGAATTGGTGTTGAAATGGTTGGCGTTCCATTCAATTTTACATGGTCGACAATCGCACTACCATCCACAATTTTATCTTTGAGATGAACACGTTCAATGGAAGCGTTTGAAATATGATTGGTACGAATTGCATTGTCTTGAATATGACTGGATTGAATTGCTACATCACGAATGGTTCGTGATGATATTGCCGCAGGTGCAATATTGTTTTCTTGCACAGCATCATCATCCATCATTTCTGAATTGATACGTACGTACTGCAATGTTGAACCAATGGTTGTTACACCGAGGACACGATTTGCATTAGTTGAAGATACAATCTTGTTGAGTGTAATTGATGCATTTGCAATGTGTCGGGCTCCAATGGAATCGGATGCAATCTTTGTACTACTAACTGCATTATCTTTGAGATGATTTGTATATACAGAACCATATGCAAGTTTGTGCTCATTGATGGAATGATCTTCGACTTCCGATTGAATCGTATACAACGATTTCGTTGCATTCGTTGTTACTTTCATTCGAATGGTTGTTGTGTCAACCGGAGTAATATCTGTATGAAGTTCTGACAAATCAATCGTCCGTTTGTTTTTACCAGACAAATCGCTCGTCATTAGGTTGTGATTGTTTGCATTGTATGTAATCGACGAAATTAGTGTATGTAATGGAATCGTTACTGTCTTCGATTCTAATGTTGAAGATAGTGTGAGCACCCCTTTTTCCAAATCATATGATACGTCCGTGAATCCGGGCTTTGCACTATTTAAGTTATGAAGAACATTGCTGATGTTCGTTAGTGCTTCTTGTGTTGCAGTAGAAATCGGTTTCTCTAGATCCGATGTATTATCTACCCGATCAAGACCGATCTGTTCTTTCGAGACATGATGGGGATTATTTAGATCATTTGCATGCGCTCGGAATTCTTCTACGGTAACTGCTCCAATTCCTCCTGCTGTAATAACGGGAGGAACATCATTTTTGATATGATCAATCAGCATCTTCCGAACTTCTTCCGTTGCCGTATTATGCTTTGTATCCACTTCTGTTAGATCGGAAGTAAGCTTCTTGAAATGCTCCGTAATCACATTCTGTGTGATAAAACCATCTGTATTGTTTCCCAGCGATCGATATGCAAATGGGACACCAATGATATCTTCCCAGTGAATATTCTTTGTATCTTTTGGATTACCATTGGAATCTAATAGTCCGATACGATGAAGATAATCCCCAACCGCCTTTTCTGTTGGAATTCGACCATGCGATTGCGCATCACGACTCCATTCCATTGCAGTGGTATATTTGATCGAACCAACTTCACCAGATACACCACCATATGTCATCAAATAATTTGCGGGTTTTCCTGGAATTCGTGTTTGTGCTCCAAGAAGTTTTCCTTTGATTGCATCGATATCTTCCGCAAGGGTGGTGGCATCATCATCCCAAGATGATTTTACGGCATCATACGTTGTGATTGGATAGGTCAATTCATAATTCGCTTCTGGGGGTGGTTGTGGTTTATCACTTATATACGTACGGGATTGTACAATCCGTTTATTTACAACGCCCATTGTAATTTCAACTCCTTAAACATTGTCTATGATTAAATATCGGGTTCTGAGCAATATAAATATGGAGGAGGGATATCCCTCCTCCATATATTTACATGAATTTGAAATTGTAATCTTGATCGAGATGGAATGTATCTCTCCATGTATTGAGAAGTTCTTGACGAGCATCTTTTGCACCGCTGTATTCTTCAATCTTCATGTTGATGTTTCCAAATGCAGTCGGTATCTGATCATAATACTTTAGTGTATTATACAAATATACCTGCATATCTAATTCTGCCAATTGCATGAAACTATCAACACATGATTGTGGAATGGTTTCACCATTCTCTTCATGCTCGCATGCAGCAATAAATGTTAATACCGTACGCGGAAATCCAAATAATTGAATTTTATTCTCCCCGAGATATTCAAAGGTCGGCTCCGCACGCATTTCACCAGCAAGCATCATCATTTCCTGTGATGTGATGACACCCTGTACGGATTGATTGATTCCAAATGCAGGAGCAATATCCCCAAATGTTCCACGCTCGGTCGTATATGGGAAACGGACATCGATCATCCACATAATAGGAGTGATGCATAACATGCGCGGCAGTTTATAAATATGCTTGCGACGATCAACCACTTCAAGGTGAGCTACGTTTGCATCCAATTCTCGTTCCCATGGAACGAATTGAGAATATATGGGAATCGTCATTGTTGTCAATACTTCGCGAATGATATTTTCTGGGTGAGCTGGTTCTCCAGTCACATCATCTCTCAATGGCAACGTAATACTATTCAACCCATACATAATTTTGAGTTGACTTATGACACGTGATAAATTCATCAGTATGTTCCTCCAATCATTACGAGGAATGAATGTTATACGAATACAACATTTTCGTTGGAAGATGATTTCTTGCCAAACAACTGTTTGTTGGTATGATATCCAGAGCATGCAATGGTATGATCAACCATCTCATAGAAATTCTTGGATAATTTCTCATTGTAACATTCCCAAAGATCATCGAGAATACCAACATATTCTGGTGCAATGGAATGTTCCATCAGTACATACTTTGCATGAGAAAGATCCTTCTCTATGTTTGTCGTATGTTCCAGGTAGGATGTGATGATGGATGGCATGTCCATGTATTTTACATTTACCTTTTCTGCGAATGAATGTTCGGTTGCTTTATTGAAATTCTCTTTCACAGCATCAATCGTGAAATTCTTTGGCACACCATTCTTTGATAGATTGGTGCAATATTCTTTCAGAAATGACGTAAATTCGTTAAACGATTCATCGACGTTAATCCCTTTAAAGGATAACCCAGTGAGTTGCACGCCGCGCTCGGATGCAAAGTTATTAACATAATGCATCATTTCAGCATCATATTTCTCCATAAATGATTGCACATTTTCTGTTTTCATATAGGATTCTCCTCTAGTAATGAATAATCTTTTCCAATGGGCTTACCGGTTCATCAATCCCATCGACGCTATTATTTATGCCGTTCGAGATTGCACGTCCCATATCCTCAAAGATGATTCCAGAATATGTCGATAATTCCATAACAACGTCACGTACATTTCCAGTTTTATATGCATATGGTGAAATTCCATCCTTGGATCCATATACTTGACCAAATCGCTGTTTCTTATTCGTTGGACTACGATAAATTTCAGCCAGAATCAATTCCATAATCTTTGATGGCGTTTGTAATGTGAATCCGGCAATCTCTAGATTCTTCCACCAAATGGAAATCAGATCATCGTAGGAAATTGCCGATGGTAGCTTTCCGCCAAGGATGAGATTTACAAACTTGGATGCGATGGCAATACCACGGACGATGGATTGTTCCATGACATAAGAATCTTTCACATATTCCAACACATACACATTCATATGCGATCCATTGATTTCAATTTCATCTTCACGAATGGTATATACATACAGTTTGATCATTGCCGGCACGGTGAATAGTTGATAATTTCCATTGTTGGGTTTTGCGTAGATAATACCAATGGTCTCAACATATTCACCCATATTTGTCGCATATCGATTCTTCTCAAAATAGGTCATCGGAATATAAAATTCCATATCGCTGTCTGCATACAATTTTGCATTTTTTGCATACAATCCCATTGATCGGAACCTCCTTTCACATCATACCAAAAAAGGAAGGGGGGATATCGGTTAAATCATCGTCTTGTTGATGTTTGTAATTGGAGTAGACGTCATCATGAACAAATGGTAATCGTTGTACTATTTCTTTGGTTTGTTGCTCCATTTCAATCATTCCTTCGATTGCAATCTCTTCAAATGTTGCATGTTCTGTTGATGTGAACATTCCCATTTGCGGATTCAGTTCAATCTCATTTTCATCCTCGATGGTTCCTAAAATTGGATGTACTTTATTTGAAATACCAAAGAGTTCTAGGTTATCTCCCGTATAGAAAAGATACATGGCAATGAGATACGACATGACATTATCATCATGCGATCCTTTGTCTGCTTCAATTTTACCGGTAGAGGTACGAATTAATTTACAGATGTCATCCACGAGATATTCGGTATCCAAGATATCGATGAATTCATTTACATGTCGGAAGAGGATCTGGAACATCATATCGCGTACTTTTTTCGTCGTATATACACCATATTTCTTCCATTGATCGGATGCAACACGCATTTGATATTCTTCTGGTGATTCTTCCGCCATACGATCCACTTGATTGGTTTTGTCGGACCAATATAGATTCTCTCGGATGGACGATTCGATCAACATTTGAACAATGGCAATACCCATGCTATTTCGTTCTGGATAAATCACAGCGCGCGGCATATGTTCATTGATGAGAGTAATCAACAACCGCACAATATCAGTCGTTGAAATGTATGGATTTTTAAACTCTGCTGCAATTCGTAAATTTTTCGGATTGACGATAGTAATCGCTGTATTATCGGCGCCTGTTCCAGATGGATCAATTCCAATGATATATGGGATAGATGGGTCGAATGGGATCTTTTCTAGACCAACCATACAATTCCCACCATGTTCATAGAGTTTGAACAACCACTTGTTATTGATCAACAAATCATCCGTTGATTTTCTCATATGAGAGATGAGATATTCAATATCTTCCGGAGAGAGAGGAGAATCCGTCGACCCACGGACACGCTGTAATAGGATTTCGCGACGCACGGTTGTTTTATCACCAATACGAGCATACTGATCCATGACCCATTGATATGTTTTCCTTACTTGATAATATTGATACTCAATATAGAAAACATCAATGACTTCGCGCCGTTGGTCTTTATTCTTATCTTGGTGATATTCTCCCTTATATGCAGATTTATACTCTTCAATCTCCATATCGGTCATATCATAAATCTTTTCCGTCCACGGAATCATAGACTGAATGATCGGATATGATGTTCTTCCTTCTCTGGTATCTAGGTTACCCGGTGTTGAAGAGAAGATACGGCAGGTTGGTAGTCCGGCAGACAATGCATTTTCATGTGCAGTTGCAAATGCCGGAGCTGAGTTTTGTAAAATAATATCAAAGAATGGCGTATGCTCAATCTCATCGAAATACATAAATGCGGATGATGCACCACGAGCCATACTTTCTGCATTTGATATACTTGATGCTTTTGCATGAATAGTAATTTTATTTTTCCGCAAACTATTATTGAGGATCTGCGTGGATTGACGTGTCTTCTTTGCCTTTCCATCAATATCCATGTAACGTTTGAACTGCATCCATTCAGGTAGAAGATCAATATTATCGCGAACTGTTGCAAGGTTTTTAATGGTATTCTCAGAACCTTTTCCGAAGAAATGCATATCTAAGTTTTTTGAAAACTGAAAGGTCCATGTAATCGGTGTTGCAATAATACCGGTTGTTTTCCACGTCTGACGTGGTTCCGTTAAACAGGAATCCTGATTGCGCAACACACACCAAATTTGTGCAGCAAGTCCACGATGCAATCCAAATGGTAAAATACCTCCATCGGTTCGAATGCGGGCAATGTTACGTGCATAGAACCAAAGGTTTTTGGATGCTTCTCTCAATAGTACTTGAATTTCTTGCTCCGTGATGTTTGGTTTATATGGATCAATATATGCAGCATTGGGATTAAAAATTTCCAACATGAAGAAATAATTTTTAATCCCCAGCGTTTTTAATTCCATTGCTGTCTGTAGAAATGTATTTGCACGATTATTGATTCCGCATCCGAAATCATAATATCGACCATTGATTTCTTTAATATCAACAACTTGCAAAAATTTCACCTTCTCAATATGAATAAAAAGCGAATATTATATAGAGGGGTTTTAAGCCCCTCTATATAATATGTGTTATTTTTATAATTTATCTAACGTACTCAGGCCAAGCTGTTCGTTCTCTCAAATATATGCACCGTGTGACAGTCCCCAAGTACATCAAATCTATATAAAAAGCATCAGGGAATTTATGTCGCGTGATAAACAATAGCTGTTGACGAGTGGATGGGACTTTTGGACCGGTCGAGCATAGGAGGTAATACTCAATTCGGTAAGATCATTGCTAAGTGAGACGAACTTAGCAAAAACAAACATGGTTCAGATGTTTGTGGGAGACAACTATTATTTCATAAATCCCCGATACTTTTTAATATAATAGTATATGTGTTGTTACTCTTTTTAACATATCGAATCATGGAAGGATATTTTATCATGAATATCAATAATCATAGAAATGTTGCAAGCCGATCCAAGTGGAAAGAAAATAATCTTCTCTATGGAAAATTGAAAAAGGAAGAAAATGCAAAAGAGTTATTGGAAGAGGCATTCGTTATTCCGTCGAAGCAGGAATATCCACATCATGTCATTCGAGGGAATACACTGGTATTATCCATCGATGCTGTGAAGAAGGTTTATAACCAATTGAGAGAAAAAGGGTTGTATCATGGAAAATCAAAACAGCATATTGATCGTCACTTAAAGGAGTTGGCAATTAAGATGAATATATCTCGTAAAATGGAAGAAAATTTCCTATTCATTGAAAAGAGTATACAGAAGTTTCAGCTTTTAGAAATTGATAATAGTAAAGAATCTGCGGTTCATGGAAAATGGAAGAATCCAGGTGCTTCTTTTTACAATCAATTGCTGAATACCGGCTGGGTCCCGGAAGGTGATAATCCAGATATAGATAAATGCATATTTCCAAAGCGGTATTTGGAAGAATCATACTTGATTGTTCCGATCAATAAAATTAAATATGGTCCATATGGGACAACCCCATTTAGTCGTTCCGGTTGTAAATATCCACATCATACAATCAAAGGAAATAAACTAGTCGTTCATATTGATGGATTAAAAGCAGCATATAGTCGAGCAAAACAAATGGGAGAATTCAAAGGAGAATTAAAAGCTCATCTGGAAAAGCACTATAAGGAATTAGGACTATATGAAGATTCTACTATGCTTGAATCTACGAATGTGGCAGAGGTAAATGGAGAAATTCGTGTTCCGACAAGAGAAGATTATCTAAATCCAGAATTTGTTAAATGGCTTCTATTCAAAACAGAAGAGTTCGAAGATGACGAACCGGAGACATTTAATTTCAGTATATTTGAAACCAATCCCAAGATAAAAAATTATGTTTATGGGTATTTTATCGATAACATTATGCGAGGAGTTATTCGAGTAAAATATCATGGAGGAATGGAAGCATATCATGTTAATATGCTCTTTGTTGATCCAGCTTTCCATAGAAGACGTATAGGAATAACATTGTTGCAGTATGCAATTGATAAATTCGGAAAATATGATATGATAATAGATCCATTTGCTGATAATGTTCCGGCAATCAGTCTATATAAAAAGTGTGGATTTGTTATCGATCATACGATCGATTGTTCTTCCGAAAATCCTAAACATGAAAAACAGCATATTATGATCCGGAAACCCGACACGAATACCATTCAAGAATCTTTCCAATGGTTGGATCATTTTTTTGAATCCGAAGAAACCGCACTACCTCCGACAGCCGAAGAGTCTCCCGAAAATGAAAAATCCACTCCGCCAAAGAAAGAAGATAAAAATGGAGTCAAACGAAAGAATCTATACATTGCATTCATTGAATATTGTAAAAAGTTAAATCCAAAAAATACATTTAGTAGTTTATTCGATAAAGATATTTTCAAAGAACGTTACTCATTTATTCCGCATGAGATGCGATACTTTTATCGTTTGGCAAATCCAATGAGTTGTATCATCCCTGTCATTCAGTTTGAATCTGTTTCATTCTTTGAAGATACTGGAATTCAGCAAGCATTGGATCAAATCAAGAAGAATAATAAATCGGAATCAGAAGATTCAGAAGATATTAATAATGAGAATTCAAATGAAGAGAATGATGCGGATGAAACAATTGAAGATGATTCCGTTGAAAATGAAATGATGATATTCTTCTCTATTAATGATCTTCCGAAAATCAATGAGAAAAATAATACGGATGAATATGTTATTTTTGCCGGGTCTCCGAAAGAATATTATGTTTTTCGAAATAAGGATAAAAAGATTTATAAATCAAATGATGATAAAATTACAGAACCTATTGCAGAATCCTTTGACCTATTCATTCAAAAAATTGTTGGGAAAGAATACTTGTGAAAATGATAGGGAGCATATGCTCCCTATCATTATAAATTAAAGTAATTACTTATTTTTATCTTGATTCCGCTCCTTCAAATCCTCTTCTATCATCAATTTGACATCCTTGTATTCGAGCTGAATCATAAATGCAGCAGTACAAATCTTGAGGTCACGATTAAGAATTTCATTGATAATATGAATCCCTTGATTATTCATGTTATCGGTGGATTCAAATTCAATATCGTCGATTTCTTTACGTAAATCACGAATCGTTTTTTCGATTGCATCAAAATCTTTATGACTTACCCTTTCGAATGCAGCATAATCTGAAACAACCTTATTTGCACTTGTTTCTTTCTCAAAGTCCTTAATAAGTTTTTTAAAATATAGCTCTTTCTTCGCACGCTTCACAACAGCATCTATTACAGAATTTCCACCAAAAATAATGGACGGAAGAATAAGATCAGACGATCCAGTCAACCAAATAGCTATCTGGGTTGCAGCCATCATTGATAATTTAGTCGAATTATCCCCAACGAGATGCTCTGCAAGCTTACGGGTTCCACGATCACCAATAGCTGTGAAGGAATCATTCGTGATGAATGGAATCTTCTTATATGCCTGCTTAATGCCGAGAATGGTCCCCCTCACGTCGAATACGTACTTGCCATTCAACAGGGCGTTTTTCTGTTCATCCGAGAGAGCCGGCATACGCATGACCCCGAATGTACGAAGTATTTTATCAATCAGCTTAAGAATAGCATCCCAAACTCTTTTCGCAATTGTCTTAATCTTATCCCAAATCTTCTTATGAAGGGCTTCCTCTTTCAGAACATTCAGTTCACAACTTTCCTTATAGATCTCGAATGCCTCTTCGCTATGAGCGAAGTTATCATTCTCCAGAATAAGTTCTTTAATTGTCATAATAATTCTCCTCTAAGAAATTGGGAGGAGGATTATCCTCCTCCCAAATATTCATCACTCTAAACAAATTAAGAATTCTTCGATTCGCCCGTATTCTTATCTGCAGCAATCTTTTCGCCAAGTGACTTAAGATGGCCCTGAATCGTAGCCATTGCTGTAACGATCTTAAGGTCACGATTAAGGAGATTGATCATCATATTTACCGCTTCTCCGGCAACGTTAGCATTAGCGAGTAATTTATATTCACCATTGGCAAGCTCATCAATATCCTTTTGAATATGTTCGATGGACTTCTCTAGATCTTCAACCTCATATGTACGATATGCCTTATGTTTAGCAATGATTTCTTCTTCGGTAATTTCCTTACCAGCTAAGATGCTAAACATATATGGAAGGGATTTAAATTTTGTAATATTTCCGGTCTTCACCCAAGCCAGTGCCATCGTAATACTCGGAGCAATAAGTTCCTTCTGGCCCGTCAGGAAGTATGCAATCTGTGTTGCTGCCATCATCTGTACTTTAGATGCATCCTTACCGGCAATCGCAGT
>QWCT01000488.1_pt1 | contig 44696 bp, 39 predicted proteins | sample 1972681 | NCBI WGS metagenome assembly QWCT01 (sample SAMN09866701, study PRJNA288562) | Human oral metagenome isolate pre3_saliva, whole genome shotgun sequencing... | isolation source: mouth | host: Homo sapiens | place: USA: California | reverse complement strand
CGACCATTTGTGTTAAATCTCCATTCATCGAAGAAGTTTGTACCTGGATAACCACGTTTTACTGACAAGTTAGCACGCTTGATATCGAAGAATGAAAGACCTTCACCCCAAAGTTCAATACGTTTTTGGAAGAGGATTTCGTCAATCGCATCCGTGCCTGTATAAGTATAGTTTGGATCACGGTACTTCTTCATGAAGTTCTGAAGAAGAGCAATACCAGTACCTGCAGCTACACGTTCAGCAGCTTCAGCTTCAATGAAATACATTTCTTCAACACGCATCAAAGGATAAGCAGAAACTACAGCAATTGATGATTCAAAATAATTACCTTCATTAGGACGGAACTTTAATGAGCCGTATGTAGGAATTCTCTTCTTAAAATCAACCTGATGCTTCGAACCATCTATATACTTATTCTTTGCTTCTAATGGGGAGCCAGCAGGAGCCTTCCACATCGTTTTACGCCAGTCCGTGTCACTAATTCTATCGTAGAATGATTTACCTATCATATTCATAGGACCATTTCCAGCATAACCGAATATTGTTTCGTTAGAAGCAAAAGAAGTAAAGTTTAGAATACCTGTCTTCACTGCACCATCTTCTGATGTGTACTTAGCACCCCACATCCATTTAGAAATATCATTGAAACCTTTCTTAACGTCAGTAGCTTGTTCCTCAGTAATAGGAGCTTTTCCATAAGTATCAATAGCCTTACGAGCATAGTCCTTAGCTTGTGCATAGTCTTCATTCCACATATAAAGACGAGCCTTCAAACCATAAACAACAGCCAAATTAGGAAGCGTATTATTGTTATTTGATGCTAAATTTACAATATACTTTTCAGCATTGTTCAAGTCTGATTCAATAAACTTAAACATTTCTTCATGTGTAGCACGAGGGTTATTACGTGAAGCTTTTTCGCTCAAAGTATCAGTAACAATAGGACAAGTGAGATTCTTGACACTGTATCCTTGCTCATTTGTACATGTAGGATTTACATCCGTTGGCAAGCACTCATACATACGTGCCATATCAAGATAGTTTGCAGCACGATAAGCATATCCCAAGCCGAGATAACCTAACTGCTCATTTGATGCCTTTTCAGGATTAACAGCAGCAATTACCAAATTTGAAGCAAGAACATAGCTATAAGAGTATGTATATACAAACTGGCTGAATACATAAGAAGGACCAAGAAGTGAGGTTCCAGCCCAAATACTAAACTGATTATAGTCGTGGTCTTTTACTACATAATCGTCAGCCATAACATCACGAATACGCATAAGCGCTGAAGTTCCATACGACCAATGACGAGAAGTTCTCCAAATAGATTTACCATATGCTGGCAATCCATTTACAACAGAAGCTGTCGCAGTTGAGGAATGTCCAAGCATCTCTTGAGTAACAACACCACCACTACGTGGTTCAGCCTCATCAATACAACTGGTCATTGCAGATAAGGTAAGACCAGCTAAAAGGACACCATATATTGATTTATTTATTTTTTTCATATTCTTTCGTATATTTTTAGAATGTTACTGTAATACCACCAGAAATTGTTCTAATATTAGAGTAGAGTACGTTTGAAACTTCACCATTAATAGACTGGCGTGGATCAAGACCCTTGCGCTTAGACCATAGCCACAAATTGTCTCCAACAGCATAAATACGAATCTTAGCAACACCATACTTACGTGTCAACTTTGCAGGCAAAGTATATCCAAGGTTGATATTTTGCAAACTGAGGTAAGAAGCTGATGTCAACCAACGATCAGAAGCCGCTGTTGTATATTGGTCTTGACTTTGTACACGTGGAATATTAGAGCCCTTGTTTTCAGGAGACCATGCCTTGTACAAGTCAACATGCATAGCACCACCACGGTTATGGTTCATTGCTGCAGCGTAGTTACCATCGTATACTTGACCACCAAGTTGGTATCCGAAGTCAATAGAGAAATCGAAGCCCTTCCAAGCAAAGTTTGTTCCGAAGCCACCATAAGCATCAGGCAAAGATGTACCACAGAGATGATAAGTTGCATTTTCTGTATTTTCCACCTTAACTCTCTCTTCTACGATTGGTTGACCATTCTTATCCAACTCATACTCGCCAGCAGCATTCTTCTTGTATTTGTCTTGCCAATAAAGTGCCTTACCTGTCTCAGGATCTACACCTGCATATTTCTTCAAATAGTATGTGTACATTGACTTACCCTCACCATAGAAGTATTGACCATTTTGGTAACCTTGAACGCCATCAGTCCACGCTGTCTTATTTGCATCTGCAATGCGAGTGATCTTATTCTTATAAGTTGTAAAATTCAAGTGTGCTCCCCATTTAAAGTCACGTGTACGGATAATATCACCGAACAACTCTATTTCAAGACCACGGTTACTCATATCACCAACATTATCATAGTAGCCTGACCAACCAAAAGAAACTGGCAATGAGAAGAATGCAAGCATATCTTTTGTAGAACGGTCGAAGTAAACGATGCTACCAGTCAAACGTTGACGGAAGAATGAGAAGTCGAAACCAACGTTAAACATACCTTGCTTTTCCCAAGAAATTTTTTCATTACCACGAGATCTCTTAACTGTAGCCACAGCATTGTCAGACGAAACGATAGAGTATGTATTTGTGTAAAGGAATTGATCAATGTTGTCATTACCCTGTGCACCATAAGAAGCCTTGAACTTCAATTCGTCTACCCAAGGTGCGTTAAACCAAGACTCTTTAGAGATAATCCATGCACCACCTAATGACCAAAAGTTACCCCAACGGTGATTTGGGTGGAACCTAGAAGAGGCATCACGACGATAAGATACTTCTCCGAAATACTTATTGCCATAGCTATAATTTATGCGACCAAACCAACCTTCTGTATTATAAATACCGCTACCAGAGGTTGTACTTTTTGTTACAACAGCACCAGAAAGTTCAGCATAATTCAAATCGAACATATTACTCTTGTTACCGCTCAAAGACGTAGAAGTCAAGCGATAGTACTCGTGACCAACCATAAAGTCGAAGTCGTGTGAACCAAATACAGGTTTCCAATTCAAAACTTGTTGATAGTTGTATGACCATGTACGATTATGAGCTACAGTTACAGAACCATTATCGGTTGCATAAAGTCCAAACCAAGGGTTAACTGTACCCTTAGCACGTGTCTCTCTCAAGTAAACGCTATTAACACTTCTGAAAGTTAAATCTTTCAAGAAGCGAACATCAACAGTAGCCACACCATTGAAAGTATTGCCATCTGCAAAATCGAGGTTTACGCGGTTATCAGACAATGCATTAGAACCACCTAAGAATGGACGTTCCAAGCCCAGACCACTCTTGTTGTCTCCATAATCATAAGCGTCAAGACCTGATGCATCATGGCGCATAATTTTCTTATTTCCATCACGAAGATATAAAGGATAGATAGGAGCAATACGAGTAAAGGCAAACATATTTCCCGAGTCATTAGATTTACCATCACCACCATTTGCAGAATGTGTAGAATAGTGAGAATAGTTCATATTACCACCAATACGCAACCAATCATTGATTTGGTAATCAGCCTTCAAACGACCAGTGAAACGGCGGTAGTCAGAAGCAACTGTAATACCATCGTCCTTCAAATAGTTTACAGAACCATAGAATGTAGATTTATCAGTATTGCCTACTGCTGTTGCAGAATATTCCTGACGAAGAGCATTGCTGTAAATAGCATCAAGCCAATTGTCTGGTTGGAGCCAATATTGCTGACCATCCTTACCAGTTACCATACGACCAAGAGTTGCATTAGGATTCAACTTACCATCAGTACCAATAAGTCTTTCACTGCTTGGATATGTGTAGACATTGTAGCCCAAGCCATAGCTACTAGAGTTTGTAAGGTTTTTATTTGCCCAAATGTATGCTTTTTCAGGTGTCATACCCTTACCGTCTTTTGCGTCTGTAGCATAGTTGTAAAGACCCTTGTAATACATTTCATAATAAGCAGCAGGGTCAGTGATATAATCATAGTCAGGAATTGCACGAGACTTTGAACCCCACTTAGCATCAACAGTGATGGTACCACGGTCTGCACGACCAGCCTTTGTTGTAATAATAATTACACCATTAGCACCACGGGCACCATAAAGCGCAGCAGAAGCAGCGTCCTTGAGGACTGTCATACTTTCAATATCTTGTGGGTTGATAGACTTGATATCCCCGTCGAATGGAGAACCGTCTACAACATACAAAGGAGAACCACCAGCATTGATAGAACCGATACCACGAATAAGGACACCTGATGAAGAACCTGGGTCACCAGAGCTTTGTGTCATCTGCACACCAGATACTTTATTCTTCAAAGCATCAACAGCACTTGTTACTTGTACCTTTGTAATATCACCAGATTTTACAACGGCAGCCGAACCAGTAAATGCTGATTTCTTCTGTGTACCATAAGCTACCACCACAACTTCTTCCATGGTCTTGCTGTCTGATTCGAGAACAACACGCATGTTTGGAGCAGCCTTTACTTTCTTAGGAGTCATACCTACATATGAAAACTCGAGCATTGCACCGGCAGGTACCTTCAACTCGAACTTACCATCAAGGTCGGTCTGAGCACCGTCAGTAGTACCGAGCACCTTAACAAAAGCTCCAATTACAGGTTGATTGTCCTCTGCCGAGATAACAACACCCGTAACATGTGTCTGTGCCATAGCCACTCCTAAACTTAGGAAAAGGCAGGCGAGAAACATTGTTAGTCTTTTTTTCATAAAATCTCTCACTTTAAAATTTAATTATTAACAGTTATTGTTTCATTTTTGCTTGGGATTTTGTCCCAATTTCTCATAGCTTAGTTAAAAACGAAAGTGTTTTCATCTTTTAACGTAATTGCAAAGATAGTATTTCGTACGTAACGGAACAAATAAATTTAATGAAATGACCTCTTTTTTTACTTTTATTAACAAGAAAGGGGTTAAACCTTAATGAAAGGCGGCTGAAACCGCTTTGTAATGTTAGTTTGCAAGGTGTTAAGGCATCGTTTGTCTATGGATAAGAGCGCAAAAACGTAATTGTGATAAGAAGGAATGGAAAAAGAAATAAATATAACAAACAATGCGATATACACTTCAAAGGTTCTGACAGATACTTTTATAATAATGTAAGCATACCGAGTGAACGTTTCACTCTTTTGCCAAATAAGCCGCAAGTGTCTGCTGTATGTATTCCTTAAAGGCATCGTTTTCGAGAATTTCAATATCTGAATACAGACCGAGAACAAAGCGACTAAGCCCACGAAAGTCGCAAACTTCAATATCAAGCAGCCAATGTTTCTCGTCGATAACGGAGAGATACTTTGCCCCTTGTGGGTATTCTTCCAAGAAAAGATTGTGGGCGAGTTGCCCCAAACGAAGCTTTACGCTATAATGCTCTTCGCCACTGAACATAAAAATGTCGGTAAATACCTGTCGATGGCAATGCTCGTATATCCACGGAGCGTCTATTTCCTCGATGCGCTGCATACGATTAAGGCGGAAAGTCTTATTCATCTTCGACTTAATCTCGTGGCAACGCACATCTTGGTTGTTATTCATCAGAAAGAAAGGTTCGACGATACGGTCGGAAACAGAATGGCTATGCGGACTGGAATAGCCTACAAGGCGAAGCATCTTCTTATTTTCGATGGCATACGTAATGATTTTCACATTATTAATATATGCCTGTTGTTTTGCCGTGCTTACACTATGCGAAAAGTTGTAGGCACGGTCGAGCTTTGCACGCAGCTGGTTCACCATATCGCTACTGTTGCCTGTCATAAGCAACACATTATATATAGTGCGCACTTCGGCATCGGTGAACTGAAGGGTTTGCGACAGATTGGTGAAGAAAGGCGAACGACGGTCAATATGGTACTTGTCGCCCTGCTTGAAAAGGATAAACCCTGCCGACTTTATAAAGTCGAGCAAATAATAGATTTGCCGACGAGAGATATTCATCTTCTTGCTCAATTCAACGGCAGAATAGCCTACAGAATCGGCAAGCAGCAGAATAAGCTGAAGTTCGTTTTGAAGTTTGGAATAGCGCATAGAACCAAAATTGAGAAACTACATTTCAAAATCAATACTCAATTCTTCGGGCGGAAGCAGGGTGAAGGATTTACGATGATAGGGCGAAATGCCATATTCCTTAATGGCTGCACGGTGTTTCTTGGTGGGATAACCTTTGTTCGACTGCCAATCGTATTGCGGAAACTCTTCGGCAATCGCTTTCATATAATCGTCGCGATAGGTTTTTGCGAGGATTGAAGCTGCAGCAATGGAAAGATATTTGCCGTCGCCCTTCACGATGGTAGTATGCGGCACGTCGTGATAAGGCTTAAAGCGGTTGCCATCTACAATAATGGCTTCGGGGCGAACGCTAAGTGCATCTAACGCTCGGTGCATGGCAAGAATACTGGCATTAAGAATGTTTATCTTGTCAATCTCCACTGCCGTAACCACTCCAACCGCCCAAGCAAGGGCATCTTTCTCTATCATAGAACGCAGCAAGTAGCGTTTTTTCTCCGAAAGTTGTTTAGAATCGTTCAGCAATTCATTCTCGTAATCGGGCGGAAGAATTACGGCTGCAGCAAAGACGCTGCCTGCCAAACAGCCACGCCCTGCCTCATCGCAACCTGCTTCCACCTTATTTATATAGTAAGCATTCTTCAGCATATTAACTTTATATAACTAAACTTTTTACAGGATTGAACATCTATTGCACAAAGGTAGCATATTTTTGCCAACAGAAAAAGAAAAACCAAAAAGAAATAAGCATGAAAAGAGAAATAAGTATGGCAACTGCCAACAGCAACAGCGAAAGTTTGGAAATGGTGCGTAACATCAGAGCGTGGGCAACAGCCCCTGCAGAATGGTTGCGGAAATATTACAGTGCAATGCTGGAAGAAGAAGTCAGCAGCCATCAGGCTTCGCTACTGACACAGGCACAGATAGCTTTGTTTCTATCGGTATTTGCTACAACCAACAGCTTTTTACTGAAAGCAGGGTTCGTGGCGTGGCTATTGGTGTGCGTGTGGAAGCTAAAGAAATGAACAAAATCACCCCTACACACCTTTTATAATTAAGAAGAAAACAGACAAGAAAAGTGTAAATATTTTTCACAAACATATCTATCACTTAACCTACTATCAATCAGTGCATTACAAAACATACGTTTTCGCATTCCAAAAGAGCCGCTTTTACCCTGTAAAAGCGGCTCTTTTGCATTGTAAAACCTACGCTTTTGCAATGTCAAAGCGCAGTTATCATTTTTTAAGGAAATATCCTTTACAAAACAAGAGTAATTTCGACGAATGACAATCGTCAGAATCTAATTCTTCAAAGACTATCTGCTAAAACATCTTGAACACTCGCTCAATGCCTGCAACAAGGGTGTCTATCTCTTCTTTTGTATTGTAGAGTGCGAAGGAAGCACGGACTGTTCCTGCAATATTAAAACGTTCCATAAGTGGCTGGGCGCAATGATGACCTGTGCGCACAGCTATTCCGAGTTGGTCGAGAAGCGTTCCCAAATCCATTGGGTGTATATCGCCAACGAGGAAACTTATGGCAGCATCGTGATTAGATACTGCAGCAGTAGCATCGCTGGGCACACCGAAGAAGCGAATATCGGGAATACTACGCATCTGCTCTATGGCATAGGCAGTAAGCATTTGCTCGTGCTGGTGTATGTTCTCCATTCCAAGCTCGGCAACATAGTCAAGGGCAGTTGCCAAACCGTGGGTGGCTACATAGTCGGGGGTACCCGCTTCGAACTTCAAAGGAGGACGCTCGAAGGTTGTACCGCTGAAACTGACACGCTCTATCATCTCGCCACCACCCTGATAAGGCGGTAGCTTGTCCAACCATTCTTCCTTTCCGTAAAGCACGCCAATACCCGTAGGGCCATAAACCTTGTGCCCGCTGAAAGCGAAGAACTCGCAATCCAACTCCTGAACATCAACGGCAAAGTGAGGAACACTCTGTGCGCCGTCGAGCATTACGGGAATATCGTGGGCGTGAGCGATGCGAACGATTTCACGAACTGGGTTAATCGTACCCATTACGTTGCTGACGTGGGCTACACTGACGAGTTTTGTCTTCTCGGTAATGAGCTGTTGGAAAGCCTCCATATCAAACATACCTTCGTCGTCGATAGGGATTACCTTCAGAACTATGCCACGACGCTGGGCAAGGATTTGCCAAGGCACGATGTTGGAATGGTGCTCTACGTTGGAAACAATAACCTCGTCGCCTTCCTGCATAAAACCTTCGCAGAAAGAAGAAGCCACAAGGTTAAGGCTCTCGGTGGTGCCACGTGTGAACACTATTTCGGCAGTGGAGCGGGCGTTGATGAACTTCCGCACCGTTTCGCGCGCAGCCTCGTGCAAGTCGGTAGCTTGTTGGGAAAGCCAATGAATGCCACGATGCACATTTGCATTTACGTTGAGATACTCGTCGCGCATGGCGTCCAACACGCAGAGAGGTTTCTGCGTGGTTGCTGCATTGTCGAGATAAACCAACGGTTTTCCGTAGACCGTGCGTGAAAGGATTGGGAAATCGGCACGCACCTTAGATATATCGTACATCATCTTTACTTCTTTTATTGACACAGCTTGCAGCCGCCACACTTATCAAGCTCGCCACGGAAACGTTTTTCTACCAAGTGATGGAGACGGTCGCGGAGCGGAACAAGTTCCATTTTATCGATTACTTCGTTCACGAAAGCAAACTCAAGAAGGAGTTTTGCCTCGCGCTTGTCGATACCACGCTGCTGCATATAGAAGAGGGCGGCATCGTTTAGCTGACCAACCGTTGAGCCGTGGTTGCACTGAACATCATCTGCATAGATTTCAAGCATAGGCTGGGTGTACATGTGGGCAGTAGAAGCAGCACACAGATTCTGGTTCACTTCGTGTGAAAGCGTCTTCTGTGCGTCCTTCGTCACATAGATAAGACCTGCGAAAGCACCCACGGCGTGGTCGTCGAGCACATACTTGTATAGTTGATTGCTCGTACAATTGCCCACTGCGTGGTTGATTACGGTGTTGTTATCAACGTGCTGATGCTTGTCGGCAACTACGCAACCGTTCAGGAAACATTCGCTACCTTCGCCGCTGAAAGTCAAATCGAGCTTGTTGCGGGTTACTCCATTATGAAGCGTGATAATGTTGTGCGACACACGGCTGTTGCTTTGCTGGTCGATGTAAACATTTGAAACGCGCACGTTCTTCAAATGAGTTTCCTCCAAGCAGTTCAACTCCAACTTTGCATTGTCGCCAACGTATGCCTCGATTACCTGTGTGGCAAGGAACTTGCGGTCGTCGGCAGAGTCGTCGCAAAAGAGCATTGAGAGTTCCGCTCCCTCCTCAAGTACGATGAGTATGCGACGGTTCAGCATAAGGTCTACATCGGAACGAAGAATGTTGATAACCTGTATGGTGCGGTCGGATTTTACACCTTTCGGCACATAAACGAACAAGCCGTCTTGCGCCAACATTGTGTTGAAAGCCGTCAAGGCATCTTTGGCAGTATCGGCAAGCTTGGCATAATGGTTGGTTATGATTTCGCCATGCGTCTTAATGGCGTTTGAGAAGCTATCGACAACTATGCCGTCGTTGAGCTGCGCTTTGGGCAACTGGTCGTTGTAGAACTGGTCGTTCACAACGAAATAGACCGAAGTGCTTAGGTTTGGAACGTCGCACTTAAAGTCTTCGTAAGGATTGATAGGCATTTTCAAACGCTGCAAGTTCAATCCATAGTCGGGTGCGAACAGCTTTGGAATATCGGTATATTTGTAGCGTTCCACCTTTTTCGTGGGAAAGCCCTGTGCCTTGAAATCCTCGAAAGCCTTGTCGCGCACCTTGTTCAAGACGTCGCAGGAATATTGCTTTATCATTCCTTGCGTCTCGTTATATAAGTCTATATATTGTTTTTCGCTTTGCATGTTCAGCCTTTCTATTTATCTGCTTCCGCTTTTATCCAGTCGTAGCCACGCTTTTCTATTTCGCGTGCAAGTTCAGGACCACCTGTCCTTACGATGCGTCCGTTGTACAGAATGTGTACTACGCTTGGTTTTATCATATCCAAAAGTCGGTCGTAGTGGGTAATGACGATGGTTGAAGTCTTCGAAGTGTGCATCTTGTTCACACCATCAGCAACAATGCGCATAGCATCGACGTCGAGACCTGAGTCGGTTTCGTCCAAGATGCTGAGCTTTGGCTGCAACATTGCCATCTGGAAAATTTCGTTGCGTTTCTTTTCACCACCCGAAAAGCCTTCGTTTACGGAACGATGCGAAAGCTTTGAATCCAAGCCCACGAGGTCGCGTTTCTCGCGCATCAGCTTCATAAAGTCGGCTGCTTTCAAAGGTTCCAAACCTTGATACTTGCGCTTTGCATTCACGGCAGCTTTCATGAAATTGGTCATACTTACGCCCGGAATTTCCACTGGATACTGGAACGAAAGGAAGATGCCTTCGTTGGCACGTTCGTCTGCACCCATTTCCAAGAGGTCTTTACCGTTGAACACTGCCGAACCATCGGTTACGGTGTACAGCGGATTGCCCGTGAGCACTGCACTAAGGGTTGATTTTCCTGAACCATTCGGTCCCATAATGGCGTGTATTTCGCCATCTTTAACGGTAAGGTCGATGCCTTTCAATATTTCTTTATCTGCAATAGTAGCGTGCAGATTTCTTACTTCTAACATATTGTTTTTGTATTATCGTTTCTTGAATAATAAATTATCTAATGCTCCTACAAAGATATTTCCTACGAATTCTAAGAAGACTTCTCCCATTGCTTGTCCGAAAGTATAGTCTCTATCTTCCCAACGTGCTCTTTCAATAGCGTCTTCCTGCTCTGCAAACAGACTTGGAGGGTCGGGAACATAGAAAGGTCCACAGCGAAAAGCCTGCGGTGCAATCTTCACGTCGTCGGCTCTGCGGTAAGTCATAATCGTTTGCGAAGGGCAGAGCGTGTCGCTCTTTACTTTCTGTTCTATGACGTATTTCTGCCACGTTTTGGGTTGCCAGTCTTGAGCACTCAAAACAGAAACGGCTAAGAACAGTCCTGCCGTCAGCATTTCTCTTTTCATCTGTTTGTTCCTTTTCAATGGATATTCCATACCTTTCGTATTGTTTCTTCTCTACTCTGAAAAAGCAGTTCGAGAGTCTTCTTTAAATCGCTCGATATCTTTTCGCAGATTGCTCGGTATCTTTTTGAAGATTGCTCGATATCTTTTTGGAGTTCGCTCGGTATCTTTTTGGAGTCTGTTCTGTATCTTTCGTTTTAGCCCACCGTACCTTCCAAGGTAACGGAGAGAAGTTTTTGCGCCTCAACAGCAAACTCCATCGGAAGTTTGTTCAGCACATCTTTTGCATAACCATTGACTATCAATCCGATAGCATCTTCCATAGGAATTCCTCGCTGATTGCAATAGAACAGTTGGTCTTCGCTGATTTTCGATGTTGTGGCTTCGTGTTCGATGATTGCCGAATCGTTATGAACGTCCATATAAGGGAAAGTGTGCGCGCCACAGGTTGAACCCAAGAGCAACGAGTCGCAAGAACTGTAGTTTCGCGCATTGTCGGCATTGGGCGCAACACGCACCAATCCGCGATAGGAATTCTGACTCTTGCCTGCCGAAATACCTTTTGAGATGATGGTACTCTTTGTGTTCTTGCCCAAATGTATCATCTTCGTGCCTGTGTCGGCTTCTTGATAGTTGTTGGTAACGGCTACGGAATAGAACTCCGCCTGCGAGTTGTCGCCACGCAAGATGCACGACGGATATTTCCACGTAATAGCCGACCCCGTTTCTACCTGTGTCCACGAGAGTTTGGAGTTCTTGCCACGCAGGTCACCACGCTTGGTTACGAGGTTCAACACGCCACCTTTGCCGTTTTCATCGCCTGGATACCAGTTCTGAACCGTTGAATACTTCACTTCCGCATTCGCCAGTACGACAATTTCGACAATGGCTGCGTGAAGTTGGTTTTCGTCGCGCATCGGAGCCGTGCAACCTTCAAGATAACTCACATACGAATCGTCGTCGGCAATAATCAATGTGCGTTCAAACTGCCCCGTATTCATCGCATTGATACGGAAGTACGAACTCAACTCCATCGGACAGCGAACACCCTTCGGAATATACACGAACGAGCCATCGCTGAATACTGCCGAGTTGAGTGCCGCCGTAAAGTTATCCTTGTAGGGAACGACCGTTCCTAAATATTGGCGCACCAATTCGGGGTGCTCCTTCACGGCTTCACCAATCGAACAAAAGATAATTCCTTTCTCAGCCAACTGCTTCTTGAAGGTAGTCTTCACCGACACCGAGTCCATGATGGCATCTACCGCCACACCACTCAATGCCAAACGTTCCTCAAGTGGAATACCAAGTTTGTCGAAGGTTTTTTCCAATTCGGGGTCTATTTCCTTGTTCTTAGGCTTCTTCGCCAATGGGTCGGCATAGTAGGAAATCGCCTGATAGTCTATTTCAGGCAAGTTCAGATGCGGCCACTTTGGCATCTCCATAGTTTGCCAATGGCGAAACGCCTTTAAACGAAAATCGAGGAGCCATTCAGGTTCCCCTTTCTTCTCCGAAATAAGCCTAACGACATCTTCGTTTAAGCCCTTCGGGATAATATCCGTATGCACATCGGTGGTGAACCCAAACTCGTATTTTTGTTCAGCCACTTTCCTTACATACTCATTGCTATTATTTTCTGACATTTACTTTTTACCTTTTTATTAGGCGGTTGAACCAATGAAAAGCAAATTCCAACATCTGCCTTTCATTCTTCTTGCACCACCTTATACATAATATATTATATGCAGACAAAGATTGTGCCGATATTCTTTTCCGTAACATTTGTTACCAAAATACAAACCGCCTCGCTTTTCCTATGGAAATGAGAGGCGGTTTGGCACATATCTTAGAGTTTTTGTTCTACCTCTATTTCGGTGAATGTCTCAATCATATCACCCGTTTGCAGGTCGTTGTAATTAACAAGCGAAATACCGCATTCCAATCCTGTTACAACTTCCTTCACATCGTCTTTGTAACGCTTCAACGCGCTGATTGGTGCCGTATGGATTACGATACCATCGCGAATAACGCGTCCTTTGTCTTTGCTGTGTACCTTTCCTTCGGTAACGATACAGCCCGCAACAGTACCAACCTTTGATATTTTGAATACTTGTTGCACCTCCACCTGACCAGTAACGATTTCCTTCTTCACCTTGTCAAGCATTCCGACCATCGCTGATGTTACGTCGTCAATTGCATCGTAGATAACTGAATAGGTGTTGATTTCTACGCCGTCGCGGTCTGCCAACTTACGCGCATCGGCAGAAGGACGCACTTGGAAGCCGACAATAACAGCATCAGAAGCCGCAGCAAGCATCACGTCGTTTTCGGAAATCTGTCCAACCGCCTTGCTGATTACGTTCACATTCACCTTTTCAGTAGAAAGCTTGATGAATGAATCTGCAAGTGCTTCGATAGAACCGTCGGTATCACCCTTCACAATGATGTTCATTTCGTGGAACTCGCCACGGGCGATACGATGAGAAATATCCGACAATGTCAAGCGTGTTTGTGTACGCAAGCCTTGTTCACGCTGCAATTGTTCACGCTTGTTGGCGATGTCGCGCGCCTCTTGCTCAGTTTCCATAACGTGGAATGTATCACCTGCTGTCGGTGCACCGTTCAATCCAAGAATTATAACAGGTTCAGAAGGACCAGCCTTTTCTACACGTTGGTTACGTTCGTTGAACATTGCCTTGATACGTCCCCACGACGTTCCTGCAATCATATTGTCGCCAACCTTCAACGTACCGTTAGAAACGAGCACCGTACTTACATAGCCACGTCCCTTGTCCAATGAAGATTCAATCACTGTACCTGTTGCATTGCGATTAGGATTAGCTTTCAAATCGAGCATATCAGCTTCGAGCAAAACCTTATCAAGCAAGTCGGCAACACCCAAACCTTTCTTTGCACTAATCTCCTGACATTGGTACTTACCGCCCCACTCTTCTACGAGCAGGTTTATTTGCGACAAGTCTTCACGTATCTTATCAGGATTAGCTCCAGGATTATCAACCTTGTTAATGGCAAATACCATTGGTACACCTGCTGCCTGAGCGTGCGCTATCGCCTCTTTTGTAGTAGGCATGACAGAGTCGTCAGCAGCAATAATGATGATGGCAATATCGGTTACCTGTGTACCACGAGCACGCATAGCGGTAAACGCTTCGTGTCCTGGAGTATCGAGGAATGTTACCTTACGTCCACTCTTCAGAGTTACACTGTAAGCACCAATGTGCTGCGTAATACCGCCCGCTTCACCAGCAATCACGTTGGTATTGCGGATATGGTCGAGCAACGATGTCTTACCGTGGTCTACGTGTCCCATTACCGTTACGATAGGTGCGCGACTTACAAGGTCGGTTTCTTCGTCTGCCTCTTCGCTGATAGCTTCCTGAACTTCTGCACTCACGTATTCGGTCTTAAAACCAAATTCGTCAGCCACCAAGTTAATGGTTTCCGCATCGAGACGCTGGTTGATTGACACCATTATACCAACCGACATCAAAGTTGAAATAACCTGCGTTACTGGCAAATTCATCATTGTAGCCAACTCTGAAACGGTAACAAACTCTGTCAGCTTCAGTGTTTTGCTTTCCTTGCGCTCTGCCTTAGCCTCAGCACTCAATCGTTCTTGAACAGCTTCACGCTTTTCCTTACGATACTTAGCACCTTTCTTATTCTGACTCTTGCTCGTAAGGCGTGCAAGCGTTTCTTTTACCTGACGTGCTACTGCTTCGTCATCAACTTCCAATGGCTTCTGATTGCGGTTGCGGTTTTTCTTTCCGCCAGCAGCATTCTTAGCATTGTTGTCGTTGTTATTCTTCTTTCCACTGCGCTTACCGCCTTGTTGTTGGTTTGCAGCAGCATTTATATCTACGCGTTCCTTATTTATACGAACACGCTTTTTCTTTCCTTGCGCATTTTGCGCAGACTTATCTTCACGTTCCTTTCTGCGCTCTTCCTTTGTCTTTTTCTTTGGGCGCGTACTTTGGTTAATGCTACTAAGGTCTATTTTACCTAAGATATTCACCTTTGGCTGGTTCAGCATTTTCTTCTCGTTTGACGTTTGGAAAATGCCATTGTCTTCAGCTTCCATTTCGTTTTCGCTCTTCTTTTCTTCTTGTTCTGTTTCAACCATAGGTTCCTTCTTTGAGGTTTCCGCCTTAGGAGTCTCGGTCTTTTGAACTTCCTCAGTCTTCTTCGGACTTTTCTTTGTATCGGTTGCAGCATGCTTTTCTTCTGGTTTTTCTTGCTTTGCAGGCTCTACCTCTAATGGCTTTTCAGCCTTTGACGGAGCAGCTTCCACCTTTACATCTTTCTTTGGGCTTTCGGCAACGCCCGCTTCTTTCTTATCTTCTTTCTTTTCCTCAGGAGCAGCAGATGTTTTAGCCACAGGTTTATTAACCTGTTCGAGGTCGATTTTACCAAGCGGTTTGAACCTTGGAAATTCTTGCTTAGTAATTGTTTCCGCCTTTTGCTCGGTCGTCTTTTTTGTGCGCACTTTATCCTTTTGCTTCTTTTGGAAGATTTTAGCAGCGTCGTTCTTTACTGCCTGATCGGTTTTAAATTCCTTTTCAAGTGCCTTAAATTGGTCATCGCTGAGCTTGAAGTTTGGGTCTCCCTTCACTTCGCCCAGTTCCTGTCGTTTCTCCAAGAACTCCACTGCCGTTTGGAGTCCTATATTCAGTTCTCGAATTGCTTTGTTTAATCTGATGCTCATTAATATTTTCTTTCTTTTTGAATGTGGTGTTATGTTTTTGTTCTCAAACTTTAAAGATAGATGCTATGCCTTTCTTCTTATGATATTGCTTCTATGCGAAGCATCTACCTTACAACACCTAACTTTCAAATTCTGCTCTTAATATATTCAATACGTTATCAACGGTTTCCTCTTCAAGGTCTGCCTTCTCTATCAGCATTTCACGAGGAGCGTTCAATACCTGACGAGCAGTATCGAGGCCAATAGACTTGATAGCGTCGATAACCCACTTATCTATTTCGTCAGAGAACTCGTCCAAGTAGATATCCTCTTCAGCAGCTTGCTCATCAAGTTCACGGAACACATCAATGGTATAGCCTGTAAGCATACTTGCCAACTTGATATTCATACCGCTACGACCGATAGCCAAACTAACCTCTTCTGGTTGCAAATATACTTCTGCCTTTTTGTTCTCTTCATCGATGGTAAGACTGCTCACCTTAGCTGGCGACAAGGCACGTTGTATAAACAACTTCGTATTTGCTGTCCAGTTAATAACGTCTATGTTCTCATTGCAAAGCTCGCGTACGATACCGTGGACACGGCTACCGCGTACACCGACACAAGCGCCAACAGGGTCGATACGGTCATCGTAACTTTCCACCGCAATCTTTGCACGTTCGCCTGGCATACGGGCAATGCCCTTGATGCTGATAAGTCCGTCTTCTATTTCAGGAACTTCAGCTTCAAGCAATCGTTCCAAGAATGTTGGCGCAGTACGCGAAAGAATAATCTTCGGATTATTGTTTTCGTTGTCTACACGCAGAATTACGGCACGCACGGTTTCACCCTTGCGATATTGGTCGCGTGGTATTTGTTCGCCTTTAGGCAGAATCAGCTCGTTATTGTCTTCGTCTACGAGCAACACCTCACGCTTCCAGACTTGGTAAACTTCGCCAGAAATAATTTGTCCCACACGGTCTTTGTATTTATTATACAACGAATCGTGCTCCAATTCCAAAACCTTTGAAGCCAACGTCTGACGAAGGTTAAGAATAGCACGGCGACCGAACTTGGCAAAGTCTACGGGTTCCGAAACATCTTCTCCCACCTCATAATCAGGTTCAATCTTCTGTGCATCGGTCAAGCTGATTTCCTTATTCTCGTCCTGCACCTCGCCGTCTGCAACAACAACACGGTTGCGATATATCTCAAAGTCGCCCTTATCTGGGTTTACAATAACATCAAAGTTTTCGTCCGAACCGTATATTTTGGCAATGACGTTGCGGAAGCTCTCTTCCAAAACGCTTACCAATGTTGTGCGGTCGATACTCTTCATATCCTTAAACTCCTTGAAGGTTTCGACCATATTCGGACGTTCTTCTTCTTTTCTTGCTGCCATAGTTTTACTTGAAACTAATTATATATTTTGTATATTTTACTTCATTCATATCGTACTCGTGGTCTACGTCCATCTTCACAGGGCGTTTCTTTCCTTCCACCTGTACTTTTTCATTGACCGAAACCACAAACTTTTCACCTTCAACGCTTTTCAAGATTCCTCTTATCTTGCGTCTGTCTTGGTCTAATACCTCCACTTCCTTTCCAATGAAGTTGATGTACTGTTGTGGAACTTTGAATGGCTGCCCTAAACCAGCCGACCCTACCTCGAGTTCGTAATCTTCTTCGTCGCGAGAGAGGCGTTCTTCAATAAACTTACTCAACTCCACGCAATCTTCAATCCACACACCGTCGGCGTGGTCTATTTCAACTACGATTTTGGCATCGGCACTTATCTGAATATCAACAAGGAAGTATTCTTTACCTTCCAACCATTCATCAACAAGTTTTTTAACAACGTTTTTATCTATCATATACTGTTTTAGGTGGATTCTGATTATTACCACCGAACTTTTACAATTTTATCGTGGGACAGTTTTTAATTTAAAACCATTACCAACCCCACATTAAAATATGAAAAATGAGGAACTCCTAAAAGCTCCTCATTCCACTGAACGATGCAAAGTTAGCAATAAATCCGCAGACTACCAAATGTTTTATAGTTTTTCTTTATATATGGCTTTATTCCCGCAGAAAATAAGTTGCTATTTCTAATAGATTGATTATCTTTGCACTTTATTCATTGTTTTTTATGGAACACAAACAACATTATGTAGGACTTAATGAACTGGAAGTCGAAGAAAGTAGATTAAAGTTCGGAGAAAACATTCTCACTCCCCCTGCGCAAACCCCAGTTTGGAAAAGATTTATTGCAAAGTTCAACGACCCTCTTATCGTCATTCTTCTTGTAGCAGGTGTATTTTCTATCGGCATATCGTTTTACGAGCATTTCGGACTCAACGAAGGAACGCAGGTGTTCTTCGAACCTGTGGGCATTTTCATAGCCATTTTGCTTGCAACTGGTTTGGCTTTCTTCTTCGAGGAAAAAGCCAACAAAGCCTTCTCCATATTAAACCAAGTAGACGATGAAGAGCTTGTAGAAGTGATAAGAAACGGCAATACGACCAACATTCCGAAACGCGAAGTTGTCGTAGGCGACATTGTCCTGCTCAACACAGGCGCAAACATACCAGCCGACGGCGAGCTTCTCAATGCCGTATCGCTGAGCGTTGACGAGTCTACACTTACGGGCGAACCCATTTGCAAGAAGAGTATAAAGCCAGAAGAGTTCGACAACGATGCCACCTTCCCCACCAACCACGTTCTGCGTGGCACGAAAGTAATGGAGGGGCACGGCGTTTTCCGTGTTACACGTGTAGGCGATGCAACCGAAAATGGAAAGGTTTTCACGGCTGCACAGATAGACAACAGTGTAAAAACGCCACTCACAGAACAGCTGAACAGGCTTGGCAAACTTATAACGTGGGCAAGTTACGTCTTGGGAACGTTGATATTGGTAGGGCGTCTGTTGATGTACTTCAACGAAAACACCTTCGACTGGGTGCATTTCGTTCAGTATTTCTTAGACACCATTATGATTTGTGTTACCCTTATCGTTGTAGCCGTACCCGAAGGACTGCCAATGGCGGTTACACTGAGCTTGGCGTACTCGATGCGCAGAATGCTTCAAACCAACAATCTCGTAAGAAAGATGCACGCTTGCGAAACCATGGGTGCGACAACCGTGATTTGTACCGACAAGACAGGTACGCTCACGCAAAACCAAATGCGCGTTTACGCTATGCAAACCAACAGGGAAGACGCTACGTACGAAGCACTGCTGAAAGAAGGAATTGCCGTAAACTCGACGGCTTCGCTCGACCTTTCCAACCCCGAAAAGCCTGTTGCCTTGGGCAATCCTACCGAGGGAGCGTTGCTTTTATGGCTGCGCGAGCAAGGGGCTGACTATCAGCAAATGCGCAACGAGGTTGAAATCGTAGACGAACTCCCCTTCTCTACCGAACGAAAGTATATGGCTACGCTAGTGCGCTCGGCTTTGCTGCCCAACAAAACCATACTTTACGTGAAAGGTGCAACCGACATTATCCAACAATTCTGCACCTCTTTGGCAGAAAATACATCGTGGGACGAAATATTCGCACAGCTGCAAACATGGCAGAACAAGGCTATGCGCACTTTAGGCTTTGCCTATCTCGAACTTCCCGAAACGGTTGCAGCCGATTTGAGCACAGGCATTATTGCCAAAATAATGAATGGCGAAAGCAACATAGCCGCTGATTTCTGCTTCTTGGGCACCGTTGCCATTGCCGACCCCGTACGCAAGGAGGTGCCCGCTGCGGTAAAAGAATGTATCGACGCAGGCATCAGTGTGAAGATTGTAACAGGCGACACACCTGGAACAGCAAAGGAAATAGGCAGACAGGTGGGTTTATGGACGGAGGAAGACACCGACCGCAGCATCATTACAGGCCCTGAATTTGCAGCCCTTACCGACGAAGAACTGAAACAACGTGTGCTCGACTTAAAGATTATAGCACGTGCAAAGCCAATGGACAAAAAGCGTTTGGTAGAGTGCTTGCAGTCGCTCAACCAAGTAGTAGCCGTTACGGGCGACGGCACAAACGACGCCCCTGCGCTGAAAGCCGCTCACGTGGGACTCTCTATGGGCGACGGAACAAGTGTTGCCAAAGAGGCTTCCGACATCACAATCATCGACAATTCGTTCCTTTCCATCGGCCGTGCCGTCATGTGGGGGCGCAGTCTGTATCAGAACATACAGCGTTTCATTCTTTTCCAACTTACCGTAAACGTTGTGGCGTGCCTCATTGTCCTGGCAGGTGCTTTCATGGGGACACAGAGTCCGCTCACGGTTACACAGATGTTGTGGGTAAATCTCATTATGGATACTTTTGCAGCAATGGCACTGGCTTCGTTGCCACCATCGCAAAAAGTGATGGACGACCAGCCACGCAACCGCCACGCATTCATCATAACGCGCGACATGTGGGTACGCATCGGCACGCTTGGCGGTATTTTCTTCCTCACGCTCTTGGCTTTCCTGTATGTATTGGAACATTCGGATATAAGACAAATGACCGACTTGCTGCAATTCAACTTCAGCAATCATAAAGAACTCACCCCCTACGAGTTAAGTCTGTTCTTCACAATGTTCATAATGCTGCAATTTTGGAATATGTTTAACGCACGTGCCTTTGCAACAAACCTAAGTGCTTTCCACTTTAAAGGCTGTCGAGGCTTTAGCTTTATCGTCCTGATGATACTCATCGGACAAATCCTCATTGTCGAGTTGGGCGGGCAGATGTTCAGCGTAACGCCATTAAGTCTTATCGATTGGGAAATCATCATCGTATCTTCATCAGGAGTTCTGCTGCTTGGCGAAGTGTTCAGATGGTTTACTTCCAAGAAAAAAGACTAAGAATATGTATTGATAGAAATAATAACGAACGAGAAAAGAACGTTTTAATAAGAAAAGAGAATTAATTCTTAAAATAAACATTCTATGAGAAAATGGGCACTATTGTTGCTTTTTAGCATTTCCTGTATAACCATAACTGCTCAACGCAGTAAGGGAGATATAACACTGTATCCACGCTTAGGCTATAATATCAGCAAATACAGCAAGCAAATACCAGTTCAACCAAAATATGAGCCATCGAAACTGACAAAAAGTAAATTTAAGTCTGGATATACAATTGGGGCTGAGTTGCACAAGCAAATTACCGAAAAGACAGGAGCAAGCATTGGACTTCTATATTCCACAGAGGGCAGCAAGCTCGCTGACTATACAATTGAGAGCGAAGCAAAAAAATGGGATATAAAAGATTTTTCTTCTCAACTTCATTACTTGCAGTTACCAATTATGGCAACGATTGATATAATGAAATGGCAAAACGCTTCTATTTCCTTTGATTTCGGTATTCAAATAGGATATTTATTAAAAGGAAAAAATAAAAATACAACAGAAGTTTATAATAAGAATGGAAACACTTGGGTGCCAGACAAGGAAGGCTCTGGGAAATCAAGTGGCACCACCACAGAGGTCTACAAACGCACCAACCTCTCTATACCTATTGGCTTTTCCTACGAATATAACAAGTTCTCGTTAGACCTTAGATACAATATCGCACTAACGAAAGTCTATAACTACATAGAGGAAAATATCTGCAACCGCAATTGGGTCTTAACAATAGGATATGGCATTGCATTGTAAAAGATGTATTTATAAGCCCTTAATCGATTAAAACGCAATGCACCGATGAAACATGTAAATAGCTTCATCGGTGTATTTGTTTTTTATTTGCACTGCCGTTAAACGAGTTTGGCAGAGGTTTTATGCAGAACTGCTTTTCCTTTTATTATTCAAGGGAGATGCTTAAAAAGCTCTTCAATTTTGTAAAGATAATTCTGATAAAAAACAGCAATTTCGGTTTGACATTGCAAAAGCGGCTGTTTTGCAATGCAAAACAGCCGCTTTTACCGTGTAAAACCTACGCTTTTGGAATGCAAAACAATAGGTTTTATAATATATTGGTAATGAGAAGGTTAGACTATATATTCTTATGAAGAATATTTACATATCTACAAACTTCTTCTCGCCTCAAAATGGACTGTGAAGAGCCGCTAAAAGGCTTTACCGAAGCTAATGTAAGGCATTAACACCGTCTTACGGTCGTAAATGTTATCAGCAGCAATCATTCGGGCTGGAGTAACACCTATGCGGAACTGAAAGCCCTTTTTAGCTGTGTAGCGATAGCCGACGGTTCCAGAATTAACCTCCCTGCAGTGTATATGAACGTTCTTAACCATATTATATTTTCAGTCTAATCAGACTGAAAATAGGTAAGATACTCCTTAACACTATTTTTTAGGCGTAATGGACATTTGGTAGGCTGATAGTTCCAGCCTACCAAATGTCCATTACGCCTTTATTGTTTTATAAATCTTCCCTTATCATCAATAGTATATCTATCAACCACATCCTTATTTAATAACTTTATCTTTATACGCCAGTTCGGAATAAGTTTATTATACAAATAGTTCTAACTGCCTTGATTTTTCTACATATACAGGCAGTGCCTCTGGCTTATTCTCATAAAAGCAATATGCCGTAAGGGCAGAACATAAGTTCATGATAAAGTTATGTATCGATCGGTGTCGTGAGTGTACGAGGTTAGCTTTGTTCTTTAGCAGTTCATTGATGCACTCGATGATGTATCTTTTTCTCATCATAATCTTGTCCCATACAGGCATAAGCTTATTCTTCATTCTTGCTTTAAGCCCATGAACGAGCCCGATACCTTGACTGAACAGACTCTCGAAGAGTTCCTGTTTGATGTATCCTCTGTCAGCAAATACCTTTCCATAGAGAACCTTTGCAAATACCGACCACACTCTCCTATCCCTGTCATCTACGTTTGCCCCTGTAAGACAGAATGTTATCACTTCACCAGAATCATTGCAGAGCAGATGTAGCTTGAATCCATGACACCAGCCTATGGTACCCTTGCCGTTCTTGGCAAGACCAGCAAACATCTTGTTGAAATTCCGTCTTACATTGTGACATACAGGAATCATCGTGCTGTCAACGAACGTTATGCCCGTACACCTGCCGAAGGCATGGAGCTTCATGAACAGCATCATCTTGAGGAACACACGGGGCATGAGTTCCACAAAACGGTTATAGGAGACGGCAACAGGGAATTCATACCTGAGACACCCACGGATACAGTTCTGATAATACTCCTTGAAATTACGATATGTACCGAAGTGATAGCACATAAGGATTGTCATGATTTCACTCTCAGAAAGCCTTCCCTTACGATTCCTGCAACGTTTTCCATTGCTGTTATAAGATGGTAAACATAGGTTGTTACTCAGTTCAACATTCAAATTCTTGTCAAACTCATCAATAATACAGAATATTTCCGTAACTTTGTCTTTGGTAAGACATCGCTTAGTTATTTTGTAAGTTATTGATTTACAGCTATAAAGTTACAAAAAACTAACGAGATTACCAACTTTTAAAAGGACTTTCTTAACCCGAATTCGCGTAGGTATTCTAGTTTGGAAAAAGAAAACGCCCAAAGGAAGGGTTCCTTTGGGCGTTTTCTTATTATTTGAAGTGTATATTTTTTCGTTTAGATAGCTGCTGCAATCCATTCGTAAACACAGCTGAAGACACCGAAAAGTACGATGCCCGTTGTGCAAACAGCAAGGGCAAACTTGGTGTTGGTGTCGCTCTTGAAGGTTGGTATAGGGGTATCGCAGCGTGTGATGTACATTGCCTTTACTATCTTGAGGTAGTAGTAAAGCGAAACGACTGTGTTTATCAGTGCAATGAAGAGTATGCCGTAAATCCAAGCACCTTCGGTTGTGGTGATGTCTGCTCCCTTAACGCCCGACATAAAGACGAAGAACTTAGAGAACATACCTGCAAACGGAGGGATACCACCGAGCGAGAACATGGCAATGGTCATAAGGAAACTCAAACGTGGGTTGGTTTTGTAGAAACCATTGTAGTCTGAAATGTCGGTCTTGCCGCCATTGTTCTGTTCTACAACCGAAATGATGGTGAACACAGCCATATTGGCAACCACGTAGATAAGTACGTAGTAGCTTAGCGATGCTATTGATGCGTCCCAATTGTTGCCCAATGCAGCAAGCATGATGTAGCCTGCCTGCGAGATAGAACTGAACGCCATGAAGCGTTTCAATTCGCCTTGGCGGATAGCGAAGAGGTTGGCAATGGTGATGGAAAGTGCAATGACAATCATCATAAGTACGTGCCAGTAAGCTATCATACTGCCGAAGACGTGGAACAGAATGCTCAACAGGGTGAAAGCGGCAGCACCTTTAGAGATTACGCTGAGGTAGCCCGTAACTGTGGTAGGCGCACCTTGGTAGGTGTCGGCTGTCCAGAAGTGGAACGGAACGAGCGAAATCTTGAAGCCAAGACCGCTGAAGAAGAACACCAAACCCATGATGGTGAGTGGTGTAGCCTGTATGTTGGCAGCAATATCGTTGAAGTACATTGTGCCGTAAGCTGCATAAATGAAGCTGATACCATAGAGCATTACACCGCTTGAGAAGGTTGCGGTGAGAATGAACTTGGCTGCTGCTTCGGCAGAATTGTTACGGTAGGCGTCGAAAGCCACCACACACGCCATTGGCACAGATGCCATTTCCAAACCAAGGAAGAACATAAGGAAGTTTCCTGCGCTCATCATTGTGTTCATACCCAACAGGGTTGAAACGACAAGCATATAGAATTCGCCCTCTTTTCCGCTCTTTCCTGCCCACACGCGGCTTTGCAGCACCACGATGAACGTACCGAAAGCGAGAATTGCCTTCATAACGTTTACCGCAGCCGAAGTAATGTACATGCCGCCAAAGGCTTCTTCGGGCTGCATCGGGAGCAGGCAAACGATGGCGTTTACAAGCAGGAGCGCACAAGCCAACGGATTGAACCACTTGCGTTCTTCGGTCTTTGCTGAAATAAAGTCAGCAACGAAAAGGATTATCAGAACGGCAACAAGACTTGCCTCTGGAATCATTTTAAAGAAATCAGTATAATTCATTTTTTTGCTACTTTATTAAAGATTACCTAAATTTGGAACGTATGCGATGATGTGGTCGAAGATTGGACCGACAGCATCGATAATCATATCCTCGAAGAACAGAGGGAAAAGTCCGAGTCCTGCAACGCAGAAGATGAGTCCTGCAACGGCAAAACGCTCGTCCCAAGTGGCATCGTGAAGCTCGTTGAACTTCTGGTTAGGAATGGTCTGGAACAGAATCTTGCCCACCACGCGCAGAATGTAGACTGCCGTAACAACGATTGACGTGCAGGCAACGAGCGTACAAACGCGGTGGAAAGTTCCGCCGTTCTCGAACGAACCAACGAAGATGGTCATTTCGGCAATGAAGCCTGAGAAGCCTGGCAAGCCGAGGTTAGCCAAACCTGCCACTACATAAGAAACGGCAAGGAATGGTATTACCTTCATCAAACCGCCAAGATAGCGAACGTCGCGTGTTCCTGCGCGGTGGTAAATCATACCGATGCAGGCGAAGAACAAGGCAGTCATCAAACCGTGTGAAAGCATTTGGAGGATTGCACCTGTAATAGCGGTCTGCGTTGTCATAACCAAAGCGAAGAGCACCATACCACAGTGAGAAACTGAAGAGTAGGCGTTAATGTACTTCAAGTCGGTTTGAACACAGGCAGAGAGCGCACCGTAAACCACAGAAACCGTTGTGAGGACGAGGAAAACGGGTGCCCACATCTCGAGCGCGTCAGGCATTATGAACATGGCAATGCGCAGACAGCCGTAGCCTCCTAACTTCATCAACACACCTGCGTGGAGCATTGACACAGCCGTAGGGGCTGAAGCATGACCGTCGGGCGACCATGTGTGGAATGGGAACAACGCACCGAGGATACCAAAGCCGATGAATACGAATGGGAAGAAGATGTTTTGAACCTCTTTCGACATTGCGTGCATCTTTGCCAGCTCGATAACCTTTGCCAGCTCGATAACGTCCATCGTAGAACCGCCACTGAAGTAGTAGATACCGAGGAAACCGAAGATAAGCAAGCCAGAACCACCCATCAACATAAGGGTAAGCTTCATGGCTGAATATTCCTTCGCACCTGTTCCCCATACACCAATGAGAAGGTACATAGGTATCAATGCCACTTCGTAGAACATGAACATGGTGAACATATCGGTTGAAATAAAGAAACCGAACACACCCGATGACAGCAGTACGAACCAAAGGAAGTATTCCTTCTTCATCGGTTCAAGCTGCCAACTGGCAAATGTACCCGTGAAGACAATGATTGCTGAAAGCAAAATCATGACGACAGAAATACCATCGACACCCACTGCAAAGGCAATGTTCAGCGGTTTAAACCACATTACAGAGTTTGCCAATAGCATGGTATCGGTATTTCCAGCTGCCCGCTGTTGAACAAAATAGACGGTGAGCCATATAGCACCAATCAACAAGGCAGAGGCTCCTGCTACCATCACGCCGCGTACCTGATTGTCGTTCTTAGCGACCCAGAGGCCGAAAAGCATCAGTACGGGGATTATTACAAATATTGTTAAAATCCAACTCATCTCTTTATATCAAGCAAAGTATTACTAATGTTAAAGCCACAGTTCCTGTTATGAACCAAATTGCATAATGGCGAACGTCGCCACTCTGCCAAGGACGAATGCTCTCGCCCGCTTCCTGAGTACCCCAAGCAAGGAAGTTGAACGTACCATCGACAACTTGACGGTCGAACCAAGCAATAGGAATAGAGAAGCAACGGAAAACAATCTTGTGGGTGAAGAACTGCCAAGCGTTGTCAATATAGAATCTGTTGAGGGCAGCCTTGTGAAGTCCTGGCATGCGTTTCGCAAGTTTGTCGGCAACAGGATTGTTCTTAGGCATATACATCCATGTAGCAAGTGAAATGCCGATGGCAGCTGCCAAGAGGCTGAACCAAGCTACACTTGAGAAGTGGAAGTGCTGCAAATGAATGTCGGCACTCTGACCTGTCGCTGAAACGAAGTGACCGAATGGAATCCAACCTGCAAAGATGGAAATGATAGCAAGGAATACCAACGGTCCCCACATAACGAAAGGAACTTCCTGTGGGCGGCGACGGTTCTCTGGATCCTCCTCATAATAAGACTTGCCCCAGAAGATTACGTAGTACAAACGGAACATATAGAAAGCCGTCATACCCGATACTAAGGTCATAAACCAACCCAAAGCAGGAGAGAACTGGAAGCAGGCACTCACGATTTCGTCCTTAGAGAAGAAACCTGCAAGTGGCCATACACCGCTGATTGCAATACAACCGATGAGGAAACAAGCGTTCGTTATCGGCATATACTTGTGCAAACCGCCCATATACTCCTTGAAGTTGCTGCCAATGATAACGATGATGGCACCAGAACAGAGGAACAGCAACGCCTTGAACATAGCGTGGGTGAACAAGTGGAACATTGAAGCCATATAGCCCAAGCCACCTTCTTCGTTGTCAAGGGCATAGCAAACGCCGAGCGCAACGAGCATGTAGGCAATCTGAGAAATGGTAGAGAACGCCAAACCACGCTTAATATCGCTTTGGCAGCAAGCTACTGCGGCAGCATAGAAAGCGGTGAAAGCTCCGATGTAGGCAATCCAGTGAAGTTGCTCGATAGCACCAAACTGAATGTAGATAGGGAACAAGCTCGCTACTTGGAATACACCAGCAACAACCATGGTAGCAGCGTGAATCAACGCCGATACAGGTGTTGGACCCTCCATGGCATCTGGCAACCAGATGTGGAGTGGGAACATAGCTGACTTACCTGCACCACCGATGAACATAAGGAACAGTGCTGTCGGGATAACCCAAGCTGTTGAAGGGTCGGTAGCTACGTTTTGCAGTTGGTCTACCAAGTTTGCATCGACCGATAAGTCGAAGTTGAACGTCTTGACGTAGAAGCTGAAGAACAGAATACCCATCAGGAAGAACAAGTCGGCAAAGCGTGTAACGATGAAAGCCTTCTTACTTGCATGCACGGCAGTGTGCTTTGGATAGTAGAAACCAATGAGCAAATAAGAGCAGACACCCACCAACTCCCAGAAAAGATACATTTGGAAAACGTTGGTTGCTACCACAAGACCTAACATCGACATTGTAAACAATGACAGGTAGGCATAGAAACGCTGGAAACCGTGCTCGTATTCCTCGAACTTATAGTTCTTATCGCGTTCTGCCATATAGCCGAACGAGTAGATGTGAACCATGAAGCTGACAGTGGTAATGACGATAAGCATCATCACGCTGATAGGACTTAGACGGAAACCAATATTAAATGTCAGTAACTCTGAGAATCTCAACCACGTGAAGTTGAAGACCGTAACAGTCGGATAAACACCATTTGCCAAGCGGCCGTCTACTACATTGAAGGTCTCACCCATAGCAGTATATTCGCCTGTATAGAAGAAATACTGATAAGCAGTGTAGAGACTCAAGGCAAAAAGCGCGCCCACAATACATGTGCCGATGATACCTGCCACCGGTTTAGGCATCTTCATACCTGCCAATCCTAAAACGATTGCGCTCAAGAAAGGTAGAAGAAGTATCAAAAATGCGTAATCAAACATAGCTTTTCCTTATAATTTCATATTTTCAATACTGTTCACCTGGTCGCTGTGCAGATGTCGGTAAACATTAATAATAATAGCTAACGCAACCGCAGATTCAGCTGCACTCACACCGATAGAGAAGATTGTGAAGAACATACCTTCGTATCCATCTGGATAGAGCAAACGATTGAAAGCTGCAAAGTTAAGGTCTACGCTATTGAGAACTAACTCGATGGAGATAAGCATTGCAACAAGGTTGCGTCGGGTTACAAAGCCAAAGACTCCAATAAAAAACAACAGTCCGCTAAGGACGAAAAAATATTCTACTGGTATCATTCTTCTACCTCCTCTTTTTTCTGTTTATTCAAGATAACCAAGCCGCCAATGATGCACGCAAGCAAGAAAACAGAGATGAACTCGAACGGCAATACGTAGCCATACTTGTCGGCACTCATAAGGTTTTTACCGATAACCTGCATTGAAACTTCTGTGCTTGATGTGTTGGTAGACACCAATTCATTGAAAATCTTGTTCTTCAGGAACACACCTAACACTGTGGCAACGCCCACCAATGCGATGAGTGCTGCAAGAAGGGTGCGCTTTCCGAGCCATCTTTCAGACAAACCCTGAAGCGTTCGCTTGCTTACCAACTGGATAGCAAATACATACATCACGGTGATACCGCCAGCGTAAATGCTGATTTGTGCAGCACCAAGGAATGTATAGTCAAGCAGGAAATAAAGACCTGCTACGCCAAAGAGCACGAACAGCAATGCTGTTGCAGCTCGCATGATGCGCTTTGTAGACACGCAGAATACTGCTGAACCGAGTATCGCTACTGCCAAAATCGCAAACACAATTAATTTAGCCATAACTTTATCTCCTCTTTTATTTGGTTTTAGTGTTAAATGTTCCAACTTCCCAATCGGCTCCGCCCTCGATAAGGTTAGGCAGTGAACCGCCTTTGTAAACCTCCTCGTTCAGATGCAGCACGAGTTGCGAACGGTCGAAAACAGCGTTCTCGAAGTCGTTTGTAAACTCAATGGCATCGAAGTTGCAGGCGTTTACACATAATTGGCAGAACATACAGTCGCCGAGGTCGTACTGGTAGTCCAACAGCGCACGCTTCTTTCTACCTGTTTCGGGGTCTTCGCGCATTTCGCTTGCTATGCGGATAGTGCCGTTAGGGCAGGCTTTTTCGCACATAAGGCAAGCAACGCATTTGTAGTTCTCGCTTTCATCACGCTTAAAGACCAAACGTCCGCGGTGGCGTTTTGCCACGTGGAGTGTTGTCTTACGGTTTTCAGGATACTGCTCGGTAGACTTTGGCGTGAAGTATTCCTTCATGGTTGTCTTCAAACCAGTAGCCAATGTCTTAAAAGCACTTCCTATTTCACCGAAATATGATTCTTTTTTTTCCATTAGAATAATGAATTCTTAATTTCTACTTTATGATTGCCTTTTATGCGATTGTGAAGGTCCAGCCGAACGCCACGCACACTGTCATAAGCACCAAGATGATGAGGCTGAGCGGCATAAGGTATTTCCATTCGAGCTTCAGTATCTGGTCTACACGCAGACGTGGGAATGTCCAGCGTATCCACATAAGAAGGAATACTACAACAAAGGACTTTCCGAGGAACCAAACGATGCCTGGAATATAGTTCATAAGGGCGTCGAAACCTTCGATACCTATATTAATAGGTGCCCAACCACCAAGGAAGATAGTTGCGGCAAGACCTGAAATCACAAAGAGATTGAGGTATTCTGCCAAGTAATAGAAACCGAAGCCCATACCGCTATACTCTGTGTGATAGCCAGCAGTAAGTTCGCTCTCGGCTTCTGCCAAGTCGAACGGACCACGGTTCGCCTCTGCGTTACCTGCAATGCAGAATACGAGGAAGCCGAGTACGGCTGGGATATGGCCTTGGAAGATAAGCCACTGCCACGGACCTGTCTGCGCTTCGACGATGCCTGATATTTGCATGGTGCCTGTAAGTATAACGGCTGAGATGAGGCAGATACCCAACGAGAGTTCGTAGGAAATCATCTGAACGCCTGCACGCATGGCAGAAAGCACAGAGTACTTGTTGTTACTTGCCCAACCAGCGATGAAAACGCCGAGCACACCGATAGAGCTGATGGCTGTTACAAGGAAGATTCCCACATTGAAGTCGAGCACTTCCGCGCCCTTGTTCCATGGAAGGAACGAGAATGTTCCGATTGATGCGGCTATTACGAGGAAAGGTGCAAGGTAGTAAAGCAGCTTGTCGGCTTTATCTACGGTGAAAATTTCCTTGATAAGCATTTTCAACACGTCGGCAAACACTTGCAGCGTACCCCACCAACCTACACGGACAGGACCGATACGGCACTGGAAATAAGCACAAACCTTACGTTCCATAAAAATGAGCACGATGGCAAGCACGGCATAGCCAATGATAATTGCCAAGCCTACTACCACACACTCGATAAGAATGGCACCGAAATCGCCAAGCCCCAAGGTGTGCCTTAGCAGCTCGTCGAACCATCTTGTTACTATACTAAAATCGAACATGTATATGATTTATTTCTTAATTCATTACTTATATATCGTTTCTCTCTTAGCGGTCGATGTCGGGAATGACAAAGTCGAGTGCTGCACCTGTTGTTACAAGGTCGGCAATCTTCTGACCTTTCAGCATCTTGTCCATTGCGCCCACCAAGGTCAAGCCCATCGGACGGAACTTCAAGCGGTACGGACTCTTGTCGCCTCGCGAGTCGAGGTATGCGCCAAACTCGCCGCTTGCTCCTTCCACAGAGAAGTACCACTGGCCTTCTGGAACCTTGATGATAGGCTTCTGCTTGATGTAGAAGTCGCCTTCGGGAATGTTGTCGATGAGTTGCTCGATGATGTCGAGGCTCTGATACATCTCCTTGATGTGGCAATAGTAGCGGTCCATAGAGTCGCTGCCTGTCATTACCACCTCTTCAAAGTCCACTTTGTCGTAAACAGCGTATGGGTGATGCTTGCGGACGTCGTTGCGCCAGCCGCTTGCACGACCTGCAGGACCTGTAACGCCGTAGCTGATACAGTCTTTTTCGTCCATCGTACCGATGCCTACGAAACGCTGGTGTGTGATGACGTTGTCGCCAAACACGTCGAGATATTCCTGAATCATCGGGCGCAGATACTTGCAGAGCTTCTTTGTGTTCTCCACGAAGTTCGGGTCGATGTCGTCTTGCAGTCCACCTATTCTGTAATAGTTCTGAATCAGTCGTCCGCCCGTTGTCTCCTCCATCACGTTCAGCACGTGTTCGCGGTCGCGCATACCGTAGAGCATACCTGTGAGTGCGCCCAAGTCCTGTGCGCAGCACGATGTGTAGAGCAAGTGGTTGTCGATGCGCTGCAACTCGTCCATAATGGTACGAATGTACTGAATGCGCTCCGAAAGCTCGATGCCCATAGCCTCTTCGATGACGCCTACCAATGCGTGGCGGTGCATCATCGCCGAAAGGTAGTTCATACGGTCGGTCAATGCGAGTGTCTGGGGGTAGGTGTACGATTCGCACATCTTCTCTATACCGCGGTGAATGTAGCCGAGGTGTGGGTAGATGCGCTTCACGTTCTCGCCATCGAGCACGGTTTGCAGGCGCAATACACCGTGGGTTGATGGGTGCTGAGGGCCGATGTTCACCACAAATTCATCGCTTGTGAATAGCTTGTGTGTGGTAGCCGTCAGTCTGCCGTCGGCGTTGAGGTTCCATTCGGTGGTTGTGTCCAGCTCGATGTCGTCGTCGGTGGTGTACATATTCTTCGCTGGGTCCATGTCGTAGTCCTTGCGAAGCGGGTAGCCCACGAAGTCGTTTCTCAGGAAGAGGCGACGCATGTCGGGGTGTCCGAGGAACTTTATGCCATAAAAGTCGTAAACCTCACGTTCCAGCAAGTCGGCGTCAGCCCATAGGTTGTATACCGATGGTATTACGTGGTCTTGCTCCACCTGCTTTGCAATTTGCTTTACAGAGCAGCGTTCGTGGGTTTGCGTATTTTCAAGTATATAGATACAGCCAAGACCTTCTTCTGCGCCGAAGTCTTCTCCAACGATTGTTACAAGGTAGTTGAAATGCTGTTCCTTTTTCAGTTTTGCCATTTCGTCGGCAAAACGCTCAAAACCAAACTCTTTGTTTTCTAATTTCATTTTTCCGTACCTTATTTATTAGTTAGCTGCTGTATTGTTGTCGGTAGGCTCTTGTTTCGCTTCAGCTTCGTTCAGCTTGTCCAGTTCCTTGCCTAACTTTTCCACATCTTCTTTCGTAACAGGCTTGTCTACAACGATGGTGTCCTTCTTTGGCTCTGCTGCAGCAGGCTTTGCAGCGGCAGGGCGTGCAGGTTTGGGTGCGGGCTTGTGTTCCGCTTCCCATTCAGCCTCGCGCTTCTCTTTGATTTCTTCGGCTGAAATGCCCAGCTTGTTCTCAAAGATAAGTGCCTGATTACTCTTGCCGAGCAAACTCTCCTCTGCTGTTTGCTTGTGGTTTGCACCACCGAAGAATTTCTCAACCTTCACTTTTCGTTGCAACTGCATCATACCGTATATGATGGCTTCGGGGCGTGGAGGGCAGCCAGGAATGTAAACATCGACAGGAATAATCTCGTCGATGCCACGCATTACGTGGTAGCTGTCCTTGAAAGGTCCGCCCGAAATGGCGCAACCACCTACGGCAATCACGTATTTAGGCTCTGCCATCTGGTCGTACAGACGCTTCAATGCAGGTGCCATCTTGTTCGTTATGGTACCTGCACACATAATCAAGTCTGCCTGACGTGGCGAGTTACGAGTTACTTCAAATCCAAAACGAGAGAAGTCGTAGCGCGCACAGCCCACTGCCATGAACTCAATGCCACAGCAAGATGTAGCAAAAGTGAGCGACCACAGCGAGTTGCTACGTCCCCAGTTGATGAGCTGGTCGAGGTTGCCCAGCACAAGGTTCGTACCTCCATCGTTCAGGTCGTTTGCCATCTTCTCCAAGGTGTCGTTGTCCTTCCACTCCTCGTAGGGCAAAGCCTTAATTTTCGGTTTTCTTATTTCCATTCAAGCGCTCCTTTCCGCCAAGCATAAGCCAAGCCAAAAACCAACACCAACATAAAGAATCCAATCGTTGCCAATGCCAAAACGCCGTAAGTGTTCACCACAACTGCCCAAGGGTAGAGGAAAACAGTTTCAACGTCGAACATCAGGAAAAGGATTGCAAACAGGTAGTAGCCCACGTGCATTGGCAACCAAGACGTGCCGTAGGTAGGAATACCACACTCGTAAGGTTCACCTTTCGTCGGATTGTAAGAACGGGGGCCCAACAGTTTTGCAGTAATATAAGCTGCAACAACCAAAAAGGCTGCCGTAATGAAGACGGTGATTAAAAGTGTAAAATACATAAATTTATATAGCTATAATAATATTACATCTTGTTAATGTATAAGATTTTTTAAAAGCGATTGCAAAGATACGAAATTAATTATTAAAGTTGCAAGGAAAACATAAAAAAAAGCTGCCTTTTGACAACTCAACTTTACAAAACATTGTTTAAAACGGGTTCCGAAATTTTACCCTTGCAGTATTTTTGTTTTTTACCTGAGTATGTCTTTCCTTCCAACCTCGTTGGAAGATAGTTTTACGCCCTATCTTCCCACTTTTCGCTGCTATGCCGTGCCCCTATATTATATATAAGGTGTAACGCCTCAACTTTCGCTTCGCTTTTGTAAAGAAACTTCCACGGAAAAACGGCAATTTCGTTTTTGCATTGCGAAAGCGGCTCTTTTGCAACGCAAAACAGCCGCTTTTGCCTTGTAAAACCTACGCTTTTGGATTGCAAAACAATAGGTTTTGCAATGTGTTGATAGTGAGATGTTTATGTGATAGTTGTGTTTGTGAAAAATATTTACACTTCTAATGTTTACTTCTCGCCTTTATTCTGTTCGATTTAGAGTGTTAAACCGACACCTATTCCGAATGGGTGGCAAGCAGGTCCGCTGTTCATTAGCTTGGTTAGACTGTAATGGGCGTAGAGCGAAAAGGTTTTGAAACCCAAGTAAGCTTCGAGGTTTACGCCCACAGGATTGGTGTCTAAGTTGCGGCTTACGGTATGGCGTTTGCTGTTAATACGGTATTTGCTCTTTATGTTTCCTTTTATATCGAACGAGCAACCCAAGCCTAAGAACACAAGTTTGCTCGGATTAAGATTTCTCCATTCAAGCATTATGGGCACCTTCCAATAAGTGTATTTAATGAAGCTTGTCTTTACTTTCTCGGCTGGATTCTTTACGATGATGGGCGTTCCGTCGTTGTCGTCCAACATATAATTAGTTTGGAAGTGGTTGTGTACAAAGCCAAATTGGAAACCAGACACGATGCCTAAGGTGTTGGAACTGTTGAGCCCTACACCTACTTGAAAGAAGGTTGTACCCCATTCGAGCGACTTTACGTCTTGGCTATGCATCTCCTTACCTCCGTTTAGCAGGTTCACACCGATGTAAAAGTCGGGAAGGCTACCGTAGAAAGTGCGCCCGCTTTTCTTGCGGACAGGCACGAAAGGTGAGGAAACGAAGAAGCGTTCTACTTCCTGACCGTCTACGAAGCTTGTCTCTTTGGTCTTCACGAGTGTGCTGCCGTCGTTGTTGTAGACAGCCACATTGAGCGATACGCTGTCCGTGCTCAACACTATCTGCTTGTTGGCGTAGTGGATAGTCGTGTCGTTTTCTTCGGCAGCCATTGCTGGCACAGCCGAGATAAGTGCTAAGGTTAATAACAGATGTTTCATAATTGTATGTTTTTTGTTCTTATTCTGTGAGTGTTTGTTGCTGCCTGTCAGCGTTTGTTGTAGCATAGCTTCATGATGTCGTCGGGACCGAGCGTGCCTTCTATGTAGATGATGGCACCGCTGTCGTTCGGCGCATTGCTGAAAAGAATATATCGGTTGTAGCCCGACGGCAGCGGCGGCAGCATATAGTAGCCGCTCGTAACCTTTCCGTCGTCTACGATTTCGCGTATTTTTCGGGCTTTCTTTCTGTCGGCATTCAGGTACGGGGCTATGCTTGCGCCAATCTTCTTATACGTCAGCGACTTGTAAACCTTGAGCTTGTAGCCTCGCAAAGTGGCGTCGTTCAGCACCACCATCTTGCAGTTTTGTGCCTTGCCGAAGCGTTCGAAAACGATGCCCGTTTGCAAGTCGCTCTGTGCCGATGCAGGCATCAGAACGACAAACAGGCACAGTGTGAGAATGGTTCTTATCGTTTTATTCTTCATCGGTTGTTCCTCCTATCAGTGAAAGTGCGTTGAAATCCTCGTTGCCGTCGGTCGAAACCATATCGAGTGCCGCCTCTGCCTCGCGCTGCACCACCTCTTTGTTGGTGATTTGCTCGCCGTTTACGAAGGCGTAATCGCCTGTTTGTGTTGTGTTGAGGCGTACCACAAACATCGTTACAACCACTGCTGCGGCTGTCGAAACGGCGGCTATTATCCAGCTTGGCAAGTGTTTCCGTTGCTTCGTGGTGTGGGTTTCTGCTGTCGGTACAAACTTTTCCGTACCTTCCTTGCAGCGTTCCACGCTCTCCCAACGAAACAGGGCGCACAGTGGTTTCAGTTCGTTGGGCACCAGTAGCGGGTCTTGTGCGAAGAAGCTGCGTAGCTGCTGCTCCTCTGCCGTTGTGGTTTCGCCGTCCAAGTACTTCTGAACGAGGCTGTTAATATCGTCTATTTGCATATCTTGTTTCCTCCTGTTGTCAGTCTTATAAACTCTTTCTGAATGCGTCGCCGTGCTCTCGACAGGTTCTGACGGAGTGCTTCGGGCGTGCAACCGCATATTTTTGCAATCTCTTCGTTCTCGTATCCGTCTATGTCCTTGAGTCGGAAGATTTGCCGTTGAAGCGGTGGCAGATGGTCTACAATCAGTCGTATCAGTTCCATATCGCCCTTTGTGGCGTTGCAGCCTTGCTCCGTGGCGAGTTCTTTCGGGTGTTCACCCTCCGCGCATTCGAGTTGTCTGTGTCGCCAATGGTCGATGGCTATGCCCTTGACAATCTTCGTTGCCAACGCCTCGACGTTGGGGTGGCTGTCCAACCGCTGGCGCATAGCCCACAGACGGAGGAATGTTTCTTGCACGAAATCTTCGGCTTCAACATCTCCACCCTCCAGCGTTGCTACTACACGGAGCAGTCGGCTGCGCAGGTTCATCACCATTTGGTTGAATGTTTCTATTTCCATCGCTTTTCAATAGGTAAACGGACGAAGCGTCGTTTTGTGACATTCGGGTGCAAAAAAATCCGTTTTTCGTCTGTCTATTGTTCTTTCATAGTCTTAAAAACCGCTTTCATAGTCTTAAAAAACAAGTATCTCCGACTCGTTGCAAGCCAAGTCAGGAGAGGGAATAAAGGCGTTGCGCTTCGCTCAAAACTCATTTTTCGCCTTGCCGATAAGTGCGCGAGTGTTGGCTTAACCCATACTGCGTTATTAGTTTTTAGCCGTGCGCTACTATTAGTTTTTACCCGACAAAAATACAAAATACTTTTGAATTATTCTTGCTCTAAGTACTTCTATTTTGTAAAGATAATTCTGACGGAAAACGCTAATTTCGATTTGGCGTTGCGAAAGCGGTTGTTTTGCAACGCAAAACCTACGCTTTTACCGTGCAAAACAGCCACTTTTGGAATGCAATACAATAGGTTTTGCAAAGTGTTGATAATGAAGTGGTTATGTGATAGATGTTTTTTGTGAAAAATATTTACACTTCTACCGCCTGTTTTCTGTCTATAAAACAAGGAATAGAGGAGAAGTAGGGTGGTGGGGAAACGTAATGAAGTATCTTCGAGGAATGAGAAGTGAAGCCTCTTTACAGCCGACCTTGAGCAAATAAAGTTATACGTTCTGCCGTTTGTTTGTAATCTAGGGAAATTTGATATTTGGGTGAACGACTGTTTACTTCAGTGGGCAGCAAGGATAAAATTTTAGTATTTTTTTATTCTTTTCATCTTTTTTCTTTCTATTTTAAAAATTATTATTATCTTTGCAGGCCGAACTTGAGAATCGGATAGCCTAAGCTATTAACTTAAATATGCGATAAATATAAATCGATACATTATTTTAAACAACTTAATTTATAAACAACTATGAAACGAATTTTACGCTTTTTCGTGCTCATTTCCGTGCTCGTTCCGCCGTTGCAGGGACTTGCAGACACGGTTACATTCGACTTTAGCACCGACAAGGGGCTTGAAACATTGGGAATTGCTAAGCCTGCCAAGGGTAAAGCAACGAATCTGAAAGAACCAGCCTACATTGTGGGCAATGTCAGTATGTCGTATACCAATGGAGGAACACATACACGTGTATGGAATAGCAAAAATAACAAAACCGACCTGCGCTTTTATAAAGGTGGTGGCAGCATCACTTTCAAGGTGCCTGAGGGACAGTATATTACGGCTATCGCCTTCACAGGAGTGTTGAAGAGTAATGCCAGTACAGGAAATCTCAGGGGTAGGGAATGGACTGATAATGGCACAACCACCAATTCGGTAACCTTCACTGCAACCGAGACAAACAACATCAAGACTGCCGTCATCACTTATTCAGCTGCCCAGCCAGAGCAGCCCATATTCACGGTGAACAGCATTCAGGAACTTAAAGCTTTGCAGAGTGGCAGCCGTGCCACGCTCTGTCTGACCGACGGAGATGAAGGTAGTATGGCTCGTGTGCTTTATGTACACGGTACGGGCGATACGGAGGAAGTCTATGTGCGCGACCGCACGGGTGCTGTGTGCTTCTACGGCATCAATCCTAATGTGCCTTTCGTCTGCAACCAGCATATGGCTGGCAAGATAACTGGCGAGTATGTACTGGAGAACGGAGTGCCACGTTTCAAGGCTGTAAATACTCTAACCAATACCTCGCTGCTCGTTATTGCGGCTCCTATAACGGAGGCAGATGTGCAACCGAAGGAGATAAAGACAGCCGATTATGCTGCTAATGTCGCTGATTGGATTAGTTTGAAGAACCTGCGCATCGCTGCCGACGGACTCTCTGCGCAGGAAGAAATCGCCGTGCGCAACCGTTTCGGCATCACAGCCGACAAGGATAAGTATGTTGAACCCTATGCTGGAGCCATCGTAGACATAGCAGGCATTGCCGTACCTGACGGCGATAAGAAGGAAATCAACCCATTGTTTGAAAACAACCAGCGTCCCATAGTCTTCGTTATTGACGAGGGAGAGGCGTTCGTTTCGCCCCAACACGACATGGCCGATGTGGCTGTGCGCCTGAATCGTACGCTTACTTCAGGGCATTGGAACACCTTTGCCGTGCCATTCGACATTGAAACGGAAAGCCTGAAAGATGCACAGATAGCCAAGTTTACTGGCAAAATGGAGGGTAGCACGATGATTTTCGAGAACGGACAGACCCGCATCGAGGCTGGTACGCCTTACCTTGTGAAGTGGGAAGTGAAGAATCCAACCTACGAGGGCGTAACTCTCAAGGCTATAAATGCTCAAACCGTAAGTTCAGCCGATAAACTATACAGCTTCGTGGCAACCTATAGTCCAGCCACACTCGCCCTCGACAAGACAGAGCGTTACCTTGGTTCAGACGGCAATCTCTATTATCCCACAGGTACAGAGGGGCAAGCCAACCGCCTTAAGGGATTGCGCGCATATTATCGAGTACCTGCCACAGCAGGCACAAAGATAGCCTTCTTCGACGAAACCACAGGCATTGCGCTCCCCAAAGAGCAAAGTCAGCCTTGCCAGTTCAAGGTGTATAACCTCAATGGTCAGTACCTCGGCAACAGTCTTAACGGCTTGCCAAAGGGACTCTACATCGTAAATGGCCGTAAAGTAATCATCAATTAAGACAAAGAAACACTATCATGAAGAAAAAACTCTATATAGCTCCAGACATTATAAACATACTCACCGAAACGGCTGACCTTATCATGAGCAGTACTGATGTGAATAACAACGGAACGCAGGTAGGTACAGGAGGCGACCACGGAGGTGGCAATGCCTGGGAAGGTGGCTGTTCCAAGGACGGTTTCTGGAGCACAGACGATGATAATAACCTAAATTAAGGAGGACGATAAAATGAAGAAAAGTGTATTTATTTCGCTGGCACTGCTACTTGGCATAACAGCTACGGCACAAAGCCAGAAACAGAAACTCACCATTACGACGAAGCACGGAAAGGTGCACACCTACATCATGGGCGAGTCTATGGACAGTCTTCGTATTCTCAATGATGTGGGCATCAAGGTTTATCCTAAGGGTAAAAAGGAGTCAAAAGACTACCTCTTCTCGCAGATAACCTACACGCTGACTAACGAAACTACTCCCACCCCCGACCCATCGGGCAAGAACGTGAACCGCAATACTGCCGACGACCTGCGCAAGAACCGAGAGGGGTGGAGATTAGAGTTCCCACGCTTCTATCAAGGGGCTAATAAAACCTACGAAATTACGCATTCTACCACCGAGAACGGTACGCGAATGATTAACTATTCAGTAGAATGGGACGCCAAACTTAAGGCCAACCGATGGACCTGCTATGAGATGTACAATCAAATTATGCAGAAGAATGTGAAGCGTAAGGACGCTTTCCAGCAGGACCCCGATGTACCATCGGATATGCAGACCACCCTTCGCGATTACTCTGGCAGTGGATTCGACCGTGGACACCTCTGTCCGTCAGACGACAGATGTTTCTCCCGCGAACAGAACACCCAGACCTTTTACCTGACTAATATGCAGCCCCAGGCAAAGGGACACAACAGAGGTATATGGCAACAGCTCGAAAAGAAAGTGCGTGCGTGGGCTGGCAATTGCGACACACTCTATGTAGTCAAGGCTGCCACTATCGACAAGGTTGAGCATATCTGCACCGATGCAGACCTCAACAAGATTGCTGAGAAAGAGGGTGAGGCAGCAGGCAGCTTGCATTTCCCTGGCATTGTGCCCAAATACTTCTATATGGCACTGCTTGCTTACAAGAAGGAAACCAACACTTATCATGCCCTTGGCATTTGGTCGCCTAACTATAAACAGAGTGTGCCTGAGTATATCACCATTGAGGAACTTCAGAATCGCACTGGTATCGACTTCTTCTGCAACCTCGACGATGACATCGAGAAGGCTGTAGAAAGCACTGTAGACCCCAAGTTCTGGGGGAAATAAAACCTCTTTCTGCTTTCTTTTTTCGAGTAAGGGAAGAAGTAAGGAATAAGGAAAGCGAGCCTGTACCTTTGAAATGATAAGGGCAAGGCAAACTAAAAGTCCGTTAGAAGAGAAACTTCTAACGGACTTTTTCTTTCCTTCTAACAGCTAAAAACCTCGTCCCTATAATTATTCACACCGCACATACGTCAGAGAATGACAGCCACTTCCTTATTTAATGAACTGCACAGGAGAACAAGTTAGACTACTTACACTATCTGTTAATACCGTTCGTAGTACCTATGAATTGTGGTTTTAAAGCAACTTTTCGTTGTCAAACTCAGAAGATAAATGTATTATAAAATCGCCACCGTTTTGTAAAGATAGTTCCGACAAAAAACACTAATTTCGGTTTGGCGTTGCGAAAGCGGCTGTTTTGCAACGCAAAACCTACGCTTTTACCGTGCAAAACAGCCGCTTTGGGAATACAAAACAATAGGTTTTACAATGTATTGGTAATGAGGTAGTTATGCGTTTGTTGCGCTTGTGAAAAATATTTACATGCGTTTAACCTTTCAACCTCTTATATAATAAGGTGTATTGTTGAGTTTTTGGATTCATCAAATAGTAATGATTAGAATATGAAACAAAAAAGAAGCAAACACTACAATATGGTGTTTGCTTCTTTTTTATCTGTATCTGTGTATGCACATAACGTTCATGTGCGCTGCAGAAAGTTCTGTTTAGAGCTTGAACTTGTAACCAAGTGTAATCTGGAACACAGAGTTTTTCTCGTCATCGTCGTCAGCAACCTTTGATACTCCCCAATTGTAACGAGCATCAAGCTGGAAGTTGGCATACTCGTAAGACAGACCTACGGGGATAGAGAAGTCTACTGACTTTACGCCTTCTACATCTCCTGTTGTCTTTCTTGTGCGACCTGCAGCTGTTTCCTTATGCTCTAACTTAGCGGTAACATTGAATCCTGGCTGTACACCTAACTTAACTGCCAAGCCCTTAGCAACGTAAACGTTAGCAAGGATAGGTACGTTGATGTAGTCCAACTTTAAAGTCTGTGCAACGTCTACACCACCTCTTACCCAGCTTAACTTTGTACCCTGCTGAGAATAAATAGCACCTGCTGAGAGAGAGAAGATGTTAGAAACCTGATATTCTGCCTCTAAACCTGCTGCAAGACCAATGCGTGGGTCTGTGCCGTCTATGTCTGTAATGTTTGAAATGTTCAGACCAACCTTAGGTTGCAAGTTAATGGAACCAACTGCGAACTGTGCATAAGCACCCACAGAAGCAAGCATGATAGCTGCTGTTAAGATGATTTTTTTCATTTTACTTTAATTTTTATGAGTTATATATTAACTGAATACGATGCAAATGTACGATATTTTTTCTTTTATCATCAAATATTTTTCATTAAAATAAAGTTAAAAATAACAAAAAGCAATAGGGGTAAAATCGGTTGATTCCTTATTATACAGCATGCGCCCACCTACTCGGAGCGAGTTGGGCGGGCGCATTTATGTGTGTTTTTAAGAAGCGAGTGCCTTTTATCTTACATTCTTCAAGATGGCGAGCAAGTGGTCCCAAACCATCTGTACGGTAGGAATAAGCAAACGCTCGTCGGGGGTATGAACGAAACGAAGGGTAGGACCAACGCTCATCATATCCACGTTTGGATACTTCTCTGATATGAGTCCGCATTCCAAACCTGCGTGAATGCCGAGCACCTGTGGTTCTTTGTTGAAAAGCTTCTTGTATTCCTCTACGGCAACTTCCACGAGTTTAGAGTTCGGATTCATCTTCCAGCCAGGGTATGCGTCGTGCTGGCAGATTTCCGCACCAGCCATTTCGAAGCAAGCCTTAATGGTGTTTGCCATATTGATGAGCGCACTTGGCACGTTAGAACGCTGCGAAGCGATAACCGTGATTGCGTTCTCTTCGGTCTTTACCACAGCTACGTTGCTTGAAGTCTCTACCATATAGGCGATAGCTTCGTCTTGACAGTTGGTCAAAGGACCGTTGTCTACTGCCTGAACAGCCATTACGATGCGGCGACCCACTTCTTTCTCAACTACTGGGCGAGCCTCTGTGCTCTCCATTCCCCATACTGCGTTAGGGTCAGACACGTGGTATTCTTCCTCAACACCCTTTGTAAAGATGTTCCAGTCTGCCATAACCTCTTCCTTCTTAGCTGATGGTACGGCGAAAACAACCTTACCATCGCGAGGTATTGCATTGTCCAACTTGCCCGAATTCCACTCTGCAAGGCGCAAGTCCATTTTGCTTTGCTGCATATAAAGGAAGCGTCCGAGAATCTTGATAGCATTCGCACGCTTCTTGTTAATGTCGTCGCCAGAGTGTCCGCCAATCAGTCCTTTGATGCTTGCCTCCATAAAGAAGTAGCCCGCAGGAGCGTCCTCGCGCTTGAATTTGAATACGCTGTCGGTGGCGATACCGCCTGCACAGCTTACGAAAATCTGACCTTCGTCTTCCGAGTCGAGGTTAATGAGATATTCGCCTGTAAGCCAGCCTGGTTCCAAACCGAAGGCACCAGTCAGTCCAGTTTCCTCGTCTACGGTGAAAAGGCATTCTATTTTGCCGTGTTCAATATCGTCTGAATCGAGTACTGCAAGCTCATAAGCCACGCCGATACCGTCGTCAGCACCGAGTGTAGTGCCCTTTGCCTTGAGCCATTCGCCATCAACATAGGTCTGAATAGCGTCAGTGTGGAAATCGAATTCCAAATCCACGAGCTTGTCGCACACCATGTCAATGTGGCTTTGCAGTATTACGGTAGGTGCGTTTTCCATACCCTTGGTTGCAGGCTTTGTAATCAGCACGTTGCCTGTTTTGTCTACCTTAGTGTCCAAGTTGCGGCTCTTGCCAAACTCAACAAGGTATTCAATCATCTTTTCCTCGTGCTTTGATGGGCGAGGAATCTGGTTGATTTTCGCGAAATGCTCGAATACGCGAGCAGGTTTTAATTCCATGTTTGTCATTTTTAATAGTATTTCTTTTGGTATATTCTTGATTTGTGTTACCTTTGCCAAAAATATAGATGCAAAGATAAGTAAAATGGTTGAGACTTTACTGTTGAGTGTGTTAATAATTGCTATTGCGATATTGTTGCTTTCCGTCAGAGTGCTTCTGAAGAAAGGCGCAAGTTTCCAGTCGCAACACATTCATGACAGCAAGTACCTGCGCAAAAAGGGAATTCATTGCGTTATCGACCAAGACAAAGAGGCACGTGCCGCCAACAAGGCATACTAAGAAACAACGAATATTAATAAAAACAAAGATAAAATGAAAAAGACTTTAAGCGCGTTGGCTGTCGCAGCAATGGCATTCGGTATAATGTCTTGCAACAATCAGCCAAAAGCCAATGACACCAAGGAAACCGCAAAACCCGCAACTGCAACCGCAGCAGCAGGCTCGCAACAGATAGCATATGTGGAGATTGATTCTATCATGACCCAGTACACTTATTGGAAAGAGGTGGCTAAAATCCTTGAAGCAAAGGAAAAGAATATACAGAAGACGCTTGCAGGAAAGCAGCGGGCATTGCAGCAGGCAGCCGCCAACTTCCAGCGAAACATTCAGACTAACAAGTACACACAGGCACAGGCACAGCAAATTCAGGCAGGTATTCAGAAGCAAGCTGCCGATGCCGAAGCCTTGCAACAGCGTTTGGGCGCAGAGTATCAGAAGGAAGTTACCAGCTACAACAAGGCTCTTTCTGACAGTGTACACAACTACTTGAAGAGCTTTAACAAAGACAAGAAGTATGTTATGATACTTGCAAAGAGCGGCGACAACATTCTTTATGCCGACGATGCTTGCAACATTACTTCGGAAGTAGTGAAAGGTATGAACAAGGCATACACTGGAATGAAGAAATAAACACATCATAGAAATTATATTTAAGAGTTAAACATCTCTTTTTGTAAGCGATTTATAGAAAGAGAACATATTAAATAAAAGGTTAGGAAAGCTGGATAGCCGTGAGGTGTTCCAGCTTTTTTTGTTTTTTAAGAGTTGTGTGTGGAAAGGCTGTAGAAAGGGCTTTTGTAAGGTAAGGGGGCGTTCGGAAATCGCAATAAAGAG
>QWCT01000477.1_pt1 | contig 44948 bp, 38 predicted proteins | sample 1972681 | NCBI WGS metagenome assembly QWCT01 (sample SAMN09866701, study PRJNA288562) | Human oral metagenome isolate pre3_saliva, whole genome shotgun sequencing... | isolation source: mouth | host: Homo sapiens | place: USA: California | reverse complement strand
GAACGAAAGACCAAGAGAAAAATTAAACTTTTCTACTCCAAAGTGCGAGTTCTTTAAACACCTTTTGTAATTTTACACTTGCTGGTTGACTCTGCGATATGTCAAAGAAATCCACTTCCCCGTGATTTTTCTTGCTAAAAAGTTTGTATTATCAATGATTATTCGTATCTTTGTAGCACGAGAACCCGCCAAGCCTCTCAACGATGCTCAAATGTGCGGGTCGTTTTTTTATAGGTATATGGCAGTAAAAATTACGTTTATAAAAACATATTCCACACCCCATGAGTTAGTGCAGCTACTCAAAACAAGAGGTATGGAGATAACCGATGAGGAAAAGGCTCAGCATTATCTTTCCCACATCGGTTACTATCGTTTGTCTGCCTATATGTACCCATTGCTTTCTATTCCCAAAGAGCTACATTTATTCAAGCAAGGAGTAACTTTCGGTAAGGTCATGATGTTGTATCGCTTTGACAAGAAACTGCGCCTACTCCTGTTCAATGAGATTGAAAAGATAGAGGTTGCTGTGCGTTGCGCTATCGTCAACTTTGGAACGGAAATGACAGGCAACCCTTTTTGGATGACTGATGCCAACAATTTCTCAAATCCGTCCAAGTTCAATCGCTCTATACGTCTTATAGAAGATGAATTGAACCATACAAAAGAGGATTTCATCAACCATTTCAAAGAGACATATACCAATCAGTATCCACCTTCATGGATGCTGACCGAGATATTGCCATTTGGTGTAATCACTAATATTTATTCTAACATCAAGAATAAGAAGATAAAGAAGCGTATTGCACAGTCATTTGGCTTGCAAGTTGCACCTTTTGAATCTTGGCTTACAATTATCACTGTAACAAGAAACTCATGTTGTCATCATGTACGTGTATGGAATAGGGTATTCTCTATTCGTGCTACCATGCCAATTAGAATGTTGCGTCCTTGGATTACCTTGCCGACAGATCCATTGAAAGTGTACTTTGATATGTGCATCATCAAGTACTTTCTTGACATCATATCTCCAAATAACGATATGCTTGATAAGATGAACAGACTTTTTGCTACGTTTCCAGAAGTAGATATAGCTGCCCTTGGTTTTCCTTCTGGTTGGGAAAACGAACCACTGTGGCAATAAAAGGCATTTGGAGTGACTACTAACCATCTCACATCGCCCACATTTTCGTAATTTCGGTGTGACAGAAGGTTAAAAACGTTAAATCTTCACCTTTTCGTATCTAAACAGAATCCATATTGTCACTTTTCTACCGTTTAGAGCGTATAATACTGATAATCAACTAATAATAGATACAAATTCTGAATTAATAATTATTTTTTTCTAACAAATAAATATTCTTTATGCCTGGTGTTTAAATGCAACGCCAATGGTGTTGGAAAATACAGGTGTTTTAGGCAGTCTGCACCTCTTTATTGACTTACTCAAAAATACAGAAATCTTGGTAGCTTTCGTAAATATGCGGGTAAAATAAAGAAACGCCTTAACAGGCTTCGCGCACAAAATTTATTTTGCTGTCACTTCTGTCATTCGAATGCTGTTTGTAATGTATTGAAAAACAATTAGCTACAGCAAATGTTAAAAATGACAGCAACTGTTTTTCAAACTTATAGTAGTATATAGAGTTTCGGCAAATTCTCTATTCACGCTGAATGGTAACGAAGGTTTGTTCATCTTATTTCAGTTTATGCAACACCAAAAAAATAAGAAAGAACCGAATGTGCAAAGTATTCAGTTTTTTCTGAAAAAGAAAAGAAGCATAACTTAGCAATGGTTAATAGACACCGAGAAGTTTCTGTTTCTACACCACCACACTTTTTGCTTTTTTTCTGTATTGTCCTGGTGCACAACCTTTCATTTTTTTAAAAAACTTATTGAACTGTACCTGCGACGAAAAACCGAAAGTGAAAGCTATTTCTTGAATGTTTTGAGTAGTCCCTATAAGGTAGGTTTCCACCTCTTTTATAATGTAATCGTCTATAAGCTGTTTCGGTGTTCGTCCTGCAACACGTCTGGTTATTTGTGCTAAATAGCGAGGTGTTACATTTAGCGCATCGGCATAGAAACGCACTTCGCCCGTTTTACGATGATTGGCAGCAATGTTGTCCATAAGTTGGTTGTATAGTTCCAACATTCTTTCGGAAATTGTTTGTTGTGGCAAATCGCTGCTATGGTCTAAAAGTAGAACATTTGTACCAAAATTAGAGTCGGCAGACCGTAAAATAAGTTGGCACATATAGTCAGATGCCTTTCCAATGGCTTGTTCTACACTGTTTCCAGCGCACAAATTAACAGCAACTGCCGATGTAAATGCTCCGCCCGAACCGTGAGTAATGCGGTCTATAAAGCCAGGTCGAGTATAAAAGTGTGCTGTTTTGTTTTTTTCTACCAACACATCGGTAAACGATGCTTTGGTAACAATGCCTCCTTGCAACACAACAGCCGCACTTCCTAATTGCAGAATTTTTCGTGCCAATAGTTCCAAAGCCTCGTTGCTGTGTGTTTCTTTTTCGTGCAACATATAGGCAGCACTATTTTGTTGCATAATAACAATGCTGCTTAATGGAAAAAGACGTTGCACCACAGCATTAACCACCTCGTTTGGCATAAGCATTTTGCCACTACTACTAATAATAACGGCATCTAAAACCACAAATTCGGGTTTGTATTTACGCAGCAGGTGTTCAACGGCAATTACTTGTTCTACATTTCTAAGCATACCAATCTTCACAGCATTGGGTTTTAAATCGTTCAACACCGCACAAATTTGCAAATTCAGCACTTCGGCAGGAATGTCGTATAATTGTCGAATGCCTTCCGAATCTTGTGCAGTAACCGAAGTTATTGCAGTAGCCGCATAGGCTCCTAACATAGTTATGGTTTTAATATCGGCTTGAATTCCCGAACCGCCCGTACTGTCCGAGCCAGTTATAGTAAGAATGGTGGTTTTTCTTTCCATAGTTGGTGTGTAAACAAGTGTTTGTTACTGGTGTTGTTGTTTGTAAGCAATGTTTCGTGGGTGATGTTCCAAAATTTCTTTGCGCAGAGTAGTGGTGTCTATATGCGTATAAATTTCGGTTGTGCTAATGCTTTCGTGTCCGAGCATAGCCTGAATGGCACGCAAATTAGCACCACCTTCGAGCAAAGCAGTGGCAAACGAGTGTCGCAATGTGTGTGGCGATATGGTTTTTTTTATGCCAGCATCTTTGGCATACTTCTTAATCATTATCAAAATCATGGTCCGAGTGAGATGCGCACCACGTCTGTTTAAGAAAATATAGTCTTCTTCTCCTTCTTTTATCTTCATAGCGTTGCGGTCGGCAAACCAAAAATCCAATTCTTGCAAGGCTCTTGGAGAAATTGGTACCAAACGTTCTTTAGAGCCTTTACCCATAACCCGCACAAATTGTTCTTCGCGATAGAGATTTGACAGTTTAAGATGTGTAAGTTCTGATACGCGTAATCCGCACGAAAACAAAGTTTCTATAATGGCACGGTTTCTATGTCCTTCCCATTTAGATAAATCTATGGCACTTTCAAGCATATCAACTTCGGCAGTAGAAAGCACTTCTGGCAAATGTTGTGGTTGTTTTGGCGATTCGAGCAATTCGGTAGGGTCGGCTTCTATATATCCATCGAGCACTAAGAAACGATAAAACTGCCTTACTCCGCTTAAAATTCGAGCCAACGAACGGGCACCAATTCCCAAATCGCCAATAGCAGCAGCAAAGTTTTCTATATCTTCCAACTTTGCCTCTTGTGGTATTTTCTGTTCGTCGGCTAAAAAAATCAACAATTTGTCTACATCACGAATGTAGGCTTCTAATGTATTTGGCGAATAACCTTTTTCTAACTTTAAATAACGTAGGTACTTACGAATAAGATTAGAACTTGTTTCTTTGCTCGTTTGCATATTATTGTGTATTTTTGCAGAGGTTGTGCCCAATGAGTGCAAAGTTAAATAATTTCTGTGTAATATGAAAATAATCGTAGTTAATGGTCCAAACCTTAATTTGTTAGGCAAACGAGAACCCAACATTTATGGCAAAATGCCTATGGAAACCTATCTAACAAAATTGCGTGCAATGTATGCTGATGTAGACATTGAGTACTATCAGAGCAACATAGAGGGCGAACTTATAAACAAGTTGCAGGAAGTAGGGTTTGCTTACGATGGAATTGTGCTGAATGCTGGAGCATATACGCATACAAGTATAGCACTGTTAGACTGTATTAGGGCTATTACTGCGCCCGTTATAGAGGTACATATAAGTAATGTAAATAGTCGCGAAGAATATCGTAGCCATTCTATGATAGCTTCTGCTTGTATTGGAACTATTCAGGGATTTGGAATGGACAGTTATAGGCTTGCAGTGGAAGCTTTGAAAACTATAAAGGTCAATTCTTAAAAGCAAAAAGGCAAACAAATGACGGAAACCGAACAGATAGATAAGTATATTCTCGACCATATTGCCCCAGAAGGCGACTATTTATACCGACTTTACCGAGCAACCAACATACATACCATTCACGGACGAATGGCAAGTGGGCATTTGCAAGGGCGATTATTAAAAATGTTGGTACAAATGGTGCAACCAAAAAATGTATTGGAAGTGGGAACTTTTAGTGGATATTCTGCCATTTGCATTGCAGAAGGTCTGCCAGACGACGGCAAACTCTATACGTTTGAAATAAACGACGAGATGGAAGACTTTACACGTCCGTGGATAGAAGGGTGTGAAGTAGCCAACAAAATAGACTTTCGCATTGGCGATGCTAATATAGAAGCACCAAAGTTAGGCATTACTTTCGATATGGTTTTTGTGGACGGCGACAAGCGAACTTATTTGGAAACTTACGAAACCGTGCTAAAAATGTTGCGTCCTGGAGGTTATATTCTTGCCGATAATACGCTGTGGGACGGACACGTTACCGATAAAGCTTACGAACACGACCATCAAACACAAGGTATTTGCAAGTTCAACGACTTTGTTGCGCACGACACTCGGGTGGAAAACGTAATACTGCCTTTGCGCGATGGACTAACAATTGTGCGGAAGAAGTAGAGTCAGATTTCGGCATAAGTGACAAAAAGAGACCTAAAATGGGTCTCTTTTTGTCACTTATGCCTTAAAAGTATTAGGAATGTTAATATAACGATGAACAGTAACAGTTGTGTAACAGCTTCGCTACCAGTGTTTTACAAAACCTATTGTTTTGCGTTCCAAAAGCGGCTCTTTTGCACGGTAAAAGGCGTAGGTCTTGCATCGCAAAACAGCCACTATTGCAAAGCGAAAGCGTAGGTCTTATTTTTCAATCGGATTTGTTTTACAAAATTAAAACTATTTTAACAGCTATAACGAATAACAGAAAATAGTAATATTAAATTAAATTCTCTGAGAGAATCCTAAAGTTTTCATCAATAACATGACGATTTTCTATTGCTTTTTCTCCAGATTGATCACGAATAATCATTTCTATATTACGGATACTCTCCTTTATAAATTTAAGCCAGATAGAAGCATTAATCGCATTTGGGTTTCCTTGAAAAATAGCTACTTTTGCTATATTACCGCAAACAGCTACAGAATAAGCTATATATGATACTGAGTGTTGTTTTTGATTAAACTTGATCTTTTTGTATTCATTTTCTGCTAGAATAATGTTAGTAGAAACATTTGGTCTTGTCAAGATGAAATAAATAGAAGTAATCAACCATATAACTGCATTTGATATTGACATTGTTGCAAAATGTCTTAAATCGTACCCGTTAAGGAACATATATTCTGATATCTGGGCTATTGTACGCTCTTTTTCTCCAAAGCTACCAAATTGAAGCAAACGTAAAAAAGAGTTACCAGGTATAGGTACTCCCATAGTTGTAAATACATCAGATATAATATGCCCCAACCACAATATAGGTGCATAAAATAATCTTAAGTAATTAGTTTCTGATATTTTCTCTATATGAAGAATTCCATTTTGATCAACAGATGAAAAAGTACTACTAATAATATCTTTTACCCCCCAAATAAAACCACTTAATGAAGGCTCATGTCCTAAACTAAATGCACGATGATTTTTTGGATAAAAGTGCTTTAGTAATGGGTCTATGGATTTGTCGTATGGAACTTTAAACCATTTCTCTAATGATTTTACCCATTTTGCTTCTTTACCATCTTTTGTTGTACCTATTTGGCGTATTATTTGTGTTAAAGATGAGCCTTTTTGATAAATAGTTTCTCCTTTGTTTGTAAACTTCATATCCTTTGGAATACCAACAATTAGGAAATCAACAAGAACAGCTCCACCACCAGCAAGGCTTGCAATTAGATAATCTATTTTATTTAATCTTAGTTCCTTGTCTTGATCTGTTAATTGTCCATAATCGAGTAACTCCTTAAATATAGTACCATTCGGGGCATCTAAATCACCACCATTATCATTTTTTTCAACTGTAATAGCTTCATTGATATGAAGTTTTTTTGCCAATTGCTTTATTCTTTCAGAGAAATCATTAAGATTGGACATTTGTTGCATATTTGTGCTGGATAATTCTTTGACAGATTGAATAGTATTTTCTAATCCTTCTGCAATATTATCTAATTTCTTTGGGATTCTAATATAATCCATAATTGATCAATTTAATTGCATATCCTTGATGACTTTTTCTAAATAAGAAAGACTCTTTTTTAATTCCTTGATTTCTTTTTTATTCTGATCACTTTGAGTTTGCAACTCCTCTACTTTTTTTCTTAATTCTTCTTTTTGTTCTGCTAATTTGTTTAATATTTTCTGAAAAGAAGTAGTGTCTTTTTGTACGCCTATTACAATTTCTTTTAATACAACTTCTAATTTTGCAGCATCACTAAGCAAAACATTAGAATTTTTAGAAGCTAGTAATATTCCCATAGAGCCACCAGCTCCGATACCCAACAATGAGCCTCCGCCAACTAATACAGCTATTCCCCCTGCCATACCATATCCGCCAGCAGCCACAGCTCCTCCACCTAATGCTGCAAGTCCAGCAGATATAGCTGCAGCACCACTTAATCCTTCTGGTGCGAGTAGTGCAAGGATTCGATACCTACCCGTTGCAACGGCAATAGCGATAATAACAACACCAATAGCACTTCCAACTACTACTTTTTTCCAATATCCATTTAGTCTTTTGTTTGCATTCTTTAAACTTGATTGAAAAATATCAATATATTTTTCATCAATATTAAGAAGACCACATATTCTTTTTAATGTAGCTTGTCGACTACCTTTTTCTATTTTTAATCTCGCAAAATCTTTTGCAGACTCTTCTATTTCCTCTTTAGTACCACCTAATGGAGTGTATGCATTATAACAACAACATTCTAATAAAATCAAATATTTCCATGCAGAATTGACTTCTTCATCGCCATCACATTCTTTGATTAAACTTGCAACTTTCTCTTCAGAATCTGGGAGCGATTTATTACCAAGGCCTTGAAGATATTTATTAATTGACAGTTCCCAATTTGATGACCAACGTTTCTTTTCACTAGCACGTTTAGTCATATTAATAATTAAACCCTTTTTATTTGTTGTAAAAGCGATATCATCTGATATGAGTTGATATTCCAGACCGAATAAAACTTGGGTCTGTTCTAAAGTTAATCCAAAAGCTGAAAAATTTTTATCCATATTATAAGTTTTTATTTTGAAATAGCAAAGTGAAATAGTTTCCGATAAAGTTCTGTTAAACTGTAAACAGACAGAATAAAAAGCGTAGCTGCGCAAAACAAAAAAGCGGACTTAACACAGCCAACGTTGTATTAAGTCCATCTTATATATTATACTGATAGTTGTCTGCGTTTTATTTCAGTACACCAAGTTCTTTGCCAATCTTAATGAAAGCATTGATACACTTATCAAGTTGTTCGCGATTATGACCTGCAGAAATCTGAACACGAATACGAGCTTCGTCCTTTGGAACAACAGGATAGTAGAAACCTGTAACGTAGATGCCTTCTTCGAGCATCTTTGAAGCGTAAACTTGTGAGAGTTTAGCATCGTAAAGCATAACAGCACAGATAGCACTTTGTGTTGGTTTAATATCGAAACCTGCAGCCATCATCTTCTCGCGGAAGTAATTTACGTTTTCAACCAACTTGTCGTGCAATTCGTTGCTTTCTTTCAGCATTTTGAACACTTCGAGACTTGCGCCGATAATGCTTGGAGCCAGCGAATTTGAGAAGAGATAAGGACGACTATTCTGACGAAGCATATCAATTATCTCTTTGCGACCAGTAGTGAAACCACCAAGTGCACCACCAAATGCTTTACCAAGTGTGCCTGTGTAAATATCAACACGACCGTAAGTCTTGCAAAGTTCGCTAACACCGTGTCCAGTTTCGCCAACCACACCTGCAGAGTGGCTTTCGTCTACCATAACAAGTGCATCGTATTTTTCTGCCAAATCGCAAATCTTGTCCATCGGAGCAACGTTGCCGTCCATAGAGAAAACACCATCGGTAACAACAATGCGGAAACGTTGAGCCTGTGCTTCTTGCAAACATTTCTCCAATTCTTCCATATTACCATTAGCGTAACGGTAACGTTTAGCCTTGCAAAGGCGAACACCGTCAATAATAGAAGCGTGGTTTAATGCGTCAGAAATAATAGCATCTTCGTCGTTAAACAAAGCTCCAAATATACCCCCGTTGGCATCGAAGCAAGCAGCGTAGAGAATTGTATCTTCTGTTTTGAAATAATCAGAAATAGCAGCCTCAAGTTCCTTATGGATATCTTGTGTTCCACAGATAAAACGTACTGAAGACATACCAAAACCACGCTTGTCCATCATAGCTTTTGCACCTTCTATAAGGCGTGGGTGGTTAGATAAGCCGAGATAGTTGTTAGCACAGAAATTTAGTACTTTCTTGCCTTTTACTAATATTTCAGCTTGCTGTGGTCCTTCAATAATACGTTCTTCCTTGTAAAGACCTGCATCTTTGAGTCCTGCGAGTGAATCGCAGAGATGTTGTTTTATTTTACCATACATAGTATAAAGTTTTTAATTATTCGCATACAAAGGTCCTTATATTTTTTGAGAAAAGAAACTGAAATACTAATTATTTTGTGGGTAAACTGTTTTTTTATACAACATTAATACTTCTAATTTCTAAATTAATCAAAAAAGTACTTAACTTTGTGGCATAAAACGATAAAATCTATTTAATAATAATATGAAAAATATTTTAGTTGTTGGCTCTACAGGGCAGATAGGCTCAGAGCTTGTAAGAGAGTTACGCAGTATTTACGGTGGCAACAACGTAGTTGCAGGTTTCATAAAAGGAGCAGAACCTACTGGCGAACTTCTCGAAGGAGGTCCATCTGCAGAATGTGATGTTACCAATCCAGAAATGATAGCTGCAGTGGTGAAGAAATATAACATCGACACAATCTACAATCTTGCAGCATTACTATCAGTAGTAGCAGAAGGAAAACCACGTTTGGCTTGGAAAATTGGTATTGATGGTTTGTGGAACATTCTTGAAATTGCTCGCGAAAACAATTGTGCAGTGTTCACACCCAGCTCTATTGGTTCGTTCGGTCCAAGCACTCCTCACGACATGACACCACAAGATACTGTTCAGCGTCCAGGAACAATTTATGGAGTTTCTAAAGTAACAACCGAATTGTTATCAGACTATTATCAGAAAAAATATGGTGTAGATACTCGTTCGGTACGTTTCCCAGGTATTATTTCTCATGTAACACCTCCAGGTGGTGGTACAACCGACTACGCTGTAGATATTTATTATTCAGCAGTGAAAGGCGAAAAATTTGTATGTCCTATAAATAAAGGCACCTACATGGATATGATGTATATGCCAGATGCATTGCATGCAGCTATTTCTTTAATGGAAGCTGACCCAACAAAGCTTATTCACCACAATGGTTTTAATGTTGCAGCTATGAGTTTCGAGCCAGAAGAAATATTTGCTGAAATAAAGAAACACAAGCCTAACTTTGAAATGGTTTACGATGTAGACCCATTGAAGCAAGGTATTGCTGATAGCTGGCCAGATCGTTTGGACGACTCTTGCGCTCGTAGCGAATGGAACTGGAAACCACAATACGACCTCAAGAGCATGACTGTAGATATGCTAGAACAGCTCAGCAAGAAATTGCTCTAAGCTAATGTAAAAATAAGTGGAGGCTGAAATAATTCTCCCAAAAATAAAATAAAAAGCTCGAAGCATTTGTCTTTGGGCTTTTTATTGTTGATAAACCTGTACCGTAAACATATATGGACAATATTACTAAATATATTTCTGAAATCACATATACATACAGTTTTGCAAATGTAATAGGAAATAGAGATAGAATGTAATACAGAAACTGTAGAGGTTAGAAAACGAGCTGATTTCTAGCAATGCGGAAATCAGCTCGTTGGTCATAATAATTTCTTTTAACGTCTTTTTGTCTTAGATATAAATAGGCTCTGGATAGTTATTCAGTTGGAACTATTACTTTGACAATGTTGTTTGCCCATTTTACAAGATACATTCCTATACCTTTTACGTGGAGTTGTGCTGAACCATTACTACTAACAGATTTATCTATAAGAGTCCCATTTATGGTATAAAGCATTATAGGCTCATTTTTAGCAAGTCCTTCTATATTGATAATTCTGTGTGTAGTATAAATTTTAACAATATCATTCGTATTAGTTACATTAATTCCGCTTGGATCTACACCGTTATAAGGTTTTGGTGCACTTGAACCATATTCTTCAATATCTAATGCAAATACAGGCCAATTCTTATCTTTGGCAATTTTTACATCGCTTACCAGTGCCAAATTCTTTTCGAGTGCGCCCGTTATTTCTGTTACATAGAGTCCTTGCAAATTTAGTCCTCCATAGTCGTCCCATTCGTCTGAGCCATAAGCAATATATACAGGTAGTGCTTTCATGAACTCTGTCATGCTTGTTCCTTTAATATTATTGCGTTGCATTTCAATGTGTCGCAAACTTGATTCTGTAGCTAATTTAATTTCAGAAATTGCGTTGTTATAGCAATTTACTTGTTCTACCTTTGGATTTTTGCTAAGGTCGAGCGTGCCTTCAATAAGATTATCTCGACAGATTAACGAGGTGAGTACAGGGTTTTTACTAAGATCAAGTTGTTTTATCTTATTGCCGTAGCAACTAAAATCTGCGAGTGCAGGCATAGAATTGAGGTCTACTTTCTCCAAATCCTTGTTGTTACCACAGTAAAGTGTTGCTAATACAGGCACGTAGTTCACTTCTAGCTTTGTAAGTTCATTATCGTCGCAGTAGATTTCTCGTAATTGTGGTTGATTGGTAATAAGAATTGAAGATAGTCTGTTGCTACTACAATCTATCTTCGTAATTTTTCCGTAAAGCGTTACTTCGGTATCGGTAAGAATCAACTGGTCTTGAGCGTTGTACGATGCACCTTTTATTCTAATTTCTTCTCCTTCTTTTGCGCCAACTTTCAATGATAGGACGTCGCCCACAGCCCTATTGGTTTTAAAAACAATTGTATTAGGATCTGTGCTTTCTTCATTAATGCCTAAAAAGTTTTCGTTCCACTCTTCGTTTGCTTCGTAACTTGCTTTCGCTCCGAAAGGCACATAAAGATAAGCAGTGTAGTTTTTAAACATAACTCCAAATGCTCCAGTATCAGCAGCAGGTGCCTTTATAGCAGCAACGTGTAGTTCGCGTAATTTTTTGCAACCATCTATTGCGCCAACCTTCACTTCGGTAATAGAAGCTGGCCAATACATACGTTCTAAAGCCTCGGCATTGCAGCATAAACTAACAGGAATCGTTTTAACTCCTTCGTTAATATAAATATCCTTAAGGTTTACAGCACCTTCAAATATGCCTTGATAGATAGTTGTTGCTGTTGACAATGTTTTGTATAATGGTCTTTTATCTGCCAACGGATAGACAACAAGTGTGGTTTCGTCAGCATTATAAAGTACACCATCTACCAGTTTAAAGTTGGGATTATTTTCGATTTCTATCTTTGCAAGTTGCTTACAAGCAGCAAATGCAGCTTGACCAATTTTCTCTAACTTATCATTTAGTATAGCCTTTACAATTTGTGTACCATATAAGGCATTGTCGCCTAATGTTTTTAACGATTTTGGAGCGTTGAATTCTGTAATTGCGGTCATATAAAGTGCATTTCTGCCAATAGTTTCCAGCCCATCAGGAAAATTAATTTCGGATAGATTAGAGCAGTTCATAAAAGCAGTTTCGTTCAGCTTTTTTATGTTTTGGGGTAATACAACCTTCTTTAATTTCAGGCATTTAAAGAAAGCACCGCTTCCTATTGCCGTTATTAATTTAGGAAACATCATTGTAGTTAGTGTTGGGTGCTTGCGTAAAGTGTAAGCCGGAAACGTTTTCGATTCTTTTCCTTCAGTATCTACAATGATTACATCTGTTAGATTTAATACTTCTAACGCACTTGCTTGCATAAGCCCATCAATATCCGAGGTATTAATTTTTCCAGTAACAGTTAGGTTCTTCACGGTTTTAAGTTCTTCACCAAGTGTTACTGATAAAGTTCCTGGTTGTGCAACATCTACAGTTTTAGCCGTTTGTGCACTTGAAGTATAACAGAATAACAACGTTACAAGTAATGTAAGTAAATAAGTTTTTCTCATAACTGTGATGATTTAATTAGACATATAAATGATAACTCACAAGCGATTAATGATAAACCTCTTTTATCAATAAAGAGAAGTAGTTGAGGACTAGTCTCTTTTGGGACCAGTCCTCAATAAATTGAGTTTACACTAACTATGATGTTAGATATTAAATTCAATTTAGAATGTTATTTCAGAATACATTTTCTACCATTTACAATGTAGATACCTGGTTGTAGATGGCGGAGATTTTCTGACTTCTTGCATACTAATATTCCTTCAATAGAGTATACATCGTAAGCAATGGTTTCATTACGATTGATTGTTTCAATATCGTTTGAAACTTCTATGCTTACTGGAGCAGACTCTGAACCATCAAAGTATACAGCTGTAATGCTATAATCGCGGATAACATCTGTATTGTCTACCATATCTGTGAAGCTTGTTTCAGCAGTATTGCCTTTGAATTCTTTATTGCAATAAACATTGTAGCTTGATAGGATATTACCGGTTTCATAGCTTGCATCGTCAATCATAAAGATAGAGGCTTGCTCCTTAGAAGTATTCTGATGAATTGCAAAATAGCGGGTTCCAGCAGGCAACTTAACAGTAACTTCTGTCCACTTTGCAGACTCTTGCACGTATGTATCTCCTATTTTTACAAAGTTCAGTGTATCGGTTCCTGTAGAAGATGCCAACACATCGAACGTTTCTCGTCCGTTAGTTTCCGATTTGATATTGTTTACCCAGAAGTGAATAGTCTGCTCTTTGCCAGATAGTAACGGACTGATAAGCCAGTTGTTGGCTGCAACGTATTCTGTTCCGCCTTTGTTGAACTGATATATAGAGACAGCTGCGCGTTTACCAGAGTGTGGTGCCAAACCTTGTCCTGCTCCAAATACATCGCTTGGTTGCCAATTTACGAAAGCAAATTTCTCGTCTTGATGTGGATATGTTCCTTTTTCAGAAAGTGCACCTGCGTATCCATTGTCGGCATCAACAGTTGTCCAATCGCCAAAGGTAGTAGACCATGCAGCGTAGTTTTCAAAATCGTCTTCCACTACATTTGTTTCAATATATGGAGCTTTCCATGTCAGTTTCACTTTGTTTTCGCCAGCAGCTGTAGCTTTAAGGTCTGTCGGGCTAGCAAGTTTTGCTGTAATCAGTCGTACAGATGCGCTAGCAGTATTATTATTTGTTTCGAGGTCGTTTTCCATCTCAATAGTGGCAGTAAGCTTCATTTCCTGCGATTGGTCTAACGATGTAGTCTTAACGGCTACAGGAATTTTTGCTTGTTGCATTAATAGAAGGTCCTGATCGATGGTAGACGTGTACACTTCTTTCCCATTTGCTGTAACAATAAGCTTTGAACCACGAATGTTATCGAGTCCAGCGTTGGTTACTCTAACATCGAGATTAATTGGTTGTCCCTTCTTAACGCTTTCAACAGCTGTCATTGTTATGGCAGCGTCTTTTTGTAATGGGTCTATAACGTTGATGTTATCTACATATATTGGGGTATTCTCGAGCGAAGCAGTTGCTGCACCACGTATTCTAATTCGGAAGTAATCTTGACTTAAGAGTTCAGTTGGCAAATCGAGTATTACGTGATTCCATTTTGCAGTACCAGTTGTTTCGGTTGATAGGTCGTGTGCCCAGAAGTTTATAGATGTCCCATCTTGTTTTACTAATTCGATGGCTAACGAACCTTTTGTGCCAGGTTGTGTATAATAATCGAATAGGAATTTTGGTGAAGCTGCACCTTGCAAACTAATCTTTCCTGTAACAATAGCAGCGGTTCCAGCTTTTGATGGATTGAAAACAATAGCTCCCCCATCGTTATCAACCGTTCTGTCGTTAACAATATCCCACGATATTTCTTTGTTAGGACGCTCAATAGCAAAGAACTGATTTTCGAGCGATAGGTCTTTGAAACTATTATGGAATGGAAGCATATAAGGAGTTCCAACAACTATTGCGCCCACACCATAAAGACTTGAACCCATCGATGTGTTGGCATTAACAGCCCATTGTTTATAGTCTTGCACACCTTCGTTATTTTGTAGTCCATTTACAAGATATTCTGTGCCACCTTGTACCGAACCAATCTTTTCGCCAACAGCTCCAGCATCTGTTACATTATATATATCGTATCTTACTTCTGCTGGAACAATCACGCCTCCATTAGCGCCTTTTACATGTTGCCATGTTATTTTAGCAGAAGAGGTTTGGTCTATGACACGCACCGAAGGAACATCTGGCTTGTCTATACCTACACACACTTTCACTGTAGCTCGTTCGCCGGGTTCATCTCCGTTAAAGGCAATAATAGCATATTCGTTCTTGCCCCTTGTTGCTTTATCATCGGTTGCAGTGATGGTAATTCCTGTTGCAGGATTGTTTATAGTTTTAACAATGTAGTTGCCTTTGCGAATTTCTATCTTAGATATCGCCGACAGCGTAGTTCCATTTGTTGTCTTGGTAGGCGTTTTAAAAGAGAAGTTAGCCTTGAGTGCACCAGACGGATCGGGCGTAGCCTTTACTTCTGTTACAGCTGCTGGTCTTGAAGTTTCTGCCGATTCAATGAATAGAGAGTCCATATAAAGGAAATATGTTTCAGCATCAGATATAGCATGGAAACCAAAGTTATAGTCTCCATCTGTTGTTGGCGAGAATGTATTGCTGTAAGGCTGATATGCTATTGAAGTTAAATTGGTAGGAGGCAGAAGCTCGTTAGTCATATTAGATACTGCATTTCCATTTCCCCATTTCACTTCAATGCGTTCAGGATAGTTCTCTAATCCAGCACGTGCCCGGAAGCTAAGTTTGTAGTTCTTTCCACCTTTGAGGTGTATAGAAGGCGTAATCAGCCAGTCGTCTCCGTTTATAAAACTATGCTTATAGAAGAAACAGTTGGTACTTCCACTAAGCCATTTCCACGTTGTACCATCGTGGTTCGCATCAATAATAGTGTAGAGTTCTGCATCAGCCTCTGTTAAGAAATCGTCGAAGTAGGGAACTCTGAATGCGCTTCCTACAGTTTGTCCATTGCTCAATGCGAGTATACTCTGGTGTTTTTCGTTCTTTGCTCTAACAGCGTAGCTATATTTCTTTAGTAAATCGGCTGGAATGTTCTCGCTGTACGTAGTTCCTTCGTTATCGGTTGCAATAAGAATGGTATCGCCATCTACTACTTTATATATGTCGTACTTCAGCGAACCGAGATAACCATTGTGCACTCCTTTGGTTGGAGCTGTCCAGTTTAAGGTTGCATGGTTGGCTGCATCAATATTTAGTCGGACATTCTTTGCGGGCAATGGTGTGTCGAAACCAATATAAGCTTCCTGTTTCTTCTTCGGACTGCGCCCAATTTCGTTACTTACCGTAACGGCAATCTTGTTAATTCCTTCAGGTAATGTAACCGTGGCTTCGCACATATCGCCAGCCTGAACGGTTCCTGTTGCTACTTCGTTCTTATTGCTTGTAATGCTATAATCAAGAGTTCCATTTAACGATTTCCCACCGAATGTCTCATCGGGAGCACGGAACTTAATCTTACCAGTGAGCGATGCTCCAGTAAATTCGTAGCTAAGTGCGCTTACAGCTGCAGGAGCCTTATCGGCAGCTTTGGGAGCAGGAATAGTCAATGCCATAACATTAGTATTACCCAACGCACCAACTTGCGTAAGATGACCATCGGCTAAGTCTACTGTATAGAGCATTGATAAGCCAGTAGAGTCTACCGATGCCCAATAGAACTCATCGGTACGGGGATCTATTTCTCCACTTTGGAAGTAGGCATTGCCGTCATGGCGTGCTACTTGTATACCTGTTGAACCTTTTAGAGTTTCCTTTCCTGTTGTACGATTTATATGGTAGAAATTGCCATCGGTGGCAACACCGTATGCTTCACCATCGCTTGTAATACCCATTGCAACGTATTGGTGTGCCGATTGTCCAATAGTTGTTCTTGTCATCGTCTGGTAATCTATCACACCAAACTCCCTGCGTGTAAGGTCGGCATTGTAGAACTGCCCAAACACTTCGCCTGTTTGTGGGTCGTTAGCAGTTTCAGTTGCCACAACACGATAGTCTCTTATTACTTCAGGTTCGCCTATCATTTCCCATGTTCGGGTGTCCCATGCAAAGTGAACAACTAGAATGATGCCCCAGCCCGAATAGGTTGTGTCGAGATAAACTCCATGTAATTGTTCCGCATCTTCGGCTAATCCGCTACCAGCATTGAAGTATCCTTTCTCGTATCCAGCTAAAGGATTGAACGAAATATTTTGTGTTGGATTGAACCAGCATACACCTACGAAGTTGTTTGAGAGGATATTAGCCCACATCTCGAGGTTCGGTAACACCGAAAGAGGGCTGTTTCCAAATTTAGGTGCGTACAATTTGTTTCCATCTGTGGGTTCACGTAATAGCGATGGTTTAGGTTGGGCTATCATCATTTGGTTTAGCAGCGGAAAAGTTTTAACTTCTTTAAACTTCGTATCTGCTTTCTTCGCTTGTGGTAACACCTTCTTTAATATAAAAGGTGTGTCTGATTTCGGCGTGTTTTGTGCCGATGTTGATAATGCCATTATGCTTGCGATGGCAGCGATGGCAAGAAAATGCTTTTTTCTTTTCATGTTGAATTAGTATAAAATTATAAATTTGGGTAACTGTAGTATGCAACAATTGTGTTGTTTATATGTGTTTGCTAACTAAGTTTCGGTGCAATAGACACATTGTTCAATATATCTGTTTTAGCACGAAACAGATTCTAATATGTGAATAATAGGCTTTTTTCATAATAGTAATGTTTTATATGATACACAAAAAGATATTCAGATGCCTGCAAAGATATAATAATTGTAATTGAATACCAAATTTTATTGATAAATATTGCTCTTCCCATCTACTTTATTTTGTCAACAAAATAATTATGATGTATGCTTTTGTTAAATATGCTACTTAGAGTCTTCTATCTCTTTCTACTGGTTCTAAAAAATATATTTACTTTACTCAATTGGATAACAAAAATGTTCTTCTGAAGTTGTATACTGAATTGTATAACTCCAAAAGAACATTTAAATCTAAGTATTTAAGACAAAAGTCTACAATAGTGAATTCTTATATTTACATACGTAAATCTTTCCTTTAGAGTACGCTCGAATTAAATCAGGTTGCCTTGCTCTATCATGGTTCCCTCTATACTATAAATGGAATAATGAATAGGCGATGAAAGCAAATTAGGAATTTCTATTACGAGTTCGTTGTCTTTCCCATATACTTTACATTGTTCGTTATTACCCATCTTAGGCGAAACTATTCCGGTTGGAAACTTATCTGTTTCAATGATGTTCGTGAAGTAGTTCCAGCCGAAAGCCTGCCGATATTTTTCTCCCGAACCGATGGGAACATAGAGAGGAGTTTCCTTTGGAGTATAACCATAAAACGGACCCTCTCCCGGATTGGGTATATCTTCGGAGCAATAAGGAGGGTTGGCAGAGAGCGAATATATTTTCTTTACATATTTCCAACAAGCACAGCTCCCTCCACCCAAGTATTCCAACGAAGCGGGGAAAACAATAGAATCAACTGCACAATAATAAAAAGCATCGTTTTCTATACGCTTCAAACCTTCCGGCAAGTCTATTGGTTTAAGCATTACGTTACTTCCGAAAGCATAGGCTTCTATTACTGTTACACTCCTTGGAATATTCACTTTTTCCAATAAAGGGCAATCATACGCAAAAGCATTGGGTATTGTGGTGACACCTTCTGGGATTTTTATCTCTTGCAATTTGAGACACAGTGAAAAGGTATATTCGGACAATTCTTTAAGGGTACTTGGCAATATTGCTTTTTTTAAGTCAGAACCCTCAAAAGCAAGCCCTTTGATATACTCCAATCCCTCAGGGAAGTTTGCCTCTTCCACTCTCGTGTTATAGAAAGCTGCGCCTTCGATGGTTTTAAGTGTAGAGGGTAACACCAATTTCTTGAAGCATTGGCAATTTATAAAGCATTGTAGTGGAATAGACGTGATCCCCTCCGGGATAATCAAAGGATCGGTACTCAGCCAATGGCAACTTGAAAAACATGAACGGCCCAACTTCCTTAGGCTCTAAAGTCTCCTATTTCCTGAATACCCTCAGGAAGGATCAGATGACGTATTGGCAGATAAACAACTCCTTGATATGCTCTCGGGTCATCAATAACCTGCCTATCAGCCTTAAAAAGTGCACGCGTAGGTATCTTATTGTTTTCTACTTGCGCATGCTCCAGGTTCAGCACAGTAAGTTTCCCCTCAAAGCTGCATTTCCACATCGTTGTAAAATCAGCTTCATTGATTGGTCCATGTACGATTAATGAATCGATTTTGTCCCATTTCTCACCCAAGACCTGCTCCAACTCTCCATACTTGCTCACATTAGCATCGAAGAAATTCACTTGCCCAAAGATTTTTTGTGAGCAGACAAGCGCCAAAGCGACTAACAAAAGTATCGTTCTCTTCATGTGATTTGTGGCTTTATGATATAGTCCGCAGGATTCCGGTCAAATGCCGTGTTTCCACGCCTTTTCTTCCTTGATCGGTAAGCTTTGTCGTCTTGTTTTTAAGGGTTTTCGGGCGGCAAATAAGGGGAGCTTTACTGCTTGCTCGCGGAAAGATGCGCAGCTATAGGTGTTTTATGACGCAAATATATTGTGAAAACAGCACTTTTGCAAGTTTAAATCTTATTTTTTTAGTATGAAAGTTATTCCGAGTCCTTATTCTTTTGCGCGTCATCGTAAGCTTGTCTTTACGGTGCATAACGCTTTGCGCCGTACAAGTAAGCCTGCCTCAAAAACCGATGCAGATAATCAAGCCGTTTATGGGGTCTCGATGGGGTTTGTAAGTGATTGTATTTCAGGGCTTATAAGAGTCTTAAAACTTTCACCTAAGAAAAGAAAAACTTTCTTATAGGACAATTTTTTTTGTCTTAGGAGAGAATTTTTACGATCATAGGAGAAAGTTTTTACTTTCACCTAAGCAAATTTTAAGGGGGATAGAGCGTGGTGAAAGCGTCGATATAATGTGCTGAAAATAAAGCGGATTCGCCTCTTTTAAACCCACGCCGTTTTTTCGCGCACGAGCAGCATCGGTCGACAGCGCCTTTTTAGCCATTTGGTCATCATAGACATTATTCATATCATCATACTGTAATGGTGGACATACCTATAACGGTGGCGATGGTTTTGGGCATGGAAGAATGTGAAAGCCTATCTCTTTTGGACGCTTTGGCGCATTTTCACCTCATCATATAATATGTAAATGTGGTTACAGGCGCTCATTTTTAGAATAATTGAACTAAAAAAACAATGGTATGGGCTGCTTTTCCGGTGCGGCATTGTTTTAATTATACCGAAATAGTCTCTTTTATTGTGCGCCGCGAGTGAAGTATGGCAAAGCGTCTTATAATCGGCCGGTTTCCGGGCGCCGACGCACTTGCGAGGCCAAGCTTGGAGGCTTGTCGTTATATATATAATGTATCTGCTGTCCGGCAAAACGGAATAAAGCAAGCGCTTCGTCGGGCTTGCGAATCGTTGTTTATCTTGGTTCAAATGAGTGTCCGACAGCTATAAAAGTTCTGTCTTTGCCCCTCTCAAAGCCTTTTAGACTTTGTCGGGCGAAGGGCTTTTGCTACCTTTGCTTCCGAGATCGGCAGAAGCATGATCCGATGGCAGCGATTTGTACCTTTTGGTGTAATTGCCCTTGTTCGGATTATTGTGTCCTTCCAAAGCGCGCGCTTGGACAAGCTCCTAAAAACAAGACAAGATGAAACTATTAAATAATGAACGCGCCTTGGTCGTCTTTAGCGGCGGTCAGGATTCTACTACGTGTCTCTTTTGGGCCAAGAGGCAATTTAAGGAAGTCTTTGCCCTCTCTTTTCGCTACGGGCAGAAGCACGCCAATGAAGTTGAACTGGCTGAACGCATTGCCCGCGAGGCCGGTGTGCATTTCCAACGCCTCGAAGCGCCACTGATCGGGCAGTTGGGGCGCAATTCGCTGACAGATGCTTCGCTCGAAATGGATGCGGAGCAGCCCGAAGGTTCTTTTCCAAACACATTCGTGCCGGGGCGCAATTTGTTCTTCCTAAGCATCGCCGCCGTCTATGCTCGTGAGCACGATATTCGGCATTTGGTGACGGGCGTATCGCAGACTGATTTTTCCGGTTACCCTGATTGTCGCGATTCGTTTATGAAGAGTCTGAACGTGACGCTTAATTTGGCGATGGAGGAGCAGTTTGTGATCCATACGCCGCTGATGTGGCGCGACAAAGCCGCTACTTGGGCGCTGGCTGACGAGCTGGGCGTGCTCGATTTGGTCAGAAACGAGACGCTGACTTGCTATAACGGCGTCAAAGGCGATGGCTGCGGTCACTGCCCCGCTTGCACATTGCGCCGCCGCGGTTTAGAAGAATATTTGGCACTAAAGGATGCCGCACAAAAATCATAAACAGATGAATAGAGAATTCGATAATTTACACGCGCTGGGGCGTAAGACGGATTATAAAATGGATTATGCACCCGAAGTGCTTGAGGTGTTTGAAAACAAACATCCCGACAACGACTATTGGGTGCGCTTTAATTGTCCCGAGTTTACGTCGCTCTGCCCGATTACGGGCCAGCCCGACTTTGCCGAATTGCGCATCAGTTATATGCCCGATAAGCGTATGGTCGAGAGTAAGAGTTTGAAACTTTACCTCTTTAGTTTCCGCAATCACGGCGACTTCCACGAAGACTGCGTCAACGTGATTATGAAAGACCTTATTCGCCTGATGGATCCAAAGTATATTGAGGTGTGCGGCCTATTCACGCCCCGCGGCGGCATTAGCATTTTTCCTTATGCCAACTATGGACGCCCCGGAACAAAGTATGAGGAAATGGCTCGCCACCGCCTTGAGCAGCACGACTTATAAACCTCTTCAGCGCATAGCCGCGTAAGTGATAAATAATACGTATGGTGAAACTCAACTTTTCTGCTTTCGGTCGGTCTTTGACGCGTCATAAGTACTTGTGGACTATTCTTGCCTTTCTGATCTTGATTGGCTTTGTAGACCCCAATAGTCTTTGGTATCGCTATCGCTTGTATGAGCGCAACGAAACGCTGCGCGAAGATATTCGGCGCTATGAACAGCAATACGCCGCCGATGCGCGCACGCTTTACGAACTGCATACTGATCCGGCGGCGGTAGAGAAAGTGGCGCGCGTCCACTTATTTATGAAGACTGACAATGAGGATGTTTACGTAATCGAAAAGGAACAATGAAGTTATCTCCAACCCTCCTTAGCCTGGCCACGATTGTAGGCGGCTTGCTCTTACCCATTGGCGTATTGCTGCCGCTTTTTGTGGCCGATTTTATGTATGCATTTCTCGTATTCACTTTAGGCGCTGTTCTTTTTGCCGGCGCGCAATTTTTAACTCCCTTTACCAGCAAAAGTTTCACAGCGCGGCGTTTGCACCGCCAGCAGTTGCTTGGCGCAGTCTTCTTGCTGGCTACGAGCGTTTTAATGTATATGCATTGGCAAGGCCTCCCGCCTTTTCGCGGCGATGAGTGGAAAATCTCGTTGGCCATAGCTGTCGTCTTTGAACTTTATACCGCTTTTCGCTTACCGTCAGAACTAAAAAAAACGCGTGAAGTATAAAAAACGCCTGCTTAAGCGAAGAAATTGTTCACAAAACCTCAAAAATATATTATTTCAAGAATTTGTAACAGTCGAAACATCAAGTATTCATAGTGTTCAGCGTATATTTGCCAAACAATAGTCAGGCGAAGTAACGGAAAATGATGAAGGTATTGACATACATAACTCTTATGGTGCTGATCGCTTCGTGCGCTTCATCTTATAACATCAATGGCAGCTCTACGGTGCCTGCCTATGATGGACGTATGCTTTATCTCAAGGTATCTCCTGATGGCATCGCCTCAACTGATCTGGATTCTTGCAAAGTAGTCCACGGCCGTTTCAATTTTTATGGTGCGATAGATTCTACCTGTATGGCCCAGTTGTATTTGGGAAATACGCAGGTAATGCCGCTCGTTATAGAGGCGAGCACCGTAACGGTTCAATTAGACAATTTAGGTCAGACCGTTTCCGGTGGACCGCTCAATAGTCGTCTTTACCGATTCTTTAAGCGGCGCGATAAGTATGAGAACGCGCTTTGGGATATTCAGCAAAACGTGATTCGGGAAATGCAGCAAGGGCATACGATGGAGACGATTGAGGCGAAGTGGAAAGGCAAGATCGACAACCTCAATGCGGCTTCAGAGAACCTTGAAATTCGCTTTATCGTCGACAATTGGAATAACGTCCTTGGCCCCGGCTTCTTCCGCATACTTTGCAGCAAATATCCGACGCCGATCGTGACGGATCAGATCCAGCGCATTTTGACGAGCGTACCTCAATCGTTTCTTGAAAATCCCTATGTGCGCCATTATATTGCTGCAGCGCGCAACAATCCGCTGAGCAAGCCTTTCCCACCTACTGAAGCGGCTAAGTAAGCTATCTTTTTTATAGCAACAGATCATACTACACAAAAAATATAAAGCAGCAATGAGCTTCGGCCATTACTGCTTTTTCTATATTGCCGCAGCCTCTGCCGCGCTGCCCCTTTTTACCTTCGATCGCCTCTCGTTCACAATACTTCTTGCGCCCTTTTTGCGTTTTGCCGCTCCTTGCCCATGTGTTTTTGTGCGGCTTTTGCGCTCTCCGCTCCTTGTTTAAGCGCTTCTTGTTTCCCTTTTTCCATCGGTTTCTCCTTGTTCGGACGCTTTCTGTGCGGCTCTGACATTCTACTTCTTTTACGCTCAATTCTCCGCGCACCTTTCGTTACCCAACAAGTCCCGCTGCTCCTGACTTCACTCCGCTTACGCCATATCCTTGTCCCGTCACTTTTATGTCTTTGCGCTCTTTTTAGCTAAGGAACGAAAGTGTAAAAGGGAATTTCTTCACTTCAATCGAAAAAATTATTCTTTTCATGGTATATTTCTATCAAATATATTTGGGCGTTTAGCGAAGAAGTTATACTTTTGCAGTGATTGTTGTCGTGAGATAACGTGTTTAGTTAAGTCTAGTTTAGTTTTTGTGTTGGTTAATGGGAGTACCGTAGCGTCGGAAACTCCCATTAATTCTTTTATATCAATGGCTTACGTTTTTTATTCGTAACATGAATTTTTTATCTTTTCCTTTTGGGGTCTTTGTAAATGATGGCGAGAATCCTACGATTTGCAGGGTGTTTTGTCTGCGTTTTGCTTTTATTTTTGGTCAATACAGCGTAAAAGAGAAATAATAAACGACTCCGGATCGACGTGCAGTAAAGTAGCTACGCAAGGCAACTTCCTTTTTTTGTTTTTACCACGAAGGCTTTGAGGCGATACAGGAGATTAAAGAATCGAGAATAGCAACTGCGGATCATCATAACGATTCAAAGCACGATAGAAAGGATTTGCTTCAAATGGCGCTAATGAAACCTGTGCTTTCTTTGGGCCGCATACAACTATATAAAGGTATGCCTGTCCGACGCACGTTAATCGCCTAAAACGAACTAAATGATTCGCTTTAATCAGGCTGCTGTGTCTTAATTTTGATAAGCATGCCTCCCGAATAATATAAATTGCACCTTCTTGATGCGAAATGTGCTTTAGAAATATTAGCCTTATAGCTCACGCAAGGGTCGTGTGAAGATGACTTCGCATGCGAAGCGTTGTTTAAATAGTCGTTAAATAAATAGTTAATAGGCGTGTTCAGTGTGGCGAATTATCTTTATTTTATTTACCTTTGCGCCCAATAAAAAGGAGAGTTATAAGCTCTTTGGACGTATAACACAGAATATAAAGACAATATGAATGAAAAAAGATTAATGACAGCAGATTTTATGAATGCCGGTGGTAAGCGGACTTATGTGCAACCGGTGTGCCAGGTATACGGATTGGATGCACAAATGATGTTAGCCGGCAGTGTCAGTGGTGACACCGACAATAAGGATATTGGTCAGGATCCTAGTGATCCTTGGTACACGGGTCAGGATTAACTGATAAAGTTATTTTATTGGTTAGCGATAAGTGAATCATAAAGCAGCTTATGAATGATGATGCTGTACTTGTATGTAAGATGAGTCGGATATCAAAGTGCGCGTGCAATTATTCATATAACGAATTTAAGGCTTATTAATTGGGCTTGTTTATGTATATACGAATGAAAAAAAGATTCTTTTTGCCGGCTTTGTGTTTGGCAACATTAGTGTTCATGTTTTCCTGTTCTTCTGAACTTCCTGACTATCCGGGCCAAAAAGAAGAACCTGCCGAAAAGATGCTAACGCTTACCGTTACAGCAGGTACTATGGAAGACTCCATAATGACGAAAGCGGTTGTAGAAGAGGCGGATGGTCCTAAGAGTCCTTGGAAATGGGAAACAGGCGACAAGCTTCAGCTGGTATCAATCGTTTCAGGAGATACGACGATAACTCCGCTTACGGTGAGCCGAATTTCTACCGATAAAACCCGTGCTGAATTTAAAGGATCGGTTGGGGCCGGTCGTGTAACAGCCGGCGCAACCTATCGCTTCTTCTATATGGGCGATAGGACCATTACTCGAGACGATGTCAGGGCTGGTAGAATCAGTGTAGATCTAAGTAGCCAGACGGGGAAGATTGGGGATTTGAAGAAGTATTGCGTACTTTCCGGTACGGGCAAGCTTGCCATTTCCGGCTTGAATGCGTCTATTGAAAATGACGTTAAGCTGGAGAATGCGTTTGCCGTAGCCCATTTTGCGATGAGAGCCAACGACAATACGCTACTTACGAAAGTGGGTATACGCGGTGCAGGTGTTTACGCTGAGGCCGGCGTTAGTTTTGACGATGGAAAGGCTGTGGGCGTTACGGAGGCCGGAACAGAAGCAGATCCGGAGACTAATGTGTTTATTGCCGGTGGGGCAACTGACTTTTATGTGACGCTTGTACCCGGATCAGTTACGCCGTCATTTGATGGTTATTATGCCAACTCATATAATGCTGATGTGGTAACAACAGCGCCGGTAACGCGCGATTATGATGAAGAAAAGTCTTTCGTTTATTACGGGGGAAGTAAAGCGGTTTTCTCTGTCAGTGAGACGCAGACGGTAGCGATCACCAATGGCAATATGCAGTATGTGATGCCCATCCAGACGTATACGTCAAATATGAATACAAATACGTTGAAAGCTAACACGCTGATCAGATGGAAAAAGTCTGTGCCGCTCAAGATTGCCGGCGCACTCACTACACACCCCGGCCACTATCGGTTAGCCCCCGAGCAATGGCGATTGGCAATTCCTACAAGCGTCAAAGGCGGTAGCTATACGTTTGCGACGGTTATGAAGGATGGCAAGAGATATATTTCTCCGGAAGCTTATCGTTATTTTGACGTACCTTCGTGGGGTACGATAGATAACCCAACGTTGCTTAATTACACTTCCGTGCTTAGCGGCTCAGGTGTGGACACGCAGTACGACTTCGGTAATAAGTTGCTTGTTGGGACAAAGCCTACGCGTACAATGACCTCAGATGAGTGGGGATATCTATTATATAAGGATGCCCAAAATAACACCAAGCGTTATTGGCAGGTGGGTAGCAAAAAAGTTGAGCGATGGGCAAGATGTTTTATTGATGACATCAGAGACGGAAATAAAAAAGGGAAGTGGCAGAATACAGAGCAGCGCGGGTATCTAATATTCCCCGATAATATGTCGATAGAAGATGCGAAAAAGGCATTTGAAACTACAAGTCCGATCTTCGGAAGATGGGCTGTTAGTAGCAAGAACCCGACTACCCATGAGTTGATAAAGAAAAGCGGTGCGGTCTTTATTCCTCTTACGGCTTGGAGGCCTACGGGATCTAACGTATTGCATCAAGTGGGAAATCACGGGAACTACTTCACCTCTTCATATCGAGGTGGGGGAATTATACATGTCTTGATGACAGATGGTGGAACTCCTAATACCGCAAATACATCAGACGCAGGTCAGGGCTGTATGACTAGATTGGTGCAGAACATTAATTAATTGTGCAGTATCAGGCAATGGCTGACCGATGCGGTCGGGCTTTGCTGCATACATAAATTCACTCAAAGGATTTCTCCGTGCTGTATGGCCGTGAGAAATCCTTTTTTTGTATGGAGCGGAAGGAACTCTCTGTTTGTGGCGTGGCTGTCTAAAGAATGCTTTTAGGGCGTCTCCGATTGCGCCTTGCAGGTGGACGATTTGATTGGGGTTAAAATAAATCCGCAAGACCGATTTGTCGGCATTGGCGGATGAAGAGTTGTGCCGATTGGCCGTTGGCCGGGCAGCACGAATTATATATAATGTGTTGGTCGTTAGATGCGTGTAGTCTTCGACATTAAATAAAAGTCTAAGATCGTCATCGCCGCCATCGCTTCTACGATAGGCACTGCTCGCGGCACGACGCAAGGATCGTGGCGGCCGCGGGCCTGCAATCGGATAGGCTGCGCTTGTAGATTAACCGTCGATTGCGGGTGGAGTAGCGTGGCGACAGGCTTAAAGGCTATGCGAAAATATATCGTTTGACCATTGGAAATGCCGCCTTGAATGCCGCCGCTATGATTGGTTTGCGTGGTGATGCCGCCTTGGCCGTCAGGCTTAAAAGCATCGTTCAGCGCACTGCCTCGACCGGAAGCTGCCGCAAAGCCTTCGCCATACTCAAAACCTTTGGCTGCATTGATACTCAGCATTGCTGCACCTAATGCTGCGTGAAGTTTTCCGAAGACCGGCTCACCCAGTCCTGCCGGACAGCCACGGATAAGGCCCGTAACGACACCCCCAACCGTATCTCCCTCCGCCTTAACGCGCCGAATGAGCGCGGCCATCTCTTCTGCTTTTTCTGCGTCCGGACAGCGCACCGCGTTAGTCTCCGCAGCCGCCACATCATAATGACGATAGTCGTAGGGTAAGGCAATAGAGCCAATCTGCGAAGTGTAAGCCTCGACGGAGATTCCCACCTCGCGCAAAGCTAATTTTGCCAAAGCGCCGCCGGCAACGCGCACGGCCGTTTCACGTGCTGAAGCCCGCCCGCCGCCTCGGTAATCATAAAGACCATACTTTTGCCGATAGGTATAATCCGCGTGAGAAGGGCGAAAGGCTTCGCACATCTCTGCATAGTCTTGCGAATGCTGCGCCTCATTGCGAATCATAAAGCCTATGGGGCAGCCCGTAGAGCGTCTCTCAAAAATACCCGAGAGCAGTTGCACGCGATCCGCTTCTTGGCGCGCTGTCGTCAAGTCGCTCTGACCCGGTCTGCGGCGTGCCATTTCGCCGGCGATAAAGTCTTCGTCGACAAAAATGCCCGCGGGGAAGCCGTCGACGATGCCGCCGATAGCTTCCCCGTGGCTTTCTCCAAAGGAAGTGAGTCGAAAGAGATGGCCGAAAGTATTCATTGATTAATGATGATGTCCGCAGTGGCCATCACCGCATCCGCCGTCGCCGCAACCTTCTTCGCCGCAGCCGCATCCGCAACCACCTTCGCCGCTAATCATACTTAAGAAACCGGCCAACTCTTCTTTCGTCGTTTCGCGTGTCTCTACGACTTTGCCCGTAAAGTGGAGCGAGCAGCCGGCGAGCGGATGGTTCAAGTCGACGACAACTGTATCGTTCGTGACGTTTAAGATTGTGCCGTTGAAGCGCTCACCCTTGTCGTTTTCAAAAGGAACGATATTACCGGCAAAGATATTTTCCTTGTCGAAATGCCCATCGACGGTAAACATATCTTTAGAGAACTTCTGCAAGTTTTCTTCTTCGTAAGGGCCGTAAGCCTCTTCTTGCGTCAACGTAAAATCGAAAGCCTCGTCAGTCTTGAGGTCAATCACTTTCGTTTCAAAAGCGTCGAGCGCAAAATTGAGTCCGGTGATAAAACGGAAAGGCCGTTCAGTCGTAGCTTCTTCTACGATTTGCTCTTTACCTTCACGGTCAGTAGCCGTGAGGCGGTAAGTCAGCGTAATGGTTTTGTTATTTGCCATAATTAGAGGGTTGTTGTTTTGTATGTTCTGCGCGTCAGTCGGCCGGTTTGCGCACCTTGAGCACGAAGTGAGCCGCAGCCGCGCGTTTTTTTTATAATCTGTTTCGCCAAATGCTTTTTATCCGCGGCGCAATCGGAGTTGGTTATGGAGCAGATTAAAGCCTTCGCTCCGCTGCTTAAAGTCTTGCAAGAGCGCCTGCGGATCAAAGGCGTGATCATCTTCTTCCGGCGCTAAGAGTCTGAAGATTAGGGTAACTTCCCCATTGTCCAGTTGCGCTCTGAAGAAATGCTGCAATTGTCCTTTTATCTTGTTCATATCCTTGAGCACCATCGTGTTTTCTACTGGTACGACAATGTTTGTCGCATCAACCATTTGCGGCTCCATACGCTTCATTCGAGCGGCCGTTGCCGTCTCCTCCGCGGGAAGTTTGTTGGCAAAACGCATCCAAACATAGCGCACATCCGAGAGTTCAAAGGCTTTGTTGCCGAAGTGTTCTTCCGGTTCTTGCGCTTGAGATCCTTGGCGCTGCTCCTGTAGTTTGCGCATTGCCATTTCTCTAACGGAAAGCGTTTCCGGGAGCTTCTTGTATGGCGCTGTTGGTGTCGGCGTCTGCTCCGGATCCGGCTTTGGCGCGCCGTAAGTCGGCTTCTGTTCGGCTACGGCAGAAGGTGATGGTGCTGCCGCATTACTTGGCGCGGATTGAGGTTGCGATACCGTAGCCTGAGGCGTGGTGCGCCCTGACGCTTCAGGCTTTTGAAAAACCGGTTGCAAGTTTGTTTTGACACCTTGCCCCACCGTTGGCGCGGCAGCATTGGCGAGTTGGGCCAATTCGATCAGCGTCAGTTCTACGCGTAAGCGCTTGTTGCCACTATCTTTATATTGTAGTTCGCAGTCGCTCGTTAATCGCAGCGCCTTATATAGAAAAGGTAGGGCGCAGCGGCCGGCTTGCTCCCCGTATTGCTGTCTTACGTCTTCGGCCACCTCTAAGAGCGGGAGCGTAATGGCGTCTCTGCTGACCAGCAAATCGCGGAAGTGGGCCGCCAAACCACTGATAAAATGATTGGCCGCAAAGCCCTTGTTGAGAATTTCATTGAGCGTAAGAAGCACCTCGGGCACTTTCCCCGCCAGCAGCAGATCCGTCACGCGGAAATAGTAGTCGTAGTCGAGCAAGTCTAAGTCTTCGATAACCTTATCATAGGTCAGATTGCCCTCCGCAAAGCCGGCGACTTGGTCAAATATAGATAGAGCATCGCGCATACCGCCGTCGGCCTTCTGCGCAATGACGTTGAGCGCCTCCTCCTCATATTGAATGTGCTGATCTTCGGCTACGCGCTTGAGATGATTGACAATGTCGTTTACCTCCATACGATTGAAGTCGTAAATCTGGCATCGGCTTAAAATCGTAGGCAGAAGTTTCTGCTTTTCTGTCGTCGCCAAGATGAAGATGGCGTGTGCGGGCGGCTCTTCGAGCGTCTTTAGAAACGCGTTGGCCGCCGCTGTACTAAGCATGTGCACCTCATCGATGATGAATACCTTGTAGCGCCCCATTTGCGGCAAGATATTGACTTGCTCGATCAAGGCGCGGATATCTTCCGCACTGTTGTTGGAGGCCGCATCAAGCTCGTGGACGTTCAAACTTCGGCCCGCCTGAAACGCTTGGCAACTTTCGCATTCCCCGCAAGCCTCCCCGCCGGGGCCGGGATGCAGGCAGTTGATCGTCTTGGCAAAAATACGAGCGCAAGTCGTCTTACCTACGCCGCGCGGTCCGCAGAATAAATAAGCGTGCGCCAGTTTTCCGGCCGCGATGGCGTTTTTCAGTGTAGTCGTAAGCGCGTGTTGACCCACGACATCATCGAAATTCGTGGGGCGATACTTGCGCGCCGAAACAATATAATTGCCCATAGTGGAGTTGTGTCTGCTTAAGTCTGCAAATTTATATAGAATCCGTCGAATATAACTCACATCAGGGCAAATAGTTTGGGCGATCTGAGCTCCGTGTGGTGAATTTGCGCGCTGTCGTCTCGTTTCTGCCTTTTTAGCGATAGATCTCTCTGCCCGCAAAGCCGCAAAAGCCTGCCATCGCGCAAGAGAAAAGAAAATAAGTTTGCCGTCACATTGCCCGACAAGGACAGATAAGGCTACAAAAAACGTTTATTGTTTTGTCTTTCTTTGTGTTTACACTACTTTTGCAACAATATTGAGACGTTTACGCCAAATGACGCTGACGATAGATGCGGGTAATACGCAGACGAAAGCGAGCCTCTTTCAGGGTGATCGATGCGTGGCCGCCGCCTGCCCGTTGGCGGCCGACGGCCGCCAACTTCGCGAATGGGTGCGGCAGTACCCCGTCGAGCGTTGCGCCATTTCGGATGTAGGAGATCGCAGTTTGCCGCTACGCACACTGCTTGCAGAATTGGAGATTCCCACCCTTTGCGTGACGGGCTTAACGCCTGCACCGCTGAAGAATGGGTATCATACGCCCGAAACGCTGGGCGCGGATCGCTGGGCTGCGGCTGTTGGCGCGGCCGACTTGCTTCCGGCGCATCCGCTCTTGATTATCGATGCCGGCACTTGCGTCACCTACGACCTTGTCGCCGCTTCGGGCAAATATCTTGGGGGCAATATCTCGCCGGGCTTGGCCTTGCGCTTCGCCGCTTTGCATGAACATACCGCGCAGTTGCCCCTCGTCGATCCTAAAGGCGCTACGCCGAATCCGGGTATCGATACGCCAACCGCCATTCGCACCGGTGTCCTCACAGGATGGCAAGATGAAATCACAGGCTGCATAGATCGTTTTCGTCAAGCGCATGCTGATCTGCAAATCTTCCTGACGGGAGGCGATGCAGTTTACTTTTCCACTGACGCCTCGCTGCCTCTGCGGCGCGAAGCTGATCTTGTGGCTCGCGGACTCAAGGTTTTGGCTATCTATAACACAGTTGGCCGGAAGTAGTTCGCATTTATTAATGATAGCAGTAAAATAGTCCTTATGACAATTCGAAAAATAACCCTCTTCGTTTCGGCTCTTCTCGCCGCAACGTTTGCCATGGGCCAGACCAACGGCAGCAATTCGCCTTATTCGCGCTATGGCTTCGGTTTGCTCAACGATCGTTACAGTGCCCGCACTACAGATATGGCCGGCACGGGCCTTGGTTCGCGTTCCGGGGCAGCACTTAACGTACTCAACCCCGCATCTTATTCTGCCATTGACTCATTGACTTTCCTTTTCGATGCAGGTCTTACGCTGCAAAACAACTATTTGACGGAAGGCAGTTTGAAAGTCAATGCTCGCAACACGAGTTTGGACTATATTACTGTGGGGTTTCGCCTCCGCCCGCGTTTAGGCTTCTCGCTCGGCCTCTTGCCTTACTCTACCGTAGGCTATGATTTTAGTCGGAAGAGCACGATGCAGACACAGGCGGGCGAAGTTACGCAAACCAATGCCTATAAAGGCGATGGCGGCTTGCACGTAGCTTATGCCGGCATCGGTTGGGAACCGCTCCGAGGACTTTCTGTGGGCGCCAACTTCGGCTATCTCTGGGGCGATATCGATCATTCCGTCACCTCTTCTTTCTCCGATGCTACCATTAGTACGCTGCGCCGCCAATATTCGGCCAGTTTGCATACCTATAAGGCCGATTTCGGTTTGCAATATGTGCAGGCGATCGGTAAGAAACACACGCTGACGCTCGGCCTTTCGTATGGCCTTGGCCACGATATCAATCGCAATGCTTTCTTCTATGATCTGAAGTCTGTAGGCAATGGATTCGTGGGCGATACAATCGGCACGGCTAAGGCTTTCGCGCTGCCCACGAGCTTTGGCGCGGGTTTGTCGTGGACGTGGAATCGCAGTTTGACGCTTTCCGTCGATTATAATTTGCAAAAATGGGCTGATGTGCGCATGCCGGAACTTTCCGTAGGCGCCGATGGCCGCTATATATATAATGTATCTAAGGGGCAGTTGCTCGATCGTTCGCGCTTCTCCGCCGGCGTAGAGTATATTGCCAACGAAGAAGGCTTGCGCTGGCGCGACCACGTGCGCTATCGTGCCGGCTTCTCTTACGCTTCGCCCTATGTTCGCGTCAATGGACAAGACGGTCCGAAGAGTTATATTATCAGTGCAGGCGTAGGCCTCCCCGTCAACACAAACTACAGCAATCGTTGCATTGTAAATTTAGGCGTTCAATATGAACACGTAGCGCCTGGCGCGAAGACGCTGCTTAAAGAAGATTATATTCGCTTTACGATTGGCATCAGCTTTAACGAGCGCTGGTTTGCAAAATGGAAAGCCCAATAAAGACGGCCCACATTAGGCAAAATAAAGCATTACGACTGCTGCCCGGTTTTCAAAAGACCGCCGGGCGGCGGTCTGCATTTGCACCCGCTTCAGCTGCTCCCGTCCGCTTGCGTCGATGGACTGATTGGAGCGTTGCCGGCTTACTCTTGCTGTTCGTGGTCTCTCTCTTGGGGAGTTGCGGCGGCGACAAACCGCCCACCGGACACCTCGATATGCCGCGCGACTCAATGCCTGTGATGGAAACCTTTGGCGTGGCGAAAATGATCTCCGATTCCGGCGTGATGAAGTATCGTATCATAGCCGAGGCGTGGCTCTATTACGATCAGACCAAGCCGCCTCGCCAAGAATTCCCGCGCGGTATCTTCCTCGAACGTTTTGATGAGAATTTCAAAATGGACCTTTACATGCAAGCCGATACGGCTTGGTGCTTCGACGAACGCTTATGGCACTTCAAAGGCAACGTTTTTATCGACAATCGGGCCACGCAGACGACTTTTCGTACGCACGAAGTGTTCTGGGATATGCTGGAGCATCGTTTTTACTCTGATAGCTATATGCAGATTAAAAAGCCGGGGCACATGATAGAAGGCAATCGCTTCACCGCCAACGAGCAACTGACGCAGTATGAGTTGCATCGCAGTAGTGGCTATATGCCGATGTTCAACGATAGTCAGCCGGCCGCTTCCGGCTCCGCACCTACGCAATCCGATTCCGCTCCGCCGATGCGCGAGCGCCCCATTCCGCAAAAGAAATAAACGCTGACCTTTTGGCCGGCGTTTTTTATTTTACGCTTTCGTTCGATTTGAGCGAGCACGAAAGCGACTTATAAATCGAGAGACGTCAATCCCAAGGCAACTCTTTAGCTAAACGCTCCAATTGAGACAAGGCAAAAAGCGGACAGAGTGCGACGTGGCGCAGGCGACCATTGTCGAGCGTATCAGCATAATCGAAAGTGCCGAAGTTTTCTAACGAACATCTGACGGCATTGTCCAATTGCTTTTCGCGTAGAAACGACCAAAGACTTTTCATGCCTCCTCGTGTACCCGATTTAATCTCCACAGGAAGTACCACCTGCTTATACTGAGAGATATAATCTATCTCTGCTTCCGCATTCTTTGCCATTCTTTGCCAATAATAAAGGGCGTGGCGAATGTTGGGTTGCCTATAATGAAGCATTTCCAATCCCGCCATCATCTCCGCCATCGGCCCTTTGTTGACCAGTTCTGAAGTTTCGGCGGTTAGGATGTGAGTCGTCAAATCTGAGATGTCGCCCGTCGTCATATTGAGCAATCGCAGCATCAAGCCCGTATCGAGTAGCAGCATCTTTCTATAAGCGTTGTCCGTCTCTGCCCCGAGCGGTAATCCGTTAGCATCGGTGTGCGTCACCGGAATCAGAATACCGGCCAACGTAAGTAGTTCTAATGCCCGTTTAATTTCGTGTGTTTTATATCCTCCTCCCACATTGGCGTAGACAAACTTCTTCGTAGCTTGCACCGCAGCGCTTCTCAGTGTCAGTCTTAACAGCAGTGGGTCGATTTTCTTTTTATATTTAGGAAAGTCATCTTCATAAGCTACGACAATGTCGTCCTGCACTTCTTGGCAGGCTAAGTAATTATGCGTTTCCACCCATCTGCTGACTGCTTCCGGCATACCGCCGATCAGCATATATTCGCGCAGCAGTTCTACCAATCGTTGGTAGAGGGGCAGCGGCAACGGTGAGGCTGCTGTGGCCTGATTGCGTGCCTGCAATAATAAGTCTTCTCCGTTGGCCGTCAGAAATTCGTCGAAGGTCATCGGATACATGAACATCGAATGAATCCTTCCTACCCCAAAAGTGGGCAGATCTTCTAATGCAAATTCCAGCAGAGAACCGGCTGCTATCACGTGTAGAGCCGGCAAGTCTTCCTTGAAGAAGCGTAAGGCCATGATGGCTTCCGGAGAGGCCTGAATCTCATCAATGAAGAGCAACGTCTTACCGGGCGTGATGGGTTGACCCATCACGGCGGCCAACTGCGCAACGATTTTGACAGCGTCAAGATCGCCTTTGAACAATTGTATGAGCGACGACTGTTTTTCAAGATTGACCTCGACAAAGCTATCGAATTGCGCTGCCAAATGGCGCACGGCCGTAGACTTGCCCACCTGTCGCGCTCCTCTTAAGAGTAGCGGCTTATGGCTTGATGCGGCGGCCCAAGCTGAGAGATACGTATCTATGGATCTGGGAAAATACATGCCACTATTAAGCTTATAATCTGCGACAAAGGTAGTAAAAATAAAAAAATCCAAGGTATTAAACGGTCTAAATTTGAAAAAATCCAAGGTTTTAATTGGCTTGTTTTTGAAAAAATCCAAGGTATTCATCGCGCAAAGCGCTTTGGAGAGGTTTTTGATCACGACAAAAAAGGTTTCACCTCACGATAAAAAAGGTTTGCGCTCGTGAGGAAAAAGGTGTACGCTCGTGAGCGTAAACCGGCGGATCGGACTTTGACGCGTAAATAGCGGACCGTTGAGGGTCGATGCGTGGGGTGGAGGCGGAAGCTAAGTTTGCCTTCCGCATGCCGGAGCGGGATGCGGCGGATGGGGTGAGGACTGTTCGGCGTTCTTTTTGTTGTTTTTTCGTCCGAGAAAGGCTGCTTTTTTAGTTTGTCGGCCCATTTCGTTGGCTTGAAATTCAACCGGATGGGTGCAGATAGTTGAAAAATTGTATTTTTTTTTAGCCCGAGCGCAGGCAACTCAATAAAACTTGCTACCTTTGTCCGGCTTTATAGCCATTAAAATACGGAAGAAACAATAAAATAATAGATATAAATGGCAGCACTACAGAAAATCAGAAGCAAAGGCAAGATCCTGATGATCATCATCGGCCTTGGCCTGTTTGCTTTTATTGCCGAGAGTGGCTTTCAGTCGATTACCGGTCTCACCAACGCTGACAAACAGAAAGTTGGCGAAGCCTTTGGCGAGACACTGACGATTCAAGATTTCCAAAATCGCGTTGAGCAGCTTTCTAACATTGCGAAAATGCAGAAGCAACGCGCCGGACAGAGTGATGCGTTGACTGATCAGGAACAGGATCAGATTCGCGAACAAGTGTGGTCCGACTTTGTCAACACGAGTGCCATCAAGCACGAGACCGATAAAGCCGGCATCCAAGTGACTGACGAGGATGTGCAAGACGCTTTGCGCACGGGGCAGGCGCAGAGCTTGCAGATGATGGCGCAAATGGGCTTTGCTAATCAGCAGACCGGACGCTTTGACGTGAATGCATTGCAAGACTTCTTGAAAAATTACGACAAAAATATGGCGCAGTTGGCCCAAAGCGGCCAGCAGGCTTATATAGAGCAATACCAAATGCTTCGCCAGATTTGGGAGTACACGGAAGGACAATTGCGCAACGAGTTGCTGAAGATGAAATTCTACACCATGTTGGGCCAGACCTTTATCTCCAACCCGATTTCTGCGAAGATGGATTTCGATGCTCGTAATACGTTGGCCGATGTTGAAGTGGCTGCCGTGCCTTATGCGACGGTGAGCGATAAAGACGTGAAGGTGACGGATGAGGATTTGAAGGCGGCTTACGAGCAATATAAGGAGCAATTCGTCAACCCGACGAAGAGCGTTGATCTTAAGGCGCTTGACGTCACTGTTGAGGCCAGCGAGAAAGATAAGGCAGACCTGACGAAAGAGGTGAACGAGGTGCGTCAAAAATTGGAGGCCGGCGGCGATCCCGCAGCGGTTGTCAATGCGAGCAAGACCATCTTCCCCTATACGACGTTGGCTATGAGTAAGAACGCTTTCAGTTCGACGCCTGACATTGCTGCGGCCTTGGATTCTATGGGCGTAGGCAGCGTGAAGCCGGTTTATTACAACGCGCAGGATAATACGATCAATACGCTCAAACTCATTAATAAATTACAGGCAGCTGACTCTGTACGCTACCGTATGATAGCGGCTGTGGGCAAGACGCCGAAGGAAAGTCAAACGCGGGCAGACAGTATCTTGAAGGCTTTGCAGGGTGGTGCGAAATTTGACGACTTGGCGAAGCGCTATAACCAACCGACGGATTCTATCTGGATGTATTCAGCGCAATATGAAGCGCCTAACGTGCCTGATGACCAAGCGAAGATGATCAATCAGATCAACACGTTGCAGCCGGGCTATAGCGTGATCAGCAATGCGCAAGGTAGCATCGTCGTACAGATCTTGGAGCGCAAGCATATCGAAACGAAATATAATGTGGCTGTGGTGAAATGCCCGCTACAATTCTCTAAGGATACTTATAATGCGGCCCTCAATAAGATGAATCGCTTCCTCTCTGCAAACCGCACGATTGAGGCGATTACGAAAAACGCACCGCGCGAAGGCTATATCGTGCGTGATGTGCCCAACTATGCACAAAGCAACCAGTCGATCCAAGAGCAAATCGGCGGCAGCCGTGCGAAAGATGCTGTGCGTTGGCTCTTCGACGAGGCTAAGGCGGGCGAGGTTTCACAATTGTTCGAGTGCGGCCGCAGCAATGACCACTTGCTCGTGTTGGGTGTGACGGCGGTTAACGACAAAGGCTACCTGCCTTGGGATAACAAGAATGTGCGCGAGCTCTTAACGGGACTCGTGAAGCAGCAGAAGAAGGGAGAACTGCTTATGGCGCGCTTGAAAGGTGTGAAGGATATGGCCCAAGCGAAGACGCAAAAGGGTGTGATCTTGCAAATGTTGCAAGGCCAAAACTTCTTCAGCCAAACGCAGTTGAGTTCGTTGGCTGTGCCTGAACCAAAATTGGCCGGCGCAATCGCACGTACAGCTCAAGGACAATTCTCGGGCGCTGTTCAAGGTGCGGCAGCGATCTATTTCGTGCAAGTGCAGCGCAAGGTGCAAGGCACAGAGAAGTTTGACGCCAAAGCAGAAATGCAACGCGAGTCTGGCAACTACTTCCAAGCTATTTATCAGCAGAGCTACTACGGTGCAAATGAGTTGCTGATCAACGCGCTTGTATTGCGCAACGGCGATGTGAAAGATAATCGCTACAGATTCTAAGACGGAAGATAACAACGCAATAATTAGCCGCCGACAATGCTTTATGTTATTGTCGGCGGCTTTTCTGTGTGCGTGCAGGCGAGGCTTTAGATGATGCGATGACGGATATATTGTAGTTAGTGATGGGCCGCGCCTTTTTGGCTTTTGCGATCGCTTTGTTAGCCGCGGGTGTTGACGTCTTCGCAAATAATGAGAGGGAACTCAAAAGTGTCGTCAAGAAATTCGTTGTTGTATGCTTTTTGTTGTACATTTGCCGAAGATGGGCTTTAGGCCCATATTATTTATATAATAGAGATGTGTGCGTGGGCAATGGACGCACCTTTTCTGGTTTTATTTACGCTTGAATATTTAAATGGATATGTCTACACTTCAAAATTCGACTCTTGACAAATCGCGCCGCAAATTGTATGTGTGGCGTACGATAGCGTCTTTCCTTATCGTCTTGTTTGCGATGCCGCTGGGCCACGCTTTGATGCTGCTGATGGAGCATTATTTGGCGCCGAGCACAGTTCACGTGGCCGGTTTCTTGCTGGGACTTGCCGGATTGATCGTTGTGATTGTCGGCGTCTTTGTGCGTGGCGATACGCGACAAACCCTCTTGGGACTCTTGGGCGGTTTGCTCTTTTGGACCGGTTGGGTGGAATTCCTCTTCCTGTATTATGCGCACCGATATGGCGTGCACCCGGAGCTTGTCAACGGTGTGGTGAGCACAACGAGTACGTTTGTTGATGGCGTCTCTACAACCGTAATGCATATCAATGGACAGCTGGTCAATAGTATGAGTGAGCCGTGGGTAAAAGATGCGATGGCTACCCGCCCTGAATACCTGATTTTGTCAGCTTCTTTTGGCTTCTGGATGATGATGATGGTGATGTACATTTTCAGTACGCGCAATGGCTGTCTTTTTATTACATGGATTCAGAAAGTGTGCTTCCGCAGCAAGCGCAAGGCTATCGCACCGCATCCTATGACACGCCACACGAGTATCGTGACGTTTATGGAGGTCAATATGATGCTTTGGGCTTCGTATCTGCTCTTGATGTTTTGTTATGATAAGAATTTCTTGGGCGATCACCACCCTGTGACGTTTATGGTTGGTGCATTCTGCTTGGTTGGCTCGATTTTGATGTTCTGGAAGCAGTTGCGTCTTTCGGCTTGGGGCGCTAACTTGCGTATGGCTTACGCTACGGTAATCGTTTTCTGGGTTCCTGTGGAGATCTTAGGGCGTATTGATTTCTTCAAAGAGTTTTGGGTGGAGCCACAAGAGTATGCTCTGCCTCTACTCATCATCCTTGCGGCCTTCATAGGTTTAGGTATTTATATTGTTGTGAAATCGCGCTCCGGCGCTTCTCGAAGCTGATTGAACAAGAACGCTTAGCTGTTTCAGAAAATATTGTTTTACTATTCCTGAGGAGCGGTGAGCGAAATACAGATTCTATCTTTGTGAGATCTGAATAAACTATGCCGAGTTAAGAAGTCAGCTTTTTAACTCGGCTTTTAAAAAATAGAATGCCGAGAAGGGTATTTGTCATTTATTATCTCTATTTTTGCATTTGAGAGATTGTGATCGGTAACTTTGTAATCCGGCATAGAAATCACAGCATCGCTCTTGGCGATATAAAGTTGAAAGATAACTAGTATAGGATGAAGTCTTTACCCAACTTATCCAAGGCCCGGCAAGCCTTTATCACTGCTAATAATGACATAAAATAGAGAGAGGGATGAAGAAACTGGATAGTACCGTTTCTCTTTCTGTAGATTAAATAAGAATAATAGATATAAGGAGATAGTATGGCAGTAATGTGATGCTTTGTCCTCATATCTCTTTTTGTCATATCTAAACTTGTTGTGTGCAATCGGTCGATTAGAAAAAGCGAATGGCTGAAATTATTTCTTCAAATAAAACGATAGCTAAGAATACACTGTTTCTGTACGCTCGCATGCTGTTTAATCTTGTCGTCTCCCTATATACGTCGAGGGTTATTCTACAGGTGTTGGGCGTTGAAGATTTAGGCGTTTATCAAGTTGTAGCCGGTGTTGTCGTGTTGTTTGGTTTTCTCAATAGCTCTTTGGCTGGTGCAACCTCTCGCTTTTTGGCTTATGAGTTAGGAAATGGAGATCCTGAAAGGTTACGCAAGACCTTTTCTGCCACCTTAAATGTTCACATTCTGCTGGCTGTACTTGTCTTTGTCGTTGCTCAAACAGTAGGACTTTGGCTTGTCTGTAATTATTTAGTGATCCCGCAGCCAAGAATGGAAGCTGCAATTTGGGTTTATGAGTTTTCCATCTTTTCTTTGATGCTTGAGATCATTCAAGTGCCATATAATTCGACGATTATTGCCCACGAAAAAATGAATGTTTTTGCTTACGTGGGTATATTGGATACAATATTAAAGCTTGTCGCTTGCTTTGTCGTCTACTTCGTGTTTTTTGATAAGTTGATTACGTATGGTTTCTTGATTTTCTTTTTTGCCTTGTTGATACAGTCGATATATTATTTTTATTGTAAGCATCATTTCGAAGAGTGTAAGTTTTCTTTTCAAAGAGAGTGGAGCTTAATGAAGCCTATTTTGGTCTTTTCATCTTGGGACGTCTTTGCAAGCTTAAGCTTTACGCTAAAAAACCAAGGTATCAATATCTTTTTGAATGTATTCTTTGGTGTGATCGTCAATGCAGCGTGCGGTTTTGCTAATACTGTTTATGGCGCAATTTCCGGCTTTGCTAAAAACTTTTCAATGTCTGTAAGGCCTGCTATTACGAAATCCTTTTCATCCAAGGACTTTAATCGTTTTGAGGAGTTGATAATAAGTTCCGGAAAATTTTCTTTTTCCTTGATGTTACTACTTTCTGCTCCATTCTTTTTCTGTGCCGATTATATTCTGAAATTGTGGCTTGTGACGCCACCACCCTATACCGCAGAGTTCTGTAAGCTACAATTGTTGGCATGCGTTATTAGCGTTTTATTCTCTCCTGTAATCTTCGGAATTATGGCTACGGGCAAGAATAAAAGATACTCTCTTTTTGAAGGTTGCCTGATGCTTCTCGTATTGTTGGTTGCCTATATATTGTTTAAGTTTGGCGCATCACCTGTCGCTCCATTTGTTTTTATGGTTATTGTGGAGCTGGCTAAGTCTAATTATTATGTTCGACTGCTGCGCAATGATCTTAAGACTTTCAATTGGCGTCGGTTTTATAAAGAAGCAGTTATTCCTTGTTTCCTTATGTTTGCTTTGGTGATGGGAGGCTGCTTTTGCTGTATGGAATTGATGCCGGCTAACAATTTATTGAGGTTTATCAGTATCAGCACTTTGTCTACGGCATTGGTATTGATCACATCCTTATTTATCGTGTGCACGAAGAAGGAGAGAAAGAAAATAATGGAAACAATAAAGGCCAAAGTAGTATGAAGTTTTCGGTTATTACGATCAATTACAATAATGCTGAAGGTTTACGCAAGACAATGGAGAGTGTGTTTAGCCAGACTTGTGCCGACTATGAGTTTATTGTGATTGATGGTGGTTCAAACGATGGTAGTGTCGACATTATAAAGAATGGAGAGCAAAAGTTGTCGTTCTGGTGTTCTGAAGCCGATAAGGGCGTCTATAATGCGATGAATAAAGGCGTTTCTCATGCAAAGGGAGACTATTTGATCTTTATGAATTCAGGAGACACCTTTCATGGTCGTGATGCTTTGAGTAAAGTAGCAGCTCTGCAATTAACATCTGATATCGTAGCTTGCCAGATTTTGAGAATGGACAACGGGCAACTGTTGCGCCCATATGTAGATGATGTGTTGGTACAATTGATGCAGAGCACGCTGAACCACCAAGCTACCTTTATACGTAGGAGCGTCTTCGACAAATGCCAATATGATGAGCGTTTCAAAATCGTTTCAGATTGGAAGTTTTGGGTTGAAGCCATACTCTTTCAAGGCTGCTCCTATCAAATGCTTGATTTGGTCGTAGCAGAGCAAGATATGAGCGGCATCAGTAATACAAACATAGACTTAGATAAGCGTGAAAGATCACAGGTGATGCAAGAATTGTTTCCGCAAGTAGTTCGCGAACACTTAATGGATTATACGCGCTTGTATCCGCTCATAAAACCTGCAAAGGATTTGCAGCAAAGACATTCATTTTGGTATGTCTTTGTGTGTCGATTAACAAAATTAATAGCGATGATTTTTCATTAAGATAAGTGGATGAACATCTTTCAAATTCTTAGAAGCTTGAAATGGCAATTGATAGAAAAGCCTTTTGGTGCCTTAGTCTTACTTTTGTGGAAAGAGCCAAAGGTCTATGATCTCTTTGATTCTTTAGACGAACTATTATCTTCTAACAAGTCGTTGTGTAGGTTAGGGAATGGAGAATTTGATGTTATCTGGGGTGGGCGAATAGGTTTTCAAGGTCCTAATAAGAAGTTAGGTGATAGACTCAGGGAAATAGTACGCTCCAAGCAGGACAACATAATGATCGCAATTAACGATTATTCCTATGATGAGAAGAAGAGTAAGACGGCCCGCTACAAACGTCCTCGCGAGAAGGCTTTCGCTTACGTTTGGCGCCGTCAGCATGCCTTAAAGTTTGCTCGTCTTTTGGAGTCTAATCGTTCTTATTATGAGGCTAATGTCTCAAGACCTTATACGATGTTTGAAGGTATAGATCATGGCGACTATTTTGCGCGTCTCAAAAAGTTGTGGGCTGATCGCGATGTTTATATTGTAGAAGGAGTAAAGACTCGCTTGGGTGTAGGTAATGACTTGTTTGATAATTGCAAATCGCTGCATCGTATCATTGGCCCTGCTGAAAATGCGTTCGATAAATATGATGTAATTCTTGAACGCATTGTATCCATCGTCCCTAAATCTGCACTGCTGATTATGGCGATGGGTCCTACGGCCACGCTTTTAGCTTATGATTTAACTCCGCTCGGTTATCGCGCGATAGATATAGGCCATGTAGATATAGAATATGAATATTTCTTGCGGAAAGCGCAGGATAAAATTAAGATACCGGGAAAGTATGTGAATGAAGTAAGCGGTGGCGCTCAAGTAGACGAGACGATAACTGATAGAGCCTATTCTGAATCTATCGTTTGTCGCATAGATTGATTCGGATATCGTGGAGATTTACAATAACATCCAAACTTCTATTTTGTTTGCCCGGGCCAAACTATCATTTGCTCAACCCAAACTATGGTTTGCCGGTATCAAACTATGGTTTGCCTACGCCAAACAATGGGAGGATACAAACGAAGTGTGCTCAAACTCATTTGATGAATGGGCAATTTTTCATGTTTCTGCTTCAATCAGCACTGCGGTGATTCATTGCCGGTTGTTATGGCTGATTCCTTTATTGTCCGTAGATATCAAAGACTTCTCAATGCTTAAAATTTAGCTTCCATAAAAGATGCAAGAGATAGATTTTGTCGTTTTTTGGGTAGACGGTTCTGACCCTGAATGGCAGCAGAAGAAAGCTCGCTATAAGGGGACGCCGCAGCAGGCAGCTTCGGTCAGGTATCGCGACTGGGATATATTGAAATATTGGTTTCGTGCTGTAGAAACTTATGCTCCGTGGGTGCGTCATATCTATTTCGTAGCTGATAACCAACGCCCATCGTGGCTTAATTTTGATCACCCTAAATTATCCTTTGTAGATCATCGTGATTTTATTCCCGAAGAGTTTTTGCCTACGTTTCAAGCTAATACAATTGAGGATAATCTGCATAGAATAAAAGGTCTGAGTGAGCAATTTGTCGTCTTCAACGACGACATGTTTATCAATGCTCCTATAGCTCCGGATTATTATTTTCGTAATGGTTTGCCTTGTGATGCGCCTTATGAGCATTTGTTTACTGCCGGTTGTTACAATCCGAAGACAGATGGGTGGGGCATTAACGTTATGGAGTTTTGCGATACGCATGTCGTTAACGCTTATTTCGATCGTCGTAAAGTCGTTGCCCAAAACAGAAAAGCCTGGTACGGACATTATTTGGGACTGAAGTATTGGCTGCAGGCTCGGATTATAGGATGGTTTCGTCGCAGTACGTTTCAACATTTCTATACGCCACATAATGAAAAAGCCTTTTTGAAGACTACTTATCAAGAGTTGTGGGAAAGAGAACCTGAAATGCTGGCCAAGAGTTGTACGAAGTTTAGAGAGAATATGAGTCTCAACAACTACGTCTTTCGCTATTGGCAGTTGGCTTCCAATAAATTCTATCCGGTTAACCAGTTGCGTGCGAAGCAAGTCGTGCAGTTGGGCGCAGATAATGTTGATCAAGTAGAACGACTGATGTTTGACAATCAAGTTAAATCTCTTTGTTTAAACGATTCTTTTGACCTTTCTTATGAGGACTATGAGAGCTTGAAGCCCCGCTTGATCGCCCTGTTTGAGCGAAAGTTGCCCACGAAGAGTCAGTTTGAAGTATAAGGACTTATTTTTATCTCTGTTCAGCTAAAATCAATGAAAGATACCTTTTCCAAGGCGGATACGATGGCCGTGAAGGGCGTTGCTATACTATTCATGTTATTTGCCCATCTGTTTAATCGTCTGCAGCTGGTAGACTTGTCGACGCCGTTAGCCTATGTCGGTGAGCAGCCGCTTGTCTATTTGCTTATCTTTGCTATGAATCCCGTTCACTTCTTTATATTTTTAAGCGGATACGGTCTGTCATTGTCAAATAAAAACGGGGAAGATAAAAGATGTTTGCGTCTTTATTTGCATTATTGGCTTACACTTTTGCTGTTCGTGCCCTTGGGATGTATTTTGGGTGACTCGCAAGTTTATCCCGGTAACTTCATTACTATCCTTAATTCCGCAGTATTTTTTCTTGTGAGAAAATTTTATATGTTGAGGTGTCTTTTTGGGACTCTATATGTTGATATGAGGTGCTTCGGTGTTTC